>ENA-ORXT01000715-ORXT01000715.1-marine-metagenome-genome-assembly--contig:-NODE-715-length-50551-cov-31.730891_pt1 | contig 50551 bp, 47 predicted proteins | sample MGYA00237868_ERZ511482 | MGnify/ENA metagenome assembly ERZ511482
TTCGCCTACGTTTTTTGCCTTGATCCATTTTGAACAATTCTAAATCCTTTTCCGTCATCTAAAAATAAAAATGGTATTAAATGATCTATTCAGTAGTTTTTATATAGTAGTTACTCTTTACTGAAAAAATTGTAATTTGATAAATCAACTATTACTGCGAAAATTTTATTTGAATATCAGCTTTCCATAATTAAACTATTAATATGATTAACCCTCGTTCTACGGTTTTTTTTGCGCTTAGTCTCATTGTCATTGGCCTACTGCTATTTATCCAGGAAAATAAATCACAAGTAGAGCGTCATGAGATAGGCAATACATCTGTGAATGTTGTAAAGATAAATACTCAGGAGAATCCAGAAGTCTTTCGGTATCTGGGCGTTGGATGTATACTTCTAGGTTTGGTTCTAGCAGCTATGAATCTAAATATAAGAGGACATGATAATGAAAAAATTGAGATTAAATTCACCAAAAGGGAGAAAGAAATTGTAGATGCCGTAAAACGAGGTTTAACCAATAAGGAAATCGCCCTAGAGATGAACCTTAGTCTCAGTACAATAAAATCTCATACCAATAATATCTACAAAAAAGTGGGTATCAATTCCAGAGCCAAATTGATTGACTATCTAAAAAGTAAGTACTAGTACCAAATTCAACCCATAAAAATTAGTTTTAAGTTGAATTGTTAAACAATTTTGGATTTTTAACTAAACTAATCTTTATGCAATTAAGTCAATTCATTTCATGTATAACACTTCTAATAATACCTTATATAGGACATACCCAGTCTCAAACTAAATGCCAAGCTATTGTAGAATTAACAGTAGAAGCAATTAATATAAAATCTATAGAAGGCATAAAACCACATCTAGCATCAGATTTTGTAATCGCAGGTCAAGAAGGCCCTATTGCGACTATGGTCCTACAGCAGCTTGTAGGTCAACTAAACGATGAAATACAAGATTTTAAATATATATCTAAAAAAGAAAATGAGGATGGACTTAATCTTGTCTATGAATTTGAGTACAAAGTTAAAGGGGTTAAGGAGACTGAGTTCTTGTTTGATAGCGATAATAAAATAAAAGAACTCAAGCTCTTCAAAATGGAGGTAAAATCTTTGAGCAAAGAAGATACTAAAATTGTAAAGAATAATGAGGATGTCATCACTGTGCCAATAGAAATGAGAGGAAATTTGATACTTGTCGATGTGCTACTAAACGGGATTCCCAGGAAATTTATCTTCGATTCAGGAGCACCCAAAGTCATTTTAAATCAGAAATACATGCATCCCGATGACAGTACTTCGAAAAGTTTGAAAATATCTAGTTCTAAGGGAGTAAATGGAAGTGTATCTGGTCTTGACCTCATGCATATAGACGAATTAAACTTTCATGGTATAAGTATGAAGGATCAAAAAGTTGTGACCCTGGACTTATCGAATTTAGAAAAAGACTATGAGGTAGAGATTTATGGTCTAATTGGATTTGAGCAGATAAAGGACTATGATTTATTGTTCAATTATGGTAACCAGGAATTGATCTTGATCGATCCCAATCATTTTGAGATTTTCGAAGAAGTATATTTCTCGGATGTACAGAAAACAAGTGTTCCCATTATAATAGAGGGGCACATTCCCGTAGTCGACATTAGTGTAAATGGAATGATCTTATCTATGGGTTTGGATTGCGGTGCGGAGCTTAATCTTATCGATTATGATTTATATGACGATTTTACATACAATTTGGAAAATATTTCAACAGATACCTTATCTGGTGCAGATCGAATAAGAAAAGAAGTAATTGTTGGGGATGTAAAACAAGTGCAAATAGGACCTAATACCTTCGAGAAAATGGAGACAGTTTTCAGTGATATATCACACATTAATAAAGGATACTCGGTGAAGATTGATGGAATTTTGGGATATCCACTATTTTCAAAACAACCAACATTGTTATCTTTCTCAAGAAAGAAATTGATTTTTTATAATTAACCGAAAACCTAATTCGTAATGATTCTTTATTCTTAAAACAAACCTTATCATCCGAAGCTACTAAATCGCTAGAAGGAAGTATATTATGATACCATTTGTAAAAAAAGGTAAGGAGGACAATACGAAAAATATAAAATTATTATTGGTCGGCAAATTATCCAAAGTTAGCAGTAAATAATTCAAATAAGGGAGTGTATGATTTTTTTGTTGTGATCTCTAAAGGGTTATTTTCGATGACCCTATAGAGCGCTCGGAGGTCAAAATAAAGTAAGTGAAAATTTTTTCACTTACTTTATTTTATTTATCCATCACTACAAACAAGCTTGACAGATGTCTAAAACAAATAAAGCCAGTATCGCTGAGCGCTACTTACTTTAGTCTCTAGTGACCTCGACAGGGTTCGAACCTGTAATCTCCTGATTCGTAATCATTCAATTAGGATCTTCTTCCACTTGTTTAAGAATAAATATTATTTTCTCGATATTCTGTCACAAGTGACAACTTTTTAAAAGCTCAAGACCAAAAAACAAGAGACCTCTTGTAATTCTTTCATTATTTTATTCTTGATAACATTGCCAAAATTCAGTTAAATCAACTTTAAAATTGTGTGGAACTAAACTAAAGATAATGTTACTATTTTGCATATTCTTTATTTTAAATCTACCTACAGAAACAAAAGACCTTTATCTAAAAGAAGTGGCTCGCTACCCATGAAAAAACTTAGGAAAGATCAATAACTCTTTTCTAGTATTCACCATAATTAATCATGTAAATTCATCCTTTCTCTCTCTTTGCTATATTTTGTACCTTGCACTGAAATGAGACTCTAAATGAAAAAAGAGAATATTTCAAAATCAAAATTAAGAAAAGAAAAATCTATTCAATATTCAGGAGCCATTAACATACATTCAATACCCCACTTAAAAAATAGAAATTACTTTATTATTGACATACCTCTAGATGGTGATGCTCCAAAGCAATACATCCAAGCCTACTTCTACTATAAAAATTGTAAAAAAGTAAAAAAGTTTAACTCGTGGGATGGATACTATGCAAAATTTGGAGGAAAATCCTACCCTCATGAATCAATAATGGAATTCGGGATAAATAAAATAGGCGAAGCACTTGGTTTAAATATGAATGAAACTATGTTGGTAACTGCAAATGATCAAATCAGGTTCTTAAGTAAAGATTTCATTATAAGAGGAAAGAAAAAACTTATACATGGGGTCGAAATTCTTCACGAATATTTTGAAGATAAAGATTTTATTGATGAAATAAATAAAGACAGGAAGAGCAGAAGAGAGCTCCTTACATTTGATGTTGTTGAAGATGCTTTAGACCATGTTCACCCAATTCAATGCATTGAGTTACTTGTCGAACTTGTCAAGCTAATCACTTTTGATGCAATAGTAGGAAACAATGATAGACATTTTTATAACTGGGGAATTATTGGAGACATTAAGAATCAATATAATCGAAGAGTAAAGTTTTCACCTATTTACGATACAGCTAGAGGGCTACTATGGAATAAGGTTGAAACGCAAATAAAAATGATGTGCAAGCAATATAGAAACGGCTCTAAATCACAGATAAATGCTTTCCTTACTAAATCAAAACCAAGATTTAGTTTTCAAGGTAACCCAAAAGCAAATCACTTTGATTTAATAGAATATTTGGCAAAAAGAAAACCTGAATATAAATCAGCAATTGCTGATTTAGTGAGCAAGGAAAGAGAAAATTCTGTACATTTGAAACTAAGAGACACAATTTTCCGTTATTTAAGTGAAGAAAGATGCTTTTTAATCACTGAGATTTTGAAGCTCAGATTCGATAAGCTAAGAAAACTAATTTAATGTTTAACCTATTCAAGAATATTGCTGCTAAAAGGAATTCAAAAAATTTACAACCAATAGAAATAAATTTTAAAGGTCAAATTAAGTTTGTTCTTTCAATCAAAGAACTAACTATAGGGTACTTAACAGTGGAGGATGGATTGTGGAACTATAAATATAGTGACGAATTTAAATCTCAAGATAAATATGCTAGATTAACTGGTTTTTCAGATTTGAATAAAATATATCGTACCAATGTTCTTTGGCCATTTTTCAAAATCAGAATACCTGGCTTAAAACAACCCATGATAAAAGATATAATCGAAGCTGAAAATTTAGATGCTAAAAACGAAGCAGTTTTATTGAAAAGATTTGGAGAAAAATCCATGTCTAATCCTTACATCTTGCATCCGGCATAACTATTATCTAAAAAATTACTAAGGACTATAAGGTGTAATGCTTTATAGTCTTTTTTTTTGTTGATTGCTTTTTTAAATATAGAAAAGTGTATCAAATAATTTTCAAGTGATTTACTAATGTCAATAAAAAAGATGCAATATATTGATTTACAGTTTTTTGAAAAGTGACCTCGACAGGGTTATCTAGCGATGATCCTGTGCAGCGCTCCAAGGTCAAAATAAAGTCAGTGAAATAAATTTCACTTAGGCTTTAATTGATTTAGACATCTTTTCAAGCAAGCTTGACAGATGTCTAAAACAAATAAAGCCAGTATCGCTGAGCGCTACTGACTTTATTCTCTAGTGACCTCGACAGGGTTCGAACCTGTAATCTCCTGATTCGTAATCAGGGGCATTATCCAGTTATGCTACGAGGCCTTCCTTATATTGAATCACAAATTTAATTAAATATCTTTAAGATCTGTAGGAATCATGATTTCGCTTTTTGCTTTAAGTAGAATATAAATCTTATGATTTTCGTACAATTGCCATAAGGTAAAGCTTTAATTACGATGACTGCACCCCCGATTTACAAATTCTTACTCCGTCTCCTTTAACTTCTGAAAGTCTTTTATTAATTACTTTTATAGAAAATATTCATGCCTTTTTCGTATTGAGTAAGCCTTACTACCTATATTTAGGTAGACAACCTATTTAATAAATTATAATATATCAAGCTGCATTGGGCTAAATTCATATAATTAATTTCTTTTTTATTAAAATATCTATATCTTTGCACTCTTGAAAAAAACAGAGGCTTTGTAAATTCCTCTAATAAAAAAAGAAAAGATGTCTAGAGTATGTCAATTAACAGGGAAGAGACCTATAGCAGGTAACAATGTTTCCCACTCTAATAGGAAAACGAAAAGAAGATTTCTACCTAACTTGCATAAGAAGAAATTCTATATGCCAGAAGTAGATAAGTGGGTAAGTATAAAAGTATCTTCTAAAGCATTAAGAACAATTACTAAACTTGGTTTATTCGCTTATCTAAAGAAACTAGAAAAGCAAGGTTTTGACCACGGTGTTAAATACTAAATTTTAAGAAAATGGCAAAAAAGTCGAAAGGTAATAGACTGCAAGTAATCCTAGAATGCACAGAGCATAAGACTTCAGGTCAGCCTGGTACATCTAGATATGTTACTCAGAAGAATAGAAAAAATACTCCAGATAGGTTAGAACTTAAAAAATATAACCCTATCTTAAGAAAATATACTGTTCATAAAGAAATCAAATAATTATGGCTAAAGTAAGTAAGAATGCAAGAGTTGCTCAGAGAGCAGCAAATGCAGGATCTGGTAGAGATTTTATAAAAGTTGTTCAAAGTATCAAAAATCCAGAATCTGGGAAGTATACTTATAAGGAGGTAATGATTCACAAAGATAAAGTGAAGGAATTTCTCGCGCAACATAAATAATTTTCTAAAAATTAATATAATTAAGGCTTTCTCTTCTAAGGAAGCCTTTCTTATTTCAACAATGCTTAATCAATGGGATTTTTTGACAAATTCACTAAAGAGAAAGAAGAAGAACTTAATAAAGGTCTAGAAAAGACAAAGCAAAATTTCTTCGGTAAAATAGCGAAAGCAGTAGCTGGAAAGTCTAAGGTAGATCTAGAGTTTCTGGATGAGCTAGAACAAATCTTAATCTCTGCTGATGTAGGTCTAGAAACAACTGTCAAAATCATAGATAGATTAGAAGCTAAAGTTGCCAACGATAAATACTTCAACACTGACGAACTCAATTCCATCTTAAAAAATGTAATCATTGACATACTAGATGAAAACAACACTGTAGATGTCGAAGATTTCACCCCCCCTACTGAAGACAAACCGTTCGTAATGCTTGTCGTAGGTGTAAATGGCGTAGGAAAAACAACTACTATAGGAAAGCTCTCCTATCAATACAAGAAACAAAATAAACTTATCGTTCTAGGAGCCGGAGACACCTTCAGAGCAGCAGCCGTAGATCAACTAGAAATATGGGCGAATAGATCACAGACTTTTTTCTACAGCAAAGGGATGAATACCGATCCAGCAGCAGTAGCCTATGAGACAGTACAGTTTGCAGAAAATAATTATGTAGATGTTGCCATTATAGATACCGCAGGAAGACTGCACACAAAGAAGCATCTAATGGATGAGCTGACTAAGATCAAAAACTCTATAGCGAAGAAAATGCCTGGTGCACCTCATGAAGTACTGCTAGTATTAGATGCAACTACGGGACAAAACGCTATAGAACAAGCGCGCCATTTTACAGAAGCAACTGATGTTACAGCCATCGCATTAACTAAGTTAGATGGTACAGCAAAAGGAGGTGTTGTTCTCGGAATTTCTGACCAATTCAAAATTCCTATCAAATATGTAGGTATGGGAGAAGGGATAGAGCAGTTGCAGGTTTTCAATAGAATGGCCTTTGTAAACTCTCTTTTTAGCTAATTCGGCTATATTTTATACATATTAGGTGCTTACCCGCAGTCTTATTAGATATTTTTTGCATAAGTTAGAGTTCGCTAATCAAATACCAAAATTAATTACTTATGATTTCTAATAGATTAATGGGCACATATGCCCTATTAATAGGTGTTATATTATTACTATCCTTCTCATCTAACCAACCTACTAATGGTAGTGGTGGATATACAGGTGCGCCTGGAGATTCTTTTTGTTCCGACTGCCACTCTAGCCAGAGTTCTTCGATAGATGGGACTGTAAGCATAAGCGGTATTCCTGTTTCTGTTATGCCTAACACAACTTACTCTCTTACAGTTACTTCAGAAATCGTATCGGGGAGTCCTGTGAGAGCTGGTTTCCAAGTGGTAGCACTTAAACCCAACATAACTGATGGAGGAACTTTCAATAATAACTCTGCTGGTACTTCTATAAGACCTGGAGGATCTAAGACTTACTTCGGTCATAATCCTGCCAAAATGTTTAATGGAGCTACCTCTGTCACATGGACAACAGACTGGACAGCGCCTGCTACGGCAGGAGATGTTACTTTCTATGGCGTATCTGTTTTTGCGAACGGTTCAGGAAGTGGAGGAGATAGAGTAAAGTTTGCTCAGAGTGTAACAACTAATGTTGATGCCGGTACAAGCCCGCTGAGCGTTAGTATTATTAGCTCCACTGATATAAGCTGTTTTGGAGAAGCTGATGGAACTGCAACTGCTGAAGCAATAGGTGGTGTAAGTCCTTATAATTTTGACTGGGATAATGGAGAATCTAATGCTACGGCATTAAGTCTGGATGCTGGCATAAGGACCGTTACGGTAACAGATGATGCAGGCGCAACTGCAGATATTACGGTTACAATAGACGAACCTAATGAGATTGTAGTCAATATAATATCTGAGAATAACGTCACATGTAATGGTCTTAACAATGGTTCCGCTACCCTAAATGCTTTTGGGGGTTCTGGAACAATCACTTATGACTGGCCAGGCGGTCTTACAGGTCCTACTCAGACAGGACTTGCCCCTAACGTATATTTCGTCACCATTACCGATGCGGCCAATTGTACTGAATTTGCTGAGGTAAATATAATAGAACCTTCAGCCTTAGCAATTACCTTAGATGAAGAAGTACTTGTAAGCTGTAATGGGGCAAATGATGGTTTATTAAGCGTTGCCGTATCAGGAGGAACTTCAGATTATGCATACTTATGGACTACTGGTTCTACTCAGAATTTTATAGATGATATAGGTGCGGGAACTTATATCGTAGAAATCACGGACGATAATGGATGTATTGCTGAAGAATCCTATGTGGTAACAGAACCTAACGTTCTACTTGCTAACCTTTCTTCTACTTCAGAATCAGCTGCAGGAGCAAATGATGGAAGTGCAACTGCAACTCCAGTAGGTGGAACTGCTCCATACGCATACTTATGGTCTAACAATGAGACAAGTCCTACTATTACAGGTCTATCATCTGGCGCTTACTCCGTTGTAATTACAGATGCTAATGATTGCTCTATAACTGCAATGACCAATGTGCAAGGCGGAGCATGCAACATAACTGTAGAAATAGAAATTGTAAGTACACCACAGTGTGAAGATGAAGAAAGTGGTTCTCTTGCACTTAATATTATGGACGGTAATGCACCGTATTCTTATGCTTGGTCAGATATGTCTACAGATGAGGATCTACAGAATGTACTACCAGGAACCTATTTTGTAACGGTAACAGATGCTAACGATTGTGTAGCCAGTAATACCGTAATTCTAGGAAATTTAGATACTGAAGCTCCTGTTGTTATGCTTCAGGATGTTACGGTTTTTTTAGATCCAACAGGATTAGCAACGGTTAACTTTGCTCAGATAAACAATGGTAGTTCAGACAACTGCGCTATAGATTCTGTAGATTTTAATCTTCTCAATTTCAGTTGTAATGATGTAGGGGAAACGAGTCTTACTGTCAATATTTTTGATGCTGCTGGTAATGCATCTATGGGTACATCTGTTGTAACGGTAGCTGATACCCTAGCCCCAGTTATTACTTGTCCCTCCGATCTAAGCTTCAATGTTTGTGACACGATATTCTATGAACCTATTTCTGTACAAGATAATTGTAATAATGATGGTGGTGTTCTAGTTTCAGGAATTGCTAGTGGCAACCTTTTCCCTGTAGGTGTTACAGAGATAAGTTATTTGGTTACTGACCAAAGTGGCAATACGGATACGTGTTCGTTTACAGTGACAGTAGATATCGATTTAGAATTAGAAGCTACAACAGAAAATGTAAGCTGTGCTGGTGCCAACGACGGAAGTGTTAATCTGAATGTATCAGGAGGAACAGAGCCTTATATCACTGAAATCACCCCAGATATTTATGATGTAAATGCTGTTCCACCAGGAATATATCAGGTACTGATTACTGATGCTAGTGGTTGCGTATCCCAGGATAGTTTTACAATAACCGAACCAGATGCTCTTAGCCTAGAGGATCCTATTATTGTAAATGAATCAACAGCTGGTGCAAATGATGGATCTATAAATATAACCGTAAGTGGCGGTACAGGACAGATTTTCTTTTTGTGGACAGATGATTTTGGAAACACGATTAGTAGTGATGAAGATCTTACAGGACTAGCGGCTGGAGTCTATAATCTTGCCATAGTAGATGAGAATGATTGTTGCATAGAAGTATTTGGATTAGTTGTAATGGGTAGTGTTTCTTCTATAGATCTGGATAAAGAAAATGTACTTGTCAATGTTTTTCCTAATCCAGCAAATGATTTCATCAATCTAGAGATGGTAATAGATGCTGACCTCATAGAAATATATAATCATGAAGGTAAGCTAGTTCGTACTTTACTACAGGCTAATCAGAAGATGACTATCTTTGTAGAAGATCTTGATCCTGCCTTATATCTTATAAAAATAATGACAGACGAAAGAGTGGTTATAAAGCAGTTTTTAAAATTGTAAAAGCACTTATCAAGATATCTTTAAACAGGTCTAATTTTATTAGGCCTGTTTTTTTTTTAGACTATCCAAGGATAAGCGTTCGCCACAATACCGATTAGGTAAGCAATAATTATATATTTTCTAAGGGTATTTCAACGAATAATTATATGAGGAGGACTATCCCAAAGGGTAGTCTTCCTTCATATATATTGTTCTGAGCAGTTACCTTACATTCAGGCTAAGCATTCCTTTTCTTACGAATTTAGTTTTATACTCTTCTGAATACCCACTAACATCAATGACCAAGTTATGTGTCCCCTTTTTCTTCAATTCAGGGATCATAAGTAATTGATTTTTAGTTATGACATTTTTTGGATTACGCTGAGAAAATCTATTGTCCAGTTTCAATTTAGAAAATATTTGATTACTGCCCACTCTTCTAATATCTCTATTCGATGCAAGAGAAGATCTAACATTTGATTTCTGACATTTGAGTAGATCTGCTTTACCCGCTTTCATTAAATTAGCATTGAGGATATTAATTTTAGTTAGGTCAGTATTTACGATTAAGTCACTTATATTCTTCTTAGGAATTTTGATCTTCTTTAATTCTTTAGAGAACTTTTTCTTAATCTGGCCCAAGCTAAATTTAGGGGACAAGAGATGAGATTTCACTTTCAATCCTCCAATCATACCTTTAGCACCTGATACGTTAAATGGTATTTGAAGATTTTTAACACCTAAATCTAATGTTTTGATATCGGGTAAATGAAGTTTTATTTTCGAATCGATGAAAGCTCCAATTGTAAATCTAGTATGAGTTTTAAGTTTCGTATCAACTACAACTTTCCAATTTCCTGCTATTGGTTCATTGACTTTTATAATAATATAATCTTCTCCTTCTTTAATATTTAACAAACTAGAATTAGAGTTGATGTATCTGCCTCTAGGATCTTTAAGTCTGATGCCTATTTGATCTTTTCTACTTGGTATATCACCTGTATAATTTAATCGCTTATTGTACCATCCAACATTTACAATCAAGTGTGATGCAGTGCTATCGACGAATGCATCTATTTCACGATGAGAAGCAAATGAAGATTGATTGGCAATAATAGAATCACCGGTAATAGCCCCACGAATGTAATTGTATATTTCAAATAGATCATCTATAGTAGGCATATAATAATAGAGCCCATTAGTGTCCGATGCTATTTGTGAGAGTAAAGCTTGGTCAGAACTTGGGCCCATAGCGCAGGTGTAGACCTTGATGTCTGAAGGAAGAGCAGCGATGGCATCTTCTGCTGAAGGATTGGTACTCACCCCTCCCTTATTGTCATAGCCATCTGTAAAAAGAATCATTGCTTTCTCTTCAGTTGCGGAGTCCAATAAATTCTTGGCTTCATTTATTCCTCCTCCCATATTAGTAAGACCACCAAAAGCGATCCCATCGATTGCATCTTTAGCATCTTCCTTATCTTGAGCTATATTAAGATCTTTGATATTTACTCCATCTGCATAATCAGTAGATGCGGTTGTGCCAAAACTCGCAATTCCCAACTCATCATTATATCCCAACATGTCAACAAAAGCCTTACTGCTAAATCTTGTAATATCAACATACCCCGCAGATGACATACTTCCTGACCTATCTATTACCGGAACTACACTTACATTATTTTCAGGTACTATCTCCGCATTATCAATTACAAGAGCATAGTCTTGCCACGGATTAGTAGCATCAAATGGTGGTCTCGCATCCATTGTTATTGCCGCAGCTAATATTCTTACTTCGTAGATGCCTGCAGGATTTTGTACATAGACACATTCAATATTATTGAGATTATCCGCTGCGCCACCTGTTACAGAAAAACCATTATTGAAAACATTTCCTAGAAATAAATCTCCATCGCTTTCTTGTGTGACTTCAAGGTCTAGATCGTTCATCAATGCCTGAACTCCTGTAGTCGGCCCAGGGGCATCAGTCCATACTAAAGTAATCCGCATGGGTCTCGCTTCATCCACTACTGCTACTTTGATTATATGTTCTTGGCCCATAGACGTAAAGGCTCTTGTTTGGTCTGAAAATAATTTTGGTCCTCTATCAGAAGCCGGGCTTTGAAGGATGATATTTTCCAAACTTACTCGTCCCCAACCTTGGTCATTATTAGGAATATTGGCAATCGGACCAAACGTTGTAATAAAGCCAGTTCCGTTTGGACCACCTGCTAAATCAATTGCTCCATTTATTAGCATGGCTTTCAACATAGCTGGGCTTGGATCAAAACCATTGGTTCGTTGTCTCCACCATTCTACCAATAAGGCACATAAGCCTGTTACGTGAGGAGCAGCCATGGATGTTCCTGAAGCAAATGCATACTGATTTATCGTATTAGCTGGATTCAAAGGATCTGGATTGCCTGTCCCAGCAATTAAAGCAATGTTTGCATTAGAAAATCCTGGAGAAATTGCAGAAGAAACATTTGTTCCAGGTGCAACAATAGTAGGTAGCATCCTACCGTCCTGAGCTGGCCCACGACTTGAACTCCTACTTAATCCGATAATATTATCTGGGTTATTTGCATTTCCAACTCCTGGTCTAAATGTTAGTGAATTCCCAACTGTGATAAGATTCTTTGCTTCTTTAGGTGAAGTTATGGTTCCAGGGGTTGCACCCACCCCACTGTTTCCAGCGGAAAAAACAATTGTTAGATTTTCCATATCTGAATTTGAAGGATTGGGGTCTCTCACCAATTGATCAAAAGTTCTGGAATTCTGTGTATATCCAGCTCCAACGCCAACAGTATCCCACCAACTATTATTCATAACTGAAACACCATTATTTACACAATCACGAGTTAATATTGACCAATTAAATATCCTCCACATAGCTGTCGTTACGCTAGCGGTTGCATTTTGGGTTAGAAATCCTGCCTGTGGTGCCATACCTTGACCCCATAAAAAGTTATTAGGAGCCACTCCCTCTGTTTCACCGGTTGCAGCATTACCAACTGCTATACCTGCTACATGTGTACCATGTCCATTAGTATCTGTTGTCACCGTACCTCCACTATAATCTATGTTACCTATTTGTCTACCACGAAGATCTAAATGCCCAGATATATTATTATTAGCGTTATTATCAACTCCTGAGTCACAGATTGATACATTTACACCTTGACCACTAAGGCCTAGATTAGTTAATTGGGCCTGATATCCTATAACTGGTTGAGAATTTGTTGCATCTAGATTCTCTATGACGATAGATGTTTCTCGTTCTCCCTCCACTTCTGGTCTGCCGCGATCTAATTCTAGATACTTTACATATGGGTTGTGTGACAATTCATTTAACTGCTTCTTGTCTAACTCACAAACTATATAACAATCATTATAATGGTAAATATCTTTTTTATGATGATGAATAATTTTGCCATTCATAGAAGAAATACTTTTACTGACTTCTTCTAACTTTTCATCTGGCACTATTCCCACTTTTACATATTTGATGAGTCCGTTTTGATTCATCAGCTCGTCTTGTAATTTATAGGCCGGCTCATGATAATCAATAAACTCTATAAATGATAAATTTCGTAAATCTTCGAGTCCTTTACTATCACCACAAATAAATAATGCGTCACCGCCAATAACCTCAATCACGTCAAACCCAATATCCTGAATCTCTTTCACCCATTCTGGCATTGAAGGACCGATGAGCTTCACTAAAAAATGAATCCACTTTTCTGACTCATTTTTATTGAGTTTATATTTAGTAGAGATCTTCGGTGCTGTTGAGTCCCCTTTTATTACATATTTGCCAATTTTTATAGAATCAGGATTTTGGTGTACCTTGACTCGATATCCAAATTTGGATAAAGCCTCAATTTGTTTTTTGGTAGCGTCGGCTATGTAGCCATTTTCAAGTCTGACCTTAATTTTGAGTTTGAGGGCTTTTAATTCCTTTTCATTAAATTCCTTTTTTCCTCTTCTTGCGGAGATTGTTATCCTTTCCATTTTAATTGATTTATAGGTTTATACTGTTAAGTGTTCTTTTTAGTAAAAACGTAACCCTTTGCTATCAATTAATTTTGGCGGACGGTCATATACTCCTGATTTAGTGCAACTTACAAAAAACAAAAATAACTTGAACTGATCGCCGATTCTGATGCTCTGCCGTTTCCCTCATATTAGTACATGAAAATTTCACCAGTTGAATTGCTCAGAACAGTATATATGTAGAGACTAAATTTTTAAGCTAAATAAAAAGTAATGCGTGAGTTTTATGGGTTAATCTAAATCAATGCTCACAGGGTAAAAAGTATTTTTAATGTGAGTCCTTAATGCTTTCATCTGAGTAGTCATAAATTTTTACATGGCACTATTTAACTTTTTATTAGTAGTATCTTACCAATATTTTATTGAATTTTGTAGAATAGAAAATGAGCAACATGAAATTACTATTGACAAGTATCCTAATATTAATCTGTTCTAGCATATACTGCCAGTCTGCGGAAATTGCTGCACCATTTATAAGTTACGAAGAAAAACATCAGGACATCGGCGAGATAAAACTTGGAGAGAAAAAATCTGGTGAATTTGTTTTTACAAACAACACAAAACAAGACCTTAAGATAGAATTGGTTTCTGCTTGTGAATGTACGACTCTAGACTGGACTAGATCAGCAATTGCTCCAGGTAAACAAGGTAAAGTCACTTATATTTTTGACAGTAGTGAGAAAGAAGAATCTGAAACTATAGATGTAGACATATACTTTGAGAATATCAATCCTTCAGACGGGAATCCATATTTTGATATTGCCAGCTATAAGTATGTACTTATAAAGTAAAAGATCTAATGAGATCTAATCGTTTAACTTAAGCACCTCTAAGAATGCTTTCTGTGGTACTTGTACAGATCCTATCTGACGCATCTTTTTCTTTCCCTTTTTCTGCTTTTCTAGTAACTTTCTCTTTCTTGTAATATCACCACCATAGCACTTAGAGGTTACATCTTTCCTTAATGCAGAGATGGTTTCTCTAGCAATAACCTTGGCTCCTATCGCTGCCTGTATAGCTATGACAAACTGCTGTCTTGGTAACAGGGTTCTAAGTCTTTTACATATTTTCCTTCCGAAAGATTCTGCTTTATTTCTATGAACTAAAGATGATAAGGCATCGACTGGATCTCCGTTTAGTTTTATATCTAGTTTTACTAGATCAGATTCTCTGAAATCTATCGGTACATAATCAAATGATGCATAGCCTCTAGAAATAGATTTCAATCTATCATAAAAATCAAAGACGATTTCCGCAAGTGGCATTTCAAAAGTCAGCTCTACCCTCTCTGTAGTCAGGTAAGTCTGCTTAGTCATATTCCCCCGCTTCTCCATGGCTAGTGTCATTATGGTTCCTATATATTCCGGAGCAGTAATAATCTGTGCTTTTATATATGGCTCTTTCACATAGTTTAGTACAGTAGGATCAGGTAGATCATTAGGTGTATTAATAAGCTTAGTAACACCTTTTTTTGTCGTAGCGTAATAACTTACGTTAGGTACTGTTGTGATAACTTCCTGATCGAATTCTCTAGATAATCGCTCTTGGATTATTTCTAAGTGTAACATCCCAAGAAATCCACATCTAAATCCAAAGCCCAGTGCCACAGATGACTCTGGCTCAAAAACTAGCGATGCATCGTTAAGCTGTAATTTTTCTAGACTATCTCTTAGATCTTCGAAATGCTCATTTTCGATAGGATATATTCCTGCAAAAACCATAGGTTTAACATTCTCAAAACCTTGAATAGCAGCATCACATGGATTAGCCACTGTAGTTATGGTATCTCCTACCTTTATTTCTCTCGATACCTTGATACCCGTTATCATATACCCCACATTCCCAGCACTTAGCTTTTTAGTAGGAACCTGGTCCATCTGTAGAACGCCTATCTCATCAGCGAAATAATCATTTTCTGCGTTGACAAATCTCACGGCTTCTCCTGATTTCACAGTACCATTCAGTATTCTGAAATAGGCAATTACCCCTCTGAAAGAATTATATACTGAATCAAAAATCAGAGCTTGCAATGGTGCATCAGGATCGCCCTGAGGAGCTGGTACCCTCTCAACAATCGCTTCCATAATATCTTCAACACCTAGTCCTGTTTTTCCACTGGCATGTATAATATCCGACTTAGCGCAACCCAGCAAGTCTATAATCTGATCAGACACCTCATCTACCATCGCACTTTCCATATCCACTTTGTTCAGAATAGGAATAATCTCTAAGTCATTTTCTAAGGCTAGATATAAGTTAGAAATAGTTTGTGCTTGGATACCTTGACTGGCGTCTATAAGCAAAAGTGCTCCTTCACAGGCTGCAATAGATCTAGAAACCTCGTAAGAAAAATCTACGTGTCCTGGCGTATCTATAAGATTAAAAGTATATTTCTTCTTATCCGAAGGACGGTGATAATACATCTGTATCGCGTGACTCTTGATGGTTATTCCTCTCTCCCTCTCAATATCCATATCGTCCAATGCCTGATTCTGCATGTTCCGCTCAGATATTGTCTGAGTAAACTCTAGTAACCGATCTGATAATGTACTTTTACCATGATCAATATGGGCAATAACACAAAAATTTCTTAACTCCTTCATAGATCGTAAAGATAAATTTATTTGTATTATAAGATTGCATTAATAAGGAGGTGAATTGACAAAAGCACAGGATATCCTCCCATATCTAGTCTTAACTAAGATTGTGATCCCCAATTTTCAAATATTGAGATCAGATCCTGAACATTTTTTATCATTTATATTTTAAAGAATAACTCGTAGTGTCAAGTCGAATCGCTATTTGAAAAACGCTAACTATAAGTTTGATTCTAAGTTCAACCACAATAAAATTATACATTTGCCATTCCGTATAGCGCTATGTCATCAGATTAAGCATATATTTATATTGTTTAAGCTAATTTTTAGCCTCATTTCCCCAATGATATTTATAAGATAGGCAGCATAGCGAAATTTCACATCGTTCGATTAAGTGTATCAAAGAAGAAAATGAGATTATTCGTATTATATTTATTACTTGCTTTTTCATTATTTTCTTGTCTAAAGGATCCAGCATCGGTTAGGATCATAGAATTAGATGAAGAAATCAGTATTGGTTTAAAGCAAAAGCTGACCATTAACGGCGCAGAACCAGTTTTAGAAATTAGCTCTACGATAGAATACGAATGCTCTAATGCTACTTTTGACTCTGATCTAATCATTGATGATTTTAACAAGCACACCCTAAGCATCTCTGCTATTTCATTCCCTGAGGAATGCGATAATCTAAGTGGTACTGTAGTCAAGGAACACGACTTAAATATTATAGCTGAAAAAACAGAAATACTGATAAACATAGCAAACACATATTCTAATATCGGAATAATCACAGCCTTCGAAGAATCCATCTCCTTGCAAATGGCAACCGATAATGGCCTTTCCCTCAGAAACACTGATATGAAAATCATTCCTTCAGGATCTGTGTGGGGTTATTTGTATAGTGAAGAAGCACTCGATTTGGAAAGTATACATAATGAACTTGTAGAAACACTGTCTTGGGACCAACTTAGTCCCTTGAAATCCGGTTATTATAGTCACTTTACCATAGATAAAAATAGTAATGCGATCATAACAAAACCACTATATACATCCCATAAATATGCATTTGCAAATCAATATTTTGATGAAAATTGGGGTTTATTAGTACAACAGATAAATAATATATCCTCCGCTAATCCAAGTCTGAAAGTATTATTATACAACGATAAAGGAAATATTATCGATTTTTAAACCTCAAAGTTAAAACCTTGTTTTTTAGCAAGTTCGTATCGCTCTCTATCAAACTGGTACAGCTTAGCTGGCCTATGAGCAACTCCTTGTTGGTATTCCAGCTTATCGGTGAGAATTCCCATAGATATAATTTTCTTCCTGAAGTTTCTCTTATCTAATTCCTTGTCTAGTACTGCCTCATATAGATTTTGTAATTCAGAAAGTGTAAATTTCTTCTTAAGAAGTTCAAAACCTATAGGTCTCATTCTTACACTTTGTTTAAGCTGAGACAAGCATCTCTGCATGATAGTAAGGTGATCAAATGCTAAGGTGTTTATCTCATCTACACTTAGCCAAGCTACTTCATTTGCAAAAGAAGCTGCCTTAGGGTTTACCATATTTATATTCACTAGTGCATAATACGCTACGGTAATCACCCTTCCTACAGGATGTCTGTTTACTTTGCCAAACGTATAAACCTGTTCTAGAAAGACATTATCTAAGCCCGTAAGTTCTTTAAGCACCCGCCTTGGCGCCTCGTTAAGATCTTCCGTTGGATATACCAGATCTCCAGGCATTGCCCACTTCCCTTTGAAGGGTTCATCTCCTCTCTTGATCATAAGCACCTTAAGGGCTCTCTTATCAAACCCAAAGATTACATTATCTACAGAAAAGGCGCTTTTGAAAAAATCATTGTCTATCGGCATCCTACTTTGTATTCGTAAATGTAAATTTATAAAATATTATAATATTCTTAATTTTGGATTCATGCTCATAACTATTATATCTAGTGGTAAGTGCAAAAACAGATAGTTCCCTAGCAGAATTATAATAAATTTACACCTTAATCATCTCGAATCTTATGATCAATCTTATAAGTGATACCGTTACAAAACCTACTCCTGAGATGTTACAGTACATGATGCAGGCGAATGTCGGAGATGATGTTTTCCGGCAAGATCCTACTATGAATATTTTAGAGGCGCGGATGGCTAATATGTTTGGAAAAGATGCAGCTATATTTTGCCCATCAGGGACAATGACTAACCAGATTGCTATCCAGATGCATACAAGACCACTGGATGAACTTATCTGTGATCATTATTCTCATGTATTCCAATATGAGACCGGTGGCTATGCCTTCAATGCGGGAATAGCCGTAAACCCGCTAATTGGTGTAAATGGAAAAATTACTGCAGACCAGATAGACCAAGCTATAAAACAAGATTATGATTGGCTTCCTAATAGTAGTCTAGTCGTATTAGAAAATAGCTGTAACAAAGGAGGAGGTACATATTACACCCTAGATGAGATAATTCCTATAGCTCAATTGTGTAGTAAGAAAGGACTAAAATTACATTTGGATGGTGCTAGACTATTTAATGTACTCGTAGAAACGGGTGAGACAACAGAGGCCATTGGGAAGTTATTTGATAGTATATCAATATGTATGTCAAAAGGATTAGGTGCTCCAGTTGGATCTGTATTGATCGGCAATAAAGATGATATGAAGAGGGCTAGAAAATTTCGTAAGGCTATGGGAGGAGGGATGAGACAGGCTGGATATCTTGCAGCAGCCTGCCTGTATGCTCTGGATAATAATATTCTACGGCTAAAAGAAGATAATAATAGAGCTCAGGCCTTAGCGAAACATTTAAGTCAATTATCTTATGTTGCTGAAATCAAACCAGTTATGACTAATATAGTGATCTTCGAACTAGATCATATAAAGGCTTCAGAAATGATAGATTATCTAGCAAAGGAAAATATAAATGCATCCGCATTTGGACCATATGCTGTTCGATTTGTAACACATATGGAAATAGATGATGTTATGGTGAAAACCGTTAACGATGTTATGAGTAGATTTAGGGACTAAGAGCTTTTCCTCTTATTTATTTCATCTCTTATCTTGGCAGCTCTTTCGTAATTTTCTTCGGCCAGCACTTTTGTTAGAAGGGTTTCGAGAGCATCTACTGTATAGCTATCTAAACTACTAGAGGTATTCTCTGCTTTCATAGATGGTTTCTTCCTAGTAAGCTCCTCCTCCGCAGAATCTTCTAATACAACACCTGCCTGCTCCATTATAAACTCAAATGTAAAAATAGGACAAGCAAACCTTACCGCCATCGCAATAGCATCTGATGTTCTGGAATCGATCACCATTTCTTCTCCTGAGGGACCTACACAAATCAACTGAGCATAGAAAATACCATCTAGCAAATTATTGATAATTACCTCAGTAAGTCTAATGTTGAAACTTTCCAGCGTATTCTTAAAAAGGTCGTGACTTAGCGGTCGATTAGGAGACATCTGTTCCATCGCTACGGCTATCGCCTGAGCTTCGAAACCTCCAATAACGACAGGAAGTCTTCTCTTACCTTTTAACTCACCAAGAACTACGGCGTAATTATGCGATTGCGTAACGCTGTGAGAAAGGGCAACTATATCCAATTCGATTTTTTCCATCTAATAAGTACAATCTACTAAATTCAATTATTGTATAAAAGTAATAATCAATTTGTAGTAATCATCTTTAATTGTGCTCTGATTTATACTTTTTTAAAGATTCTGTCAATTTAGGTACCACATCGAACAAATCAGCACAAACTCCATAGTCCGCAGCTTTAAAAAAAGGTGCCTCTGGGTCCTTATTAATAACTACAATAACCTTAGAGTTATTAACACCAGCAAGATGCTGTATAGCTCCGGATATTCCTATAGCTATATATAAGTTAGGCCTTACAGCAATACCTGTCTGTCCTACATGTTCATGATGAGGTCTCCATCCTGTGTCAGAGACAGGTCTACTACAAGCAGTTGCTGCACCTAGAACATTAGCAAGATCCTCTATGATTCCCCAGTTTTCAGGACCTTTCAATCCTCTACCTGCTGATACAACAAGATCTGCTTCTGGGAGCGGTATCTCTCCGTCCACTGTCTTTACTTCTATAAGCTGCACCCTACCGGCTGCTTCTGTGTGTTGCTCCGTTGCTGTAATAGAATCTCCTATAACTTCTGGCTTTATAGAATTACCCATGACAGTTAGCACCTTAGTTTCCGTTTCTAGGCTGTAGGTTGCTATAGCTTTTCCAGAGAACACAGGTTTGTTGACTTTCCACGCTCCACCATTTATAGAAGGCAGGGCATTTGTGCCTGAGACTAATCCTGCATCCAATCTTACAGATAATCTACCAGCGATAGCTTTGCCATGTGCTGTATGTGCAAGGATTACAGCTTTTGCATTATTGCCCTTAGCAACAGTAGAGACAACTGTTGCAAGTTGCTGAGAATCAGCTGCGTTTACTCCAGTTTCTACCATTACTTTATGAGCGCCATACTGACCAAGATCTCCTTGGTTACCGCTATTTCCAGAAGTAAGAACTATACATTCACATCCTAGTTCATCAGCTATTTTTCTACCGTAAAAAACGACTTCAGCTGCTGACTTTTTATATTGACCTTTTACAGATTCTGCGTATACTAATACTGACATTTATGTTGTGCTTTATAGTTTTTACTAATTATATAATTTTAGCTTCTTCTCTGAGTAACCTCACTAGCTCATCCATATTTTCTGGATCTACCATTTTTACGCCTGTCTTAGCCGTTGGTAGAGCATACGAAGCTATCGTTGCCATAGGTGAAGCATCTATGGCAGGAACTACCGTTAATGGCTTTCTTTTGGCCATCATTATTCCTCTCATATTAGGAATCCTCTGTTCTGCAAGACCTTTCGCTGCTGATAGAACAAATGGTGCATCTACAGCAATTATTTCTATTCCGCCTTCTATGTCCTGTTCTATTGTTGCCGTATTTCCAGCTAATTCCATTTTACTAGCGAAAGAGATAAAAGGCAATTCTAGCATCTCAGCAAGTAAAGCTCCTATCTCAGATCCGTTGTAATCTATTGTTTCTTTTCCTAAGAATATGATGTCAAAATTTTCTTCCTTAGCATAATTAGCTATTTGTTTTGCTACATAATATGCATCTGTAGGCTGACCATCTATTCTTACCGCATCGTCCGCTCCTATGGCTAATGCTTTTCTTATGATCACATCGTTAGAACTATCTCCGACATTAATAGCCGTTACTGTTCCGCCTGCCGCCTCCTTAAGTTCTAGTGCTCTTACTAATCCATACCATTCATCATATGGGTTCATTATATACTGTATACCATCAGTGTTAAAGGCTGTATCATTATCTGTAAATGATATCTTTGAAGTAGTATCTGGTGTTTTAGAAATACAAACTAATAATTTCATTAATATTATGTTTTGTCTCAAATTATGGAACATTAGCCTCGCCCTTTTGTTCCAAGACAGCGTTTAAAAATATAGAAAGTGTAAATATAGATTGATTTTAATAAATTTACCTTGTGTTTTTGAATTCTTTACTCTGAGTTAAATAAAATTATGACCGAAAGACTGAAACAGCTATACACATTACTAGAAAATGACCCTAGAGATTCCTTTATCTTATTTGCTGTAGCTAAGGAATATGAGAAAATGCAAGCTTTCTCAAAGGCATTACAATATTATCTAGCAATACGATCTCAAGACTCAGATTATGTAGGCTTATACTATCACCTAGGAGGTCTATATGAAAAAATGGAGGATAAGGACACCGCAAAATCCATCTACAATGAAGGTTTAGAAATTGCAAAGAAACTAAAAGATTTCCATGCCGCATCCGAGCTAAACAATCAGCTTATGAATATCGATCTATAACTCCACTATTCCTTTAAAACTTTCTACAGCAGGACCTGACAACCATACATTTGTAAAATTATTTTTATTTTTCGTATAGCTCACAGAAAGGTCCCCACCTTGTGTACTTATCGATATATCTTGATTACCTTCTAGCTTGTTTTTTATGCCGTATGCCATGGCAACAGCTGTCACTCCCGTACCACAAGAGAAAGTAAGGTCTTCTACCCCACGCTCGTAAGTTGTTACTCGAAGTTTGTTGTTTACCTGTTTATAAAAATTGACATTAATACCCTCTTCCTTATAAGCCTCACTGTACCGTACCTTTATCGCAGCATCTCTAAAATCTTGGTCTGTAAGATCTTCCATATTTTCTTTTACATAATGAGGCGACCCTGTGTTTAGTTCGTATGCTTTTTCTAAGAATTTCGTCTCCGAAACATCCATCATCTGCAATGAAATCTTCTTATCATCTATCTTTGCTAGATGTGGACCATCTATTGCTATAAAGGATATTTCTGCTTTATCATTGACATAACTGAAATAAAAATGCGCAGCACATCGTCCTCCATTTCCACACATAGAACTTTGCTTACCATCAGAGTTGTAATAGATCATCCTGAAATCATAATCATCCTCTCGATCAATAATAATGAGCCCATCAGCGCCTACACCATAACGCCTATCGCATAGATGCTCTACGTTTTGCTCTATCAGTTTTCTATCTACCCAGTCATCATTTATGAGGTCTATGATTACGAAGTCATTACCTGTTCCCTGATATTTAGAAAAATTTATTAGCATCTATTAACTAATTTCACTTATTCGTTGTTAAATAGACATATAAGACACGATTAGTTTCCGTAAAACAGCATCTTTGTCTTATTAGAATTATTCTTAATGTGTAAAAATACATAAAGCTTTTGAAAAATATCCTCTCCATCATCATATATTCTTTTCTTACTGCTATAGTATCGATCGCGCTTTATGATACCTATGTGATGCCAAGGAAAATTGACATTATAGCCTCTGAACAATTTAGAGCTACTCAGGCGAAGGATGAAAATATGTACTTGTCAGGAAAACTCAAGCGGCTTTTTACCTCTTCCTCTCCTACCGATTTTATAGAAGCAGCCTATAACAGTAGGACTTCCGTGGTATCTATAATGACGATACAACGGAACACAGGAGCAGACAGACTGGAAAGGTATGGTAATGCTTCAGGATCTGGTGTTATCATCTCGAACAATGGACATATAGTAACGAATAACCACGTCATAGAAGATGCTACGCAAATCATGGTCACCCTAGATGATAAAAGAGAATTGATTGCAGAAATTGTGGGCACTGATCCTTCGACTGATATTGCTCTGCTCAAAATTAATGCAGAAAACTTACCACACCTAGTTTTTGGAAATTCAGACTCGCTTAGAATAGGAGAATGGGTGCTTGCTATCGGGAATCCATTTAGATTGACATCTTCTGTTACGGCAGGCATCGTTAGTGCAAAAGCTAGAAATATAAACATACTCGAGAAGCGAGGTATAGAATCATTTATCCAAACGGATGCTGCTATAAATCCTGGAAATAGTGGCGGTGCACTGATCAACACTAATGGTGAACTAGTAGGTATAAATACGGCGATCATGACCTACAGCGGAAAGTACGAAGGCTTCTCTTTTGCCGTCCCATCTAACCTTGTAAGTAAGGTTGTATATGATCTGAAGGAATTTGGTGCAGTACAGAGAGGATGGATGGGTGTAACTATTTTTGATGTAGATGAAGCAAGAGCGGATGCGCTCAATCTGGACTTCATAGGTGGTGTCCTCTTAGATGCTGTAGAAAAAAATAGTGCAGCTAAAGATGCGGGATTGCTCAAAGGTGATGTCGTTATTTCTATAAACAAAGTCGCAACCAGAAGTATGCCCGAGTTCCTAGAACAAATAGCAAGATACCGCCCTGGAGATGCCATAGTTGTCGAATATGTGCGGGACGGGCTAACTAAAAACCTAGATGTTACCCTACGGAACCAGCTCAATACTACAGACTATATTGCAGTAAGAAAAGATAAGGTTCTTACCGAACTAGGTCTGGAAGTACGAGATATGGATTCTACAGAAAAAAATAGACTAAATATAGAAGGTATCGTTGTTGTTTCTATCTACAAAGGCAGTACAATAGATGCTACGAATATGGATCCCGGTTATATCATCACTACTATCAATGATACTAAAATCAATACAGTCAACCAGCTAATTCAAAAACTCAAAGAATCCCCAGACAAAGTCATACTAAATGGTTTCTACGAGTACTATCCAGGAGAATTTCCCTATACTTTTTCTATGAGATAAGGCTTTTCTCGATATTCTCAGAGCGCAGTTTTTAGCACCTATTTCTGATACGTTTAATACAGTTCTTAAAAAAAACCTAATTCTTAGGCGCTTCACTTTGATATACACTAGTTTGACATTTTACATCGGTATACTTTCAAATTCTAATGGTATAATTCTCTAAACTTTCATACATTATCTCTCCTCTTATTTTCCTATTTTACAGCATTATTTCAAAAACAAGAAGATATGGCAAAAGTAGATCTGGAGTTTAATAAAAATGAAGATGCTATGAAGTTACTGTTGGGTAAAGTCAACAGGAGACTAGAAAAAATACACGAAGGCGGGGGTCTTAAAAAAATAGAAAAACAACATACTAAAGGTAAAATGACGGCTAGAGAAAGAGTAGATTACCTAGTCGACGATCCATCTACTTTCCTAGAGCTAGGAGCTTTTGCAGGATATGAAATGTACGAAGAATATGGCGGGTGCCCAGCAGGGGGTGTGGTAACTGGAATCGGCAAAGTAAAAGGGCGTACCTGTATGATCGTCGCTAATGACGCGACTGTCAAAGCCGGTGCCTGGTTTCCCATAACGGGCAAGAAAAATCTACGTGCGCAGGAGATAGCTATAGAGAATAGAATCCCCATCATATATCTAGTAGATAGTGCTGGCGTATTCCTTCCGCTTCAGGACGAAATCTTTCCTGACAAAGAACACTTTGGAAGGATGTTCAGAAACAATGCAGTGATGTCTAGCAAGGGCATCGTGCAGATTGCTGCAATCATGGGGAGCTGTGTGGCAGGTGGTGCCTACCTACCCATCATGTCTGACGAAGCACTGATTGTAGAAAAAACAGGTTCTATCTTTCTTGCTGGCCCCTATCTAGTCAAAGCCGCTATAGGAGAAGATGTAGATAAAGAAACACTGGGAGGCGCAACAACGCAATGCGAAATTTCTGGTGTCACTGATTACAAAATGAAAGATGATCCTACTTGTCTGGATACCATAAAGGATCTTATAGACAAGATGGGTACGCATGAGAAAGCGGGTTTCAGCAAGATAGAGGCTAAACCGCCCAAAGAAAATATTGGTAATATCTATGGACTTTTTCCAGAAAATCCTACTAAGCCCTATGATACAACTAAGATATTAGAGTGTCTAGTCGATGACTCTGAGCTGACGTACTACAAGGAAGATTACGGAAAAACCATCATATGTGCTTATGCTCGTATCGATGGATGGGCAGTCGGCATAGTTGCAAACAACCGCATGGTTGTCAAGAACAAGAAAGGAGAAATGCAATTCGGTGGTGTTATCTATTCTGACTCCGCTGACAAAGCAGCACGCTTCATTATGAACTGTAACCAGAAGAAAATACCGCTAGTATTCCTCCACGATGTATCAGGATTTATGGTAGGAAAAAGATCTGAGCATGGTGGTATAATTAAGGATGGTGCTAAGATGGTCAGTGCCGTATCTAACTCGACCGTTCCTAAGATTTCCATTGTAATGGGAAACTCCTATGGCGCTGGAAACTATGCCATGTGCGGGAAGGCCTACGACCCTAGGTTGATCGTAGGATGGCCTACCGCTAAAATAGCCGTAATGGGAGGTACACAAGCGGCTAAGGTGCTAGCTCAGATACAAGTTTCTTCTCTGAAAGCAAAAGGAGAACAAGCTGACGAAGCAAAAGAAAAAGAATTATTTGACAAAATAAAAAACAAATACGATAAGCAGACCACGGCCTATTATGCCGCCTCACGCTTATGGATAGATGCGATTATAGATCCTAAATCTACGAGAACATTTATAGCCCAAGCGATAGAGATGGCTGATCATGCTCCTGTAGAAAAATTTAATGTAGGCGTAATCCAAACCTGATTTTCCCAAATAACACTTATGAAAATAGTTGCAAAAACACTTGCTGGGCTAGAAGAAACTCTAGCAAAAGAAATCACAGCGATCGGCGGTACAGATGTAGAGATACTGAATAGAGCCGTAAGCTACACAGGAGACAAGAGCATCTTATACGAAAGTAATTTTGCGCTTAGAACTGCACTTCGTATTCTGGTTCCAGTGTTCAGATTTGATTTTAGAACACAAGAGGAATATTATAATAAACTCTACAAGCACGACTGGTTCCAGTATTCTAATGAGCACACTACCCTGGCCATCGATGCTGCGCTACACTCAGAGATATTTACACACTCTAAGTATGTAGCGCTGAAAACTAAAGATGCCATCGTAGATTTCTTTAGAAAAAAAACGGGTAAACGCCCCGATGTCGATACGAGAAATCCAGGTATTAGATTCAATGTTCATATCTATAATTCTCAAGCTACTATCTCCCTAGATAGTTCTAATGTTTCCTTGCATAAGAGAGGCTACAAACTTGCAAATGGTGAAGCCCCGCTTAGTGAAGTTCTAGCAGCAGGACTGATTCTACTTTCTGGCTGGGATAAGAAAAAGAAACTGATCGATCCTATGTGTGGCTCCGGGACTATAGCGATGGAAGCGTTCCTTATCGCAAGTAATACCCCACCACAGTTCAGAAAATCTAACTTCGGATTCCAAAAGTGGAAAGACTATGATGACAGTTTATTCAGATCCATAAAGGACAAATATAAAGCACTTATCGATTACAGAGATATAGATATAGAGGCCTATGATATATCAGAAGATGCCCTCTATGATTGCCAAGAAAATATTAATGGCAGTCCAGTATTTGATAAGATAAAATTCGAAAAAAAGAATTTCTTCCATCTCGAAGGCGCAGAAAACAGTCATATCATCATGAATCCACCTTACGATCTAAGATTGAAATCTAGAGATATCGATGAGTTCTATAGTGATATTGGCGACACTTTAAAGACTAATTGGCAAAATTGCGAAGCGTGGATTTTTAGTGGCAACTTACCAGCCATCAAAAACGTTGGATTAAGACCAAGTAAAAAGATATCTTTATATAATGGACCGTTACCTTGTAAATTTTACAAATATGAATTGTATGGCGGGAGCAGAAAAAATAAGTAAGCCTTCTATTTTTTTGATTCTCATGCTATCTTCCTTTATTACTTTCGGACAAGAGGTAGAAAATACCAGTGTTTCGGATCAGCCTTGCACTAACAAAATTTTAAGTATAGAAGAAATAAGATATCAGCCCATATATAAGTCTGGGATTAATAACACTATACAAGGCTTCTACAAACCGATAGATGATTTTGGTTTTTTTTGTAAATTAGAATTGAAACAAGAACAGAAATCTATTATCCCGATCCGATTCAGATTAGGAACACTAGATTATGTAAATAAATACGAGAACAAAAATTAAGCACACCATAAAACACGAACATGAAAAACTTATTAACATATAGCCTATTTCTTTTATTAAGCGGATTTCTTGTTATGAGCTGCGGGGAGGATGACCCTGTTGCGGTAAAAGGATGCACTGATTCTGAAGCAGATAATTACAACGAACTTGCCACAGAAAGTGATGATAGCTGCACCTACTTTGATAGAATAAGTGGCACATTTACAGGAACTTTTGACTGCGCAGGATTTCTTGCTGCCATCCTCATTGACGAAACTACCCTATCCATAGGAGAGCTAAGTAAGCCATCCACCGTAGGCATATCTGTCGTTACAACACTAGATTTTCCTATTCCACTAATTGGTAACATTGTAGATAAAAACACTATTGACGTTGGCAACACCATAGAGAACATTCCCCTTCCAGAAGATATAGATATACTACCAGCTCATGAAGGAGAACAATTCGATATCACTGTATCCGGTCAACTTGTACTTTCTGAAGATGGTTCTATGATTTCAGGTACCTTAACCTTTGTTTTTAAGGAGGTAGCACTTAATCTTAACATTGCTGACCAGACAGATTCTTGCTTATTTACGGCTACTCGTCAGTAAATATTTTAGAACTAGGGCACTTCCTTCGGACCAGGCTATCCATTCCTATGTCTGAGACCTATAGCGACTTATCTCATAGTCAGCTCTAGTCTTCCTGCGTCAGCCGTCGACCATCCTTGAGCTAATGTCACTCTATGCCTCGCCATACCATTCCTATCCCTAGTGCAAGGTAGAAAAGTAGCAATGTCTCCAGAAAAGTAATTATTAGAAGAAAGGTAAGACTAAAGGTGAGGTTAACTTAGATCAAACAGATCCTTAACTCCTACATATCTATTTACGGTATATCCTTCTCCATACTTAGCTCCGATAGGTCTACCATATGATATAGCTCTCGCCTCTAGGAAATCGATGAAAGCCTTCGAAGATATAGGGGTATCTTTTTCCTCCGAATTAGGATCATAAAACTGAGAAGAAAATGCCATGACTAACTCTATCTTCTTATCAAAATAATCAGAGATATCCACTACAAAGTCTGGCTCCATATGATAATCCTGAATATAGTGATAAGTCTGTTTAGGTCTCCACTCTTGTTGTATCTCCCCGTCCATTTTTGTAGCGATCATTTTTAGTCCAGAATAGTAACAAGCGTCGGCCACTAATTTAGCTGCTCGCCCATGATCAGGATGTCTATCGTTCTTAGTATTACATAATACGATCTCAGGTCGATACTTTCTTAAGAAAGGAATTATTTTCTTGACAGTCTCCGTATCATACTGAAAAAACCCATCAGCAATACCTACGTTGTCTCTGATTTCTGCACCCATAAGTTGCCTAGCGTTCTCTGCTTCCTGGAGTCTTAGCTCCGGTGTTCCTCGCGTACCTAACTCCCCTCTGGTGAGATCTAACAAACCTACCTTGTTACCCAGTGATATCTGCTTAAGCAAGGTTCCTGCACAAGCTAATTCTATATCGTCAGGATGTACACCTATTGCTAATATGTCCAATTTCATTTGTCTCTTTTTTATTCCCCTTCTAGCGACCATCTAACTAATGCACTACCCCATGTAAATCCACTTCCAAAAGCAGCAAGACATACCAAATCTCCCTTTTTGATCAATCCCTTTTCCCATGCTTCGCATAAGGCGATAGGAATAGAAGCAGCTGTTGTATTACCATACTTCTGTATATTATTATACACCTGATCATCTCTAAGACCTAGAATTTTCTGGACAAACTGACTTATCCTGAGATTAGCCTGATGTGGAATAAACATATCTATATCCTTAGTGGTCATCTGCGTGGCGGTAAGCGCCTCCATAATAACCTCAGGAAACTTTTTTACGGCTGTCTTAAAGACTAGCTGACCTGTCATATTAGGAGCAAACAGATTATCGTCCATCATTTTTTGGGTCACAAAAATACCGCCTGGCTCATCGACGTCAGGAAAACCAAATTTCTCTTTTCCCAAGTGATAGCCTCCGTGAGAACCAGGATTAATCATCGCTAGTTCTTCTGCGTGTGTTCCATCAGAATGCAGATGAGTTGTCAGAACTCCTTCGTTCTCTTCCTCTGCTGGCTGTAATATAACCGCTCCAGCACCATCTCCGAAAATCACTGTAACACCTCTGCCCGCAGTCGAAAAATCTAATCCCATAGAGTGCATCTCTGCTCCGATAAGTAAGATGTTTTTATACATTCCAGTTTTGATAAACTGATCCGCAACAGAGAGACCGTAGATAAATCCTGAACACTGATTTCTGATATCTAATGCGCCGACCTCTGTAGATGTTATTCCTAGCTCACGCTGAACCAAAACCCCACAACCAGGAAAAAAATAATCCGCACTGAGTGTTGCAAAAATGATAAAGTCTATATCTGTCTTATCTATTCCAGCACGGTTTATAGCTATCTCGGCAGCCTTACAACCCATTGTTGTGGTCGTCTCTTCGTGCTTCTTTCCATATCTTCTCTCCTGTATACCTGTACGTTCTTGTATCCACTCATCAGAAGTATCCATATATTCCGTGAGATCATCATTCTTAAACACAACTTCAGGGACGTAGTGTCCTATACCAGCAATCTTAGTATTTTTCATGTTATTTTATATTCTTAAGACCAATATATAAAAAATATTAAGCTGCTTTTTCGTTATTTTACAAAATGAAACCATTAGAATTAATTAAAGTATTATATGACCTATCTATTTCTGATAACCATATAGAAGAAATTGAGTTGTCTTTCATTGCCTCTGTAGCTAATAAAGTCGGGATAGGACACATCTCCATAAATGAGATAAAAGATCTGACTGTAGATCTGTCTCCTGAATATCCTAAGTCAGAACAAGATAGAATGACCGTTCTATACTATCTCCTTTTCCTTATGAAAGCTGACGAAAAGATAACCGAAGAAGAAACAAAAAACATTCACCGAGTAGGATTCAAATTAGGTTTCAATAGAAACCTTGTTACAGATATGATCGACACGATTAGGCAATATGGAAGTCAGGAAGTTCCCCCAGAGGCTTTGTTAGAAATTATTAAGAAACATCACAACTAGGCAAGCTCTAATGATAACTTATCGATATAGCTAAGGTACATCTCCAGACCTTCCATATGACTTACCCCCAGCTTATATTGTATATTACCGCCTATATATCGCTTAAGATCTATAGCTGGGAAATCAGGTTGGTAAGCATCTACTATATCAGAAAGAGAACTTATCGACTTAGAAAAAATTCTGGTAAGTTTTGATACATAAGAATCTTTTACAGCTTCTGACCCTATCCATAATGCAAATACAAATGGCTTATTAGTCCATTTCTTCCATACTGAACCCAAATCATAATGAAATTTGTAGTGTTCTTCATTTGCAAATACCTTATCTCCTATCATAAGCACAGCGTCATATATAGAGTGCTCTACTATTTCAGAATTTACATATTCCGGCTGGATATTCCAGTGAAAAGCACATAATACCTTCAGCAAAGAACTAGATGTAGTAGAATGATTATCGATTACAATATGCTCAATAGATTCTATAGGCTTGTTTGACATAAGTTTTACAGTTCTCACCGGTCCGTCCGATGCTATACCGTATCCAGTTATATACTTATAGTCCCGCTTAAGGTGTGGTAAAAATCCTGATGGCAATAAACTCACATCAGCCTCTGAAGCTATATAGTCTTCTCCACATAATGCAGGAATCTTTTTGCTAATTACAAAGGGATGGTCCGATCTTTCTAGACCCCATAGATATGGTAAGGTATTGATATAATTTACTATTGATAGTTTGCATTCCATACTAGACAGCTATAACAAAGAGTTATTAGAAAAGTTTTATTGACAGAAGGCTTAAAACTAAAAGGTTTAGCGTAATACAGAAGCTTAGGACTCTAATCTTATCATTAAATCTTATATTGCATCACAATATTATGTATACTATGGCGAGCGCTTGGAAAAATTCAGGTCAAAATCTTGTTTACGGAATAGTAGATCCACTTATAAAGCTATTTATCAAAATGGGTGTCACCCCTAATATGGTTACGCTGATGGGGCTTCTTCTTAACATAGGGGTTACTATTATTCTTATCTGGGGAGCGGAAAAAGGCATAAGAGATGATCACACTTACGTATTCTGGGCTGGTCTCCTTATTCTGATAGCTGGACTGATGGATATGTTAGATGGCAGATTAGCCAGAGTAGGAAATATGGCAAATGACTACGGCGCTCTTTTTGACTCTGTGCTAGATAGGTATAGTGAGTTAATCATGTTCTTAGGTATCTGTTACTATCTTATCTCACATGATTATTTTCTAAGTTCATTGTTTGCATTCATAGCTATGATAGGGTCTATTATGGTTAGTTACACAAGAGCTAGAGCCGAGGGGCTAGGCGTGACAGCAAGCGTAGGAATGATGCAAAGACCAGAGAGAATACTTATCGTAGGAATTTCAGCTTTACTATGCGGCACTGCTTCTTATTACCTTGGAGGCGAGTTTAAATTTAAATGGAATGGTATCATTATCGTAGAGACCATAACCTTCTTTACTTTTCCTCTTTTCTTATTAGCTTTCGGAGCAAATATCACTGCAATAAAAAGATTGCTTTTTGCTAAAAATGAATTGAATAAACAGTAATTTTAACCATAAGTTAAAACATGCTTACAGAGCTAACAAAAAATATTATCGAATATCAGGGAATAAAAGGTCTCCCAGAGTACTACCCTACGCCTTGTGATAATGAGTTATTACTGTTCTATATCCAGCGTAATCTGAATACGAATACTGTTATCTATGAACTCAACTTAGGCGAGACAGGGCAAATCAATGAGGAATCTCCTATCAAAATATACTGGATAAAGTATTCTGAAGGAGGACACAAAAAATCACTCAACTATATCCAGAAAACCCTAGCTTACGGCTACAATTCTAAGAAAATATCAAATGAACTTTTTGAATTTCAGATAGTAAGTTATGATAAGATAAAGTTCTACTTAGATGTTTCTAACGGACGTAATGTTGTCATGACAAAGCTTAACGATGAATTAGTAGAGTTATCAAATATATATGTATTTGCTGATGAGGTAGGGGTTTTTCCTGAAGTCAAATACGTAGAACTATACGGCATGAGTAAGGATTCCATTCTACCTGTATACCAAAAAATTACATTCTAATTTTACATGCCATCCACTACTCATCCTACTAGGAATAAAAAAATAAGCTTTTTTCTTTTTGCTATTTTTTCCATAGCTTATTTCCTATGGTATGGACTGGTTGTAGGTCTGAATGTTGGGCATATCTTATTTTTCTTGATGATTTGCGGCTTAGTATTTAGCTCCCATATTACTAGAAAGCTGGCGCTATGTTTCTCTCCATTTTTTGTCTATCTTATGTTCTATGAATCCCTGAGAATTCTTCACGATTATAACATTTTTCCTATTCGCAATGAGGAATTGTATTTACTAGAAAAAAAGATTTTTGGTGTCAATGTAGATGGTCTAAGAATGACCTTATGTGAATACTTTGCTGAACATCACCACCTCATTCCTGATATTATTTCCGGTATTTTCTATATAAGCTGGGTACCTATTCCTATTGCATATACACTCTATCTATTCTTCAAGAAAGAGAGAAAAATAGCCTTTGATTTTTGGAATTGTTTCCTGATTGCGAACTTACTGGGTTTCTTGCTTTATATCGTATTTCCTGCTGCTCCACCTTGGTATTATTTTAAATATGGTGCTATTATAGATTTACACGCACCAGGAGAACCTGGAGCTTTATTAAGGTTTGACAATCTTGTCGGAATGCCTATATACCAGAACATGTATTCAGCGGGATCTAATGTTTTCGGCGCCATACCATCTATGCATGCAGCGTTTCCTATGATGCTCGTTTACTACAGCACAAAGAGAAGAAATCCATTTCTAACTACCCTGTTTATAGTAAGTATGTTTTCTATTTGGTTTGGTGCGATATACACCTCCCACCATTATGTTATTGACGTGTTTTTAGGTATTCTATGCGCTACATTAGCTATTTTGATCGTAGAAAAGATATTAAAAAAAGCTAGGACGAAAGTCTATTTTACAAGGGCTTATCGCTTTATGAACTGAATAAAAAAGATTATTATTTTTGATCTGTTACAAGGAAAACCACCGTTAGACCTCTAACTTATTAATTTCATCGAAAAAATATAATATTTTAGCCATTTTTACGATCTTTGTGTTCAGGTAAAGAAGACTAGATATATGAACTAACACTATATCTCATATCCTGTCTTCGCATGGTATTATAAAGATTTTAGAGTTAGTCTTTCATTTTATAAACCATTATCGATGTTTTACATGTTATATAACCAATAATACGTATTTTATTCAACTAGATATTTCTTTGCTATGCTTCAGAAAAAAATGGCCAATTATACGGCTCCCCAGCAAGTTCAAAAATTAGGTTTGTATCCATTCTTTAGAACGATAGAATCAGAACAAGATACCGTTGTAAAAATCAATGGTAAAGATGTCTTGATGTTTGGTTCGAATAGTTATTTGGGTCTGACAACACATCCTAAGCTAAAAGAAGCATCTAAGAGAGCTATAGACAAATACGGTTCAGGTTGTGCGGGTTCTCGTTTTCTTAACGGCACATTAGATTTACATATAGAACTAGAAGAAAAACTAGCGAAATTTGTAGGTAAGGAAGAAGCGATTGTTTTTTCTACAGGCTTTCAGGTTAATCTAGGTGTACTCTCTTCTCTTCCTGGAAGACATGATTACATTATCATAGATGAGCTAGATCACGCATGTATTATAGATGGAGCAAGATTATCATTTGCAAAAGTCCTCAAGTACAGGCATAATGATATGGCATCCCTAGAGAAGATACTTTCTAAACTTAATGAAGATAGTATTAAGCTAATAGCTGTGGATGGTGTATTCAGTATGGAAGGTGATCTTTGTAAATTACCAGAAATCGTAGAACTTGCTAAAAAATATAAGGCGAACATAATGATAGATGACGCTCATGGTCTAGGTGTTGTAGGAAATCGTGGAAGAGGAACAGCAGATCATTTTGGTCTGACGGATCAGGTAGATCTTATAATGGGAACGTTCAGTAAGTCATTAGCATCCATAGGAGGTTTTATCGCTAGTGATTTCAATACGATAAACTTTCTTAAGCACAACGCTAGGTCCTTGATTTTTAGTGCAAGTATCGCTCCTGCAAATGCTGCTAGTGTCATAGCTGCTCTTGAACTTATGGAAAATGAGCCAGAGCGTCTAGAAAAACTGTGGGACAATACACATTTTGCTATGAACATGCTACGAGAAAAAGGCCATGACATAGGTCATACGGAAACCCCTATCATTCCCATTATGATAAGAGATGATTTTAAGACATTCGAGCTGACTAAGAGATTATTAGAAGATGGTGTATTTGTCAATCCAGTTGTATCGCCAGCAGTACCTAGTAGTTCTTCTCTGATAAGATACTCTATTATGGCAACACATACTAAGGACCAGATTGCAGAATCTATTACCAAAATTCATAAAATATCTGAAGAGATAGGAGTTTTCGAACTTCAAAAATCTTTACATGAATCTTAAGATAGTACCTGTATCTACAAAAAGTGATATAAAAAATTTCATAGATTTTCAGCACGAGCTTTACAGTAGTGATGAGAACTATGTACCAGAAATCTACCTAGCACAGAAAGAACTTTTTGACAGAAAAAAATATCCTTTTTATGAATATGGTGATGTTCAATCTTTCCTAGCATATGATGATGACAAGATCGTCGGTCGAATATCTGCTATAAGAAATGATCGGTATAACGAACACCACAAATCTAATTTTGGATTCTTTGGATTCTTTGATTTTATCGATTCAGTAGAGGTGGCGCAAGCATTATTCGATGCCACAAAAAAATGGTTAGCTCCTAACAATTACGAATCGATTATGGGGCCAACGAACTTTACAACAAATGAAATTTCAGGTTATCTCATAGATGGGTTTGACTCCCCTCCTATGATTATGATGCCCTATAATAAACCCTACTATCTAGATATCCTCCAGCAGCTTGGTCTGAAAAAGGAAATGGATATGTATGCCTATATGATCTATACAGAAAAAGCGGCTGAAAAATCTATAAGGCTATACAATGTACTTGAGTCTAGATTAGAAAAACAGGGTATTAAAGTCAGAAATGTAAATCTGAAGGATTTTAAAAATGAGGTTGAAAGACTTAAAAAAGTATATAATCTAGCCTGGGATGATAACTGGGGATTTGTACCCTTTACAGATGCAGAATTTGATTACATGGCTGATGGCTTAAAAATGTTAGCTGACGAAAAATTCTGCTATATAGCAGAAGCTAATGGCGAACCTGTAGGTTTTTCTATATCACTGCCTAATGCAAACGAAATTACGCGAACGTTCAATAAAGGAAGACTCTTACCCTTCAACATCATAAAGCTGCTTCTCCGAAAGAAAAAAACAAAACACGTCCGCATTGCAGCTACTGGAATCATACAAGCATACCGCAGAAAAGGTATAGAAGCAATATTTTTTGCTAAGAACATCTTAGAAGCTAGAAAAAGGAATCTCGTAGGTGGTGAGGCATCTTGGATTCTGGAAAGCAATGAAGAAATGATGGCTGCTGCAGAAAAGCTCAACGGAGAATTATATAAGACCTATAGATTATACTCCTCCAAGCTATAAAGTTCCAAACCATAGAAGAATGCTAGAGCGAAAAAAAATACTCATCACTGGTGCCAGCGGATTTATAGGAGGGTTTGTTGCCGATGAAGGAGTAAAAAGAAACTATGAAGTACATGTAGGTGTACGAAAGACAAGTAGCAGGAAGTACCTACAAAATCCATCGCTAATTTTTCAAGAGATAAATTTTGAAAAGGAACAATCATTGAGAGATCTTCTTGCCGAGCAGAAATATGATTATATCATTCACAATGCTGGCATAACTAAGGCACTAACAAAAGAAACCTACTTTAAAATCAATGCAAACTATACAAGGAAATTCATCAAAATTTTACATGAAGAAAATGTAATTCCTACAAAATTTATATTCATGAGCAGCCTCGCATCTCATGGTCCAGCAGATTTTCAGAAAGATCAGATCATTACAGAAGATCCAAGTTTTCATCCAGTTACAGACTACGGAAAATCTAAGAAGCAGGCAGAAGAATTTATTACCGCCTTTAGTGACTTTCCGTATATAATTTTACGCCCTACGGCCGTTTTCGGACCTAGAGAAAAGGACTTCCTTACGGTATATAAGACTATTCAACGCGGTCTTGAAATTTATATGGTTGATAAAAATCAGAAATTGTCTTTTATCTACATACTCGATTTGGTGAAAATTGTCTACTTATCTATAGAATCCAGCTATACTCAGAGAGCATATTGTGTCTCAGATGGCCAAGTTTACCCTAGTGAGACGTATAATTCGGTAATAAAAACAGTCCTTGATAAAAAAACTATTAAATTTGTGCTCCCTTTAAAAATTGTGGAGATAATAGCTGCAATTTCTGAGCGTGTATCTAAAGCGAGAGGAAAAGTTTCTATTCTGAATAAAAACAAAGTAAACGAACTCAAAGCCAAAAGCTGGGAGTGCGATATATCTGCTCTAGAAAATGAATTGGGATTTAGGCCTGATTACAGCTTAGAAGAAGCTATAAGGGAAACTATATATTGGAATAAAGAGAAAAACTTACTTAAATAAAATTGTACATGGGAAAAATAAAATTGTCAAAACCAACAGGAAAACTAGGTATTCTTCTTCCAGGAATGGGGGCCGTTGCCACTACTTTCATAGCAGGTGTAATAGCGTCTAACAAAGGTCTAGCTAACCCTACTGGTTCCTTAACCCAAATGGGGAGAATGAGAATAGGAAAGAGAACTAAGGTTAACAAACCACTTATTAAGGATGTAATTCCAATTCAGGATACTAAAAAAATCGTATTTGGAGGATGGGATATTTTCAATGATAATGTGTACGAAGCTGCAGTAAATGCAAAAGTACTAGATGAGACAATGCTAAGAAAGCTTAAGCCTCAGCTATCCAAGATAAAACCGATGAAGGCTGTTTTTGATAAGCGATATGTCAAAAAACTAGATGGCAAAAACGTAAAGAAAGGAAAAACTAAGATGGATCTCGCTAAGCAGCTTATGGCTGACATGCGTAAGTTCAAAAAAGATAACAAATGTGATAGACTAGTCATCGTATGGTGTGGATCTACTGAGATATACATTAAAGAAGGACCAGTACACCAGACTATAGAAAGCTTAGAAAAAGGTCTTAAAAGTAATCATAAAGATATAGCTCCTAGTATGATCTACGCTTACGCTGCGATCAAGCTAGGCATACCTTATGCTAATGGTGCACCGAATCTTTCTTGCGATGTTCCGGCATTAGTAGAACTAGCTAAGAAAACAGGAACTCCTATTGCTGGAAAAGATTTCAAGACAGGACAAACTTTAATGAAAACGATATTAGCTCCAGGTCTAAAAGCCAGAGCACTAGGTGTATCAGGATGGTTCTCCACTAACATTCTTGGTAATAGAGATGGTGAAGTCTTAGATGATCCAGATAACTTCAAAACTAAAGAAGTTTCTAAACTGGGAGTACTAGAACAGATTCTAGAACCAAAATTATATCCTGAATTATATAAGGATCTATATCATAAGGTGAGAATTAACTACTACCCTCCACGTGGTGACAATAAGGAAGGATGGGATAATATCGACATTGTAGGATGGATGGGATATCCTATGCAGATCAAGATAGATTTCCTATGTAGAGATTCTATTCTTGCTGCTCCTATCGTATTAGATCTAGCTTTGTTCTTAGATGTAGCTAAGAGAGCAGGTATGTCTGGTATACAAGAGTGGTTAGGCTTCTATCTAAAGTCTCCTCAGGCTAAGAAAGGCTTACACCCAGAGCACGATATATTCAAGCAATTGTCTAAACTAGAAAACACAGTAAGACACATAGCTGGAGAAGAGCTTATTACGCATTTAGGACTAGATTATTATGAGGAATAACTTCATAAATGTTCAGTATATATAAACTAATAGCAACAGCCCTAGGTGCGGGGTACTTACCTAAAGCGCCTGGCACCTGGGGATCTGTTCTTGCTGTTATTATTTGCATAGTACTTCACCACTTCCTTCTACTATCTAATTCTTTGCTGATTACCCTTACCATTATTTTCACAATAATAGGAACATGGGCTACATACAAGTTAGAACCTATGTGGGGCGAAGATCCATCTAGAGTAGTTATCGATGAAGTTATAGGGATCTGGATTACCTTATTGTTTCTACCTTATTCTATGACCACTTTTGTCCTTGCGCTCATCTTGTTCCGGATTTTCGATATATGGAAACCTTTGTTTATTAGAAAACTAGAAAAAATACCCTATGGTATAGGTGTTATGGCGGACGACATTCTTGCAGGGGTCTATGCTAATCTAGTTTTGCAAGTCATATATTATACTCAACCCTCATGGCTAAGCTAGATAAAGTGAAGCGTAAGGTACCTTTTTTGGAATCTTTCTATAAGTCGCAGATAGGTTCTGTTTTGGCTACGGCTACAGATATGATTGTACTCGTTTTTTGTACAGAAATTTTGCTGATCTATTATGTAATCTCTGCAGCCATCGGAGCATTCTGTGGAGCTGTTATAAGTTTTTATATAGGAAGAAATTGGGCTTTCAGAAGGAAAGACGGAAAATTATCAAGTCAGGCTATCAGATACTTCTTTACCTCTGCATCCAGTCTATTACTTAATGTTGGAGGCATCTATTTATTGACAGACCTAATAGGTTTACAATACATTATTTCAAAAATAGTCATATCAGCAATTATAGGTGTGTTTTTTAATTTTTTCATGTTTAGGTATTTCGTTTACAAATAGTTGCTAATAACATATGATACTTAAGCAAACCATAAGATTTATTGTCAATCCCTTTTCTGGAACTTCCTCTAAGTCAGATATAGCAGATATCATCTCTGATGCATTAGATCATACCATCTATAACTACCACATAAAATATACGGAAAGACCTAAGCACGCATCCGAGCTTGCACAAGAAGCGAAGGCTGAAGGCATACCTATAGTTGCCGTTGTAGGAGGCGATGGCACAGTCAATGAAGTGGCTCAGGCACTTATCTACTCCGAAGTATTACTTGCAGTATTACCAGGAGGATCAGGTAACGGTTTTGCCATGCACTTAGGCATGGGAAGAAACATAAAAAAAGCCGTCCAACTTCTTAATAATTCATCTTCACTGACCATAGATACGGGCCGAGCTAATGGACATTTTTTTATCAATGTAGCAGGTATTGGCTTCGATGCGCTGATCGCTAATAAATCTAAAAATGATAAGAGCAGGGGTCTCAAAGCTTACCTTAAGCATACTGTGAAAGAGGCCCTAGGCTACAACTATCTGAAGGTCACGGTAAAAGCAGATAATGAGTCCTATCAAGCAGAGTGCGTCAGTGTAACGGTTGCGAACGCCTCCATGTTCGGTTATAACTTCACCATAGCACCTAATGCCTTATTAACTGATGGTATGATGGATCTAGTGATGATCAAGCGAGTTCCTATAATTAATTACATGTTCTCATCTTGGCGTTTCCTGAACAAAAGCATTGACAAGCTGAAATATGTCAAAATAATCAAGGCTAAAACAATAGAACTCAAGACAACAGAAGATGTGTATTTTCACGTAGACGGAGAAGGCTCTGGACTAACGAATACCTTACTAGTAAAACTGGAAGAATCTTCACTTCATGTCCTGGTGCCTAAGCAAAAAGTCTTGGCTTAGTGCAGACTAAAAAGTGTTCAGTATTAAAGAAAAATAAGGACTAAATTAATTCCCACTAAAATTTGTTAATCACTACCCCACCTAATCTACCTTACAATTAGTTGAGAAAATAAATCCAATCACTAATCTACGATATGTGAAATTTTCAATTATTTCTTGACGATAAAATTTGAACCACAAACTAAGTGCAAGGGATTAATACAACCCTGGAGTAGAACTTGCAACAACACTGTAAATTAGATAAGGTAGGAAAATAACTAATTCGCTACAGGCAAAGACAAATACCCCTTAAAAGAATTATCATCCTCGAAAACGTGATCCTTATAATCTTCGATAACATTGTACAGCGTGTCTCTTTCTATAGCATCACGCCCTACTGCTCGGATCAATTTTACCAGCTGCTCCGTAGATAAGGCTGGCGTAGTTTCCTCTGATCCAGCCATGGTATAGATCTTAGTCGTATCATCGATAGTACCGTCAATATCGTCTACTCCAAAAGCAAGAGACAACTGAGCTGTATCTCTTCCTATCATAGGCCAGTAAGCTTTTATATGATCGAAGTTGTCCAAATAGATTCTACTAATTGCATAGTTTTTCAAATCTTGTACAACGGTAGATTCCGAAACATGAGACATCTCATTATTCGTGTTTCTAAACTTTAAGGGTATGAAGGTCTGAAATCCTTTTGTTTTATCCTGAAGGGTACGTAGTCTATTCAGATGATCTACCCGATGGCTATAATTTTCTATATGCCCATACAGCATTGTAGCATTAGATCTCATACCTAACTCATGCCATACCTCATGTATTCTTAACCATTCTTCTCCGCTACACTTTCCTCCGGCAATCTTATCTCTTATCTCATCATGAAAAATCTCAGCTCCCCCTCCCGGCATAGAATCAAGACCGGCTTCCTTCATTTGTTTCATCCCCTCTTCGTAGGATACTTTCCCTTTTTTGAAAATATAATGATACTCTACGGGTGTCAATGCCTTAATATGTAGATCAGGTCGGTGATGCTTAATCGACTGAAAGAGTGTCGCGTAAAACTCGATATCATACTGAGGCAGAACCCCTCCTACTATATGTACTTCGGTAACTGGTTTTCCGTCATAAGACCTAATGATATCCATTATATCTTCCATGGTATATTCCCATCCTTCTTCTCTTTTCTTTATGCGCCTAGAATAAGAGCAGAATGTACAAGTATAAAGACATATATTAGTAGGCTCGACATGGAAGTTTTTATTGAAGTAAGTTTTGTTGCCATGTCTTTTTTCTCTAATATGGTTTGCTAATTTACCTACATAACCTAATGAAGCATGTTCAAATAAGTACATAGCCTCTTCATCAGAAATTCTTTGGCCTTCGAGTACCTTCTCTTTTATTTTACTTTCTATTTTTGACACTTTGATCATTTTACTTATTAACAAGAATAAAGTTACATAGTTTTAAGGCAGGCTATGACTTATTAAGTTATTTCCATTATTTTGCGGTGTGCTATCTATATTAATACCAGTTTACAATTGTAATGTCACTAAGCTAGTAAAGGAATTACATGACCAATGCTCTAAAGCTCATATAGGTTTTGAAATTCTAGTATTCGATGATGCTTCTCAGATAAAGTATAAAGAAAAGAATCGAGAAATTGCTAACTTATTCTGTGTCAATTATGTAGAGCTAACTAGCAACCTAGGAAGATCTAAAATTAGAAATCGACTAGCTAAAACAGCGATCTATGATAAGCTACTTTTTCTAGACAGTGACTCCTCTATTCCATATCGTAAATTCATCAAAAATTATGCAGAACTAATTGCTACAAATAAGGTTATATGCGGTGGTAGAATTTACAGTAAAAAGCCTCCTCAGCGTAAGTCAAAACACTTTCATTGGGTTTATGGAACGAATCGAGAATCTGCCAGCCTAAAAAAGCGAAAAACAAATCCTACAGGCTACTTTCATAGTAATAATTTCCTTATTGATAGAAGCCTTATTATTCAGCACCCTTTCGAAGAAAAAGTAGAAGGATATGGTTATGAAGATATACTTTTAGGGTACAGATTAGCAAAAGCAGATCATAAGGTTACACATATAGATAACCCTGTGCTGCACAGAAACTTAGATACTCAAGAATCGTTTATAGAAAAGCATGAAATAGGTGCAAAAAACTTAGCGAAGCTGTATCAAGAAAATAAAGATTTCCCAGTAAGATTATGTAAATTTTATAATACATTAAAATCTATGGGAATTGACAATATAATTTATACATTGTTAACGAAAAGAAGCGTAAAATTTAAGGAGAAATTACTTTCAGAAAAACCTGACTTAAGGACATTTGATTTATTCAGGTTACAAGTTTTTATTTCGACTTTAAAAAAAATAGATAATTAATATTCTAGTATTGTCATTTATATATCATAAATCACAAAGAGAACCCCATTTTTTTGAAATTAATTACTAAATTACACTTGGAGTTAAGAAAATAATTCATTATAGAAGAAATATGGATAAACTTATAAAGTTTTTTCTCTTGATACTACTTGTAAATCAAGGAATTAGCCAAGGTGAAATAAAAGGAAGTGTAATAGACGCAGAGAACGGAGATCCACTCATAGGAGCTAATGTGATTATAAAAGGGACCTCCGTAGGAAATATTACAGACTGGGATGGCTCTTTCACAATAGATCACTCACAAGCTTTTCCTCTTGTTTTGGAAGTATCTTATCTAGGTTATGAGACCTTAGATTTCCCTATGACTTCTGGAGATGAGAAAGTAGAGATAAAACTAAGCGAAGCCTCTATTACAATAGCTGCCGTAGAAGTAAAAGCCACCAGAATTTCGGAAGAGACGAAAAAATCTCCTTTGACAGTAGAGTCTCTAGATGTATTAGCCGTCAGAGAAACACCTGCTTCTAATTTTTACGAGGGACTAGGTGCATTGAAAGGAGTAGATATGACAACGGCGAGTCTGGGTTTTCAAATCATTAATACTAGAGGATTCAACTCTACTAGTCCAGTAAGGTCGCTTCAGATAATAGATGGTGTAGATAATCAAGCTCCTGGATTAAATTTTTCTTTAGGAAATTTTCTTGGCTCTTCAGAGCTAGATATTCTGAAAGTAGATATTATCGTGGGGGCAAGTTCTGCTTTCTATGGTCCTAATGCCTTCAATGGCGTTATAAGCATGGAAACAAAGAATCCATTCTTTCACAAAGGACTATCAGCATTTGTAAAAGTTGGGGAGAGAAACATGAAGGAAGGAGCCGTAAGGTATGCCGATGCGCTTAAGAACAAAGACGGTCATGATTGGTTAGGATTCAAACTTAATTTTTCTTTCCTAGATGCCGATGACTGGGAGGCTAATAATTTTGATCCTGTATTTGATACAGACACAGGAAGAGATAATCCTGGAAGATTTGATGCCATAAACATCTATGGAGATGAATATAAAAGTATTTTTGATCAAAGTGGGTCTAATCCATGGAATCAAAATACCAAAGGATTACGTAGTTATCATAGAACAGGTTACAAAGAATCTGATTTAGTTAATTACGAAACCAAAAATTTGAAGACTAACGCTACACTTCATTTCAGACTAAAACCAGAGCAAACCTTCGATTCACCTGAGCTTATAATTGCATCTAGTTTTAGCAATGGAACAACTATATATCAGGGAGATAATAGATTTGCTCTCAAAGATATTCTCTTCTTTCAAAATAGAATAGAATTTAGAAAACGAGACAAGTATTTTTTAAGAGCCTACATGACTAAGGATGATGCTGGAAATACCTATGATCCATATTTTACTGCAATACTATTACAGGAAGCATCAAAGTCTGATACGGAATGGAACAAAGCATACGTTAATTATTGGAACAAAAATATTGTAGAAAGAATAGACGATAACGGATATCCACAATTGGAACAAGGTGTTGATGAAAATGGCAATTTAATATTCAATTTTGATCGCATTGCCTTGGCAGAATGGAACGAAACTTACCGGGATTCCCTGTTTGCTTGGCATGCTGAATCAGAGGCTGTTGCTAACGAATCAAATCTATCTACAGAGAATAATACACAAGATTTTTTAGTACCTGGAACGGAAGCTTTTCAAGCTGAGTTTGATAGTATAAGACAAAGACCATCTGGTGACAGAAGAGGTGGGTCTAGAATCATAGATAGATCAGCCTTATATCACGTGCATGGGGAATATAAGTTTGAGCCTTTCTCACTTAATTATATCAAAGTAGGAGCCAATGCTCGGTTGTATAAGCCAGAATCTGAGGGTACCATATTTATTGATAGCGCAGGAGTAAGCATTTCTAATTTTGAATTCGGTATGTACGCAGGAGCCGAGAAAAACCTAAATGATAATCTTACCCTCAGCGGAACCGTGAGAATGGATAAGAACCAGAACTTTGGTTTCCTGGTATCTCCAGCCGCCTCCTTAGTTTATACTCCAAATGAGAATAATTTCTTAAGAGTATCATTTTCTTCGGCCATAAGAAACCCTACTCTTTCTGACCAGTATCTTGATTTTAATGTAGGACCAGCAATACTTAGAGGGAATCTAGATGGTGTAGATAGTCTTATAACGATAGAATCTTTTAATGAATTTAGAAAGAACTTACTAGCCCCTGATCGTCCTATGCTTGAGTATTTTAATATAGACCCTATCAGACCAGAAAAAGTCAAGTCTTTTGAATTAGGTTATCGTTCCACGCTTTTCGAAAAATTATTTTTAGATGCTAGTTATTACTATAGTATATATGATGATTTTATTGGCTTTAACATCGGTTTAGATGTAGCCTTTGCTGAAGGACCAACTTCTGGATTACCGACTAGCGTGCAGGCTTTTCGATATTCAGCAAATTCACAAAACACAGTAACTACTCAAGGATTTAGTATAGGGCTTAATTATTTTCTAAGTAGATATTATAAACTAGTTGGTAATTACTCATGGAATAAACTCAATACCGAAATAGATGACCCTATCATACCTGCCTTCAATACACCTGAACATAAATATAATATAGGTATTTCTGGCAGGGCTGTCCCTATTAAGTTTTTAGGTAACAGTGCAAACAAATTTGGCTTTAATATTAACTACAAGTGGGTTCAAGGCTTTATATTTGAAGGCTCGCCTCAGTTTTCAGGCTTTATAGAAAATTATGGTTTATTAGACGGTCAGATAAACTATAAAATAGAAAACATAAATACAACTATTAAAATAGGAGCATCAAATCTATTGAATAATCAGGTATACCAAACTTATGGTGGTCCATTGGTTGGTAGACTTGCTTATGCTTCTATTCTCTATGAATTTTCAAAGAAATAAAAACTATTATACTGATTAAATACTAAATTAAAACTATTGATATGAAAAGAATTTACACTATGCTCTTATTTCTATGTATCACCTTTGTTTCGACACAGGTAGAGGCACAGAGATATTTAGAAGAAACATTTACCGATGTAGAAGTAGAGGCAAATATAATTTATGGTGCTAATACCACTATTTTGCCCTTATTGGCTAATATGCCTCCTGTTAAAAGACCATTGAACTTAAATCTAATGACTCCAGCTGGAGATACAGAAACAAACAGACCTTTAATTATTTTATTACACACGGGAAACTTCTTGCCGAGATTCGCAAACGCTAGCGTACATGGTGATGTAGACGATGGGTATGTTGTTGCTCTGGCAACGAAATTGGCAAAACTTGGTTATGCTGTTGCACTTACTAGTTATAGAAAAGGATGGAATCCTATTGGGGAACAGGAAGTCCGAACTAATACACTCATTAATGCGGCATATAGAGGTGTGCAGGATGTAACTACTTGCGCAAGGTTTTTTAGAAAAACTGCTGCGGGAGGAAATCCTTATGGTATAGATCCTGATAGAATTACTGTCTGGGGCGTAGGAACTGGAGGATACATTGCATTAGCTGCATCTTCTCTAGATGCTTATGAAGATGTTCTTATTAACAAGTTTATAGGATCTGATATTGATGGAGATGGTTTTCCTGACCCAATGGTTATAGTAGATATAAATGGTGATCCTTTTGCAGAGACTATGGTAGGTTTAAATCCTATTAGTGGAGATACACTTTGCCACCTTAATCATACTGAAGGCTGGTCTAACGAATTCCAACTTTGTGTAAACATGGGTGGAGCTGTAGGAGATACTTCTTGGATAGACGCTAATGACCCTCCAATGATAAGTTTCCATGTACCAACCGATCCTTTTGCACCTTATGAGGAAGATATTCTTATCGTTCCTACTACGGGTGATTTAGTAGTGGAAGTACAAGGCTCATACACTATACAGCAAAGGCTAGCTGCCCTTGGAAATAATACTGTATTCGAAAATGGACTTTTTAATGATGAATATACAGATGCAGCAAATGAATCAAATGATGGACTAGCTGGACTTTTCCCAATGAGAAGACCTAACTGGGATATAACAAATGACGGAGAAGACAATCCTATACCTAGAGAAGCTTCACCTTGGGAGTTTTGGGATCAAACAACTTTTACCTCTGAGCCATTAGGCCAAATTACTATAAATGATGAGGAATCAGATCCCTGCGTAATGGCCGGGCAGATTGTCCCTATTGATTTATGTAACTGGCATCTAATCTCACTAAGAAGCAATCCTGATATGTCTGTTGCTAAGGCTACAACTTACCAAGATTCTATAGTTAACTTCTTCGCACCTAGAGCTTGTCTAGCGCTGAACTTACCAGATTGCGTAGGACTATTCTCTGATACGGAAGATTTATTAGATAATGACTTTGTAAGAATGTCACCTAATCCAACTTCGGGAGATGTAAATATTAATGCTTCTGAAAAAACAATTCTAGCCATGGAAGTATATGATTTCCAAGGTAGATTAGTCAGAGCAGTAAGAGAAATAAACGATACTAGATATGTACTAAACAGTACAAGCTTCAATAAAGGAATGTATGTTATAAAGCTACAATTCGAAGAAGGGATAGTTTCTAAGAAAGTGATGTTCCAGTAAGAACTCCATTTAAACAATAAAAAAAAGGCTGTTGAAATTTTCAACAGCCTTTTTTTTATTATTAATCGAATTCCTTTGATTAAGCAATAGTTGCTGCCTCAACTGGAAGTAATTCCGTCCAACCCCACTCATCTTTTACGGTTCCATTTCTTAGACCATCTATTGTTGCCTTAAGCATAGTGGCCACTTTGAACTCAGTTGCCAGATTGTAATCTTTACCTTGGTAAGCGATTCTATTTACTTGAGCAATTACTGCTGCAGTACCAGAACCAAAACATTCTTCTAGTGTGCCATTTTCATGTGCCGCTACAACTTCGTCTATCGATAATTTGCGCTCTTCCACCGGAATCCCCTTAGATTTTAATACTTGAAGTATCGTATCTCTTGTAATTCCTTTAAGTATGGCTCCATCAGTTTCTGGAGTTACAACGGTACCATCTATCACAAAGTAGATATTCATCGTACCGACTTCTTGTATATATTTTTTCTCTACAGCATCTAGCCACAAGACCTGATCATAACCAGCTTCTTTAGCCAATTTAGTAGGATACATAGCAGCAGCATAATTTCCAGCAGCCTTAGCCTCTCCTACTCCACCTACAGCAGCTCTTATATAATCTTCAAAAGCTAGAAGCCCTACTGGTCTAGCATAATATTTGCCTGCAGGAAGCGTCAAAATCATGAATCTATAGGTATGAGACTCTCTTACGCCTATATGATTATCTAGTGCAAACATAAATGGTCTAACATAGAGTGCCGTACCTGGATGCGGTGGAATCCATGCGCTGTCCAAAGAAATAAGTGTTCTCAGGCCATCTAGAAATAATGCTTCTGGAATCTCAGGCATACACATTCTGTGAGCTGATGCATTAAGTCTTTTGGCATGCATCTCCGGTCTGAACAACATCGGATTCCCCTTGGTATCTTTTGTTGCTTTCATACCTTCGAAAATAGACTGACCGTAGTGTAGTGCCATGTTTCCTGGATGCATACTCATTTCCTGCATAGGAATAATTTGAGGATCTTTCCATGCACCATCTTCATAATCCACCATAAACATGTGATCTGAAAATAAATGCCCGAATTTTATATCATCAAAATCTACTTTTGCGATATTAGTCTGGCTAGTTTTAGTAATTTTTATATTGGAATGACTCATAATTGGATAGGTTTGTACAAAAATACGTATTTTTAATTATTCTTTAAAGAAAAGTTTTTACAGGTTGTTTCAAAATTATATTTTTTTTTCTAATCTTTTTACAATATTAAGTATTGAAAGACATATATACTGATACAGAAGTCTACTCTATCCCAGAGCTCGATTCTTCTACTATTACTCAGGCTGGAAACTCTAGTGCTGATAAACTTATCATTCTAGATACAGCAGATCATGAAAAGCATAAAGAGCTATTTGAGAATATAAAAAAGGCAATGAAGCTAGGCTCTGATAAAGATTTTCAGTTGATTACTGTATCTGAAAATTCACCCTGCCCTATCAATCAAATTCCAAATATAGAAGTGAAAAAGCTTATCGTTTGTTTTGGCATAACACCAGATAAAGTATCGCTCAAGCACGATCTTAGATTTAATATTTTACATAGAACTGAAACCTATAATATTGTATTTGTGGGATCACTAGAGGCTATGAATGTGGATAAAAAAATAAAATTACTTTTCTGGAACGCCGTAAAAGATCATTTATAATGCAGATCATTTTTGCCACACACAACACAAATAAGCTATCTGAAATAAGAAGGATGTTAGAGGGTACGGATTCTATACAATTTGTATCTCTAAGTGAGCTAGAATATCATGACGAAATCATAGAAGACGGCGCTACCTTAGAAGAAAATGCTTCTATCAAATCTTCTCATATCTATAAGCTATTCCATAAAGCCGTCATTTCTGAGGATACTGGTTTGGAAATCACCTCATTAAATATGAAACCTGGTGTAAAAACAGCGAGATATGCAGGAGAAGAGAGGGATAACCTACTTAATATGAAAAAGGTACTGGACGAACTCACTGGTAAAGAAGACCGTTCTGCCCGTTTCAGAACAATTATATCCTTTATAGACAATGGCAAAGAGTACCAGTTTGAAGGAATAGTCGATGGCAAAATTGCGACAGAAATGTCAGGTGATGGCGGGTTTGGATATGATCCTATTTTTATTCCAATGGGCCATGAATCTACCTTTGCCATGCTTAGTTCTGAGATCAAAAATTCAATGAGTCATAGATTTAGAGCGCTGGAGAAGTTTAAGTCTTTTTTAAAGGATTATGAATTTTAGATAAATTAGTTGGAATAACGGGTTAAACAAGAATATTACTGAAAAAATAATTAGTGCTTCATTTGTGGTTCATAAGGTCTTAGGTAATTGTTTTCAAGAAGTCATCTATCAATGAGCATTGGCATGGCAATTTGGACAAAGGAATCTAGAATATGTAAAGGAAATAGATCAAGTTATATATTGCAAAGATCTTATAGATCCAATAGGAACAAGAAGGGTTGATTCTACAGTAGAACAAAAGTATTAATAGAAATAAAAGCTATTAAGGAATTAGAAGATGTACACTTAGCTCAAATTCTAAACTATCTAAAAGCTTACAAAATCAAAGTAGGATTGGTTATAAATTTTGGAGGCAAGTCTCTAATTGTTAAAAGATTGGTACTTTAATAAAGACAATTATACCATTTCTATTTTTAGATGACGGAAAAGGATTTAGAATTGTTCAAAATGGATCAAGGCAAAAAACGTAGG
>ENA-ORXT01000716-ORXT01000716.1-marine-metagenome-genome-assembly--contig:-NODE-716-length-50460-cov-12.964810_pt1 | contig 50460 bp, 45 predicted proteins | sample MGYA00237868_ERZ511482 | MGnify/ENA metagenome assembly ERZ511482
GCAACGATTTTTTGAATTCTTTAGAAGAAAAAATTACGGCGCATTATGGAACAATTTATTTAATTTCTTTCACTAAAGTCTGGTTTTTTGAAAATTTTAATTCTAAAAACGCATAATACAATATCGAAAATTATTAATTTTAGTCCATTTCGTAACGAGGAAACAAAAACGCATTATGGCAAACACAAATCGCTCTAACCTTAGCTACTGGTCAATCACCGTAGCTGTAGCCGGGTTTTTATTTGGTTTCGATACCGTAGTTATCTCCGGCGCAAATCTTCCAATAAAAGAACTTTGGAACACCACGCCTTTTTTTCATGGTACATTCATCATGTCGATGGCATTGTGGGGAACGGTAGTCGGCGCACTGCTTGGCAGTATTCCGATGGATAAGTTTGGGAGAAAGAAGACCTTATTTTGGATAGGTTTGCTCTTTTTAGCCTCGGCTTTAGGCTCGGCATTCGCGCCTGATCCTTATTCGTTTTCGTTCTTTCGTTTTATTGGGGGCGTGGGCGTAGGTGCGTCATCCTTGGCGGCTCCGGCGTACATTTCCGAAATCGCACCGAAGTCAAAACGTGGGCGTATGGTGGCACTCTATCAATTTATGCTTGTTTTTGGGATATTTATTGCCTTCTTTTCCAATTACTTATTAAAAGGCGTGGGCGGTGTAAATGATTGGCGTTGGATGTTGGGTGTAGAGGCAATTCCGGCATTATTGTATTGCATTATGATTCTTGGCGTGCCAAACAGTCCGCGTTGGTTGGCTATCCAAGGCAAAGATGACGAGGGTGCACTCAAGGTGCTTCGCGGCTTATACGACGAACAGGAAGCCCAAACCGTACTCGCCGAGATCAAAGCCGACGACTTGGCAAGTTCTGCTGCGACAGGCAAGACAGGTTTGTTTTCTGGTAAATACTCTACGCCGCTTACATTGGCGTTTATATTGGCATTTTTCAATCAACTTTCGGGCATTAATTTCATTCTTTATTATGCCCCTGAAATTTTAGCAAAAGCAGGTCTTGCAGCCAAAGAATCCCTACTCAATTCTATTTCTATTGGCGGGGTCAATCTATTATTTACGATGCTCGGCATGGTACTCATTGACCGATTGGGGCGCAAACAGCTCATGCTTATCGGTTCGGTCGGCTATATAGGCGGACTCGCGGGCGTGGCTTGGGCATTTTATGCGGCAGCATCACCGACCGTATTGTTGGTGTTTATTTTATTGTTCATCGCTTCGCATGCGATTGGTCAAGGTGCGGTGATTTGGGTGTTTATTTCTGAAATATTTCCGAATAAAGTACGTGCATTCGGGCAGTCGTGGGGCTGCGGTACGCATTGGGTTTTTGCGGCAATCATTACCTTGCTCGGTCCTGTCGTGCTTGATATTTTTAGTGTCAATCCGTGGCCCATCTTCGCATTTTTTGCAGGTATGATGGTTCTACAATTGTTGTGGGTAGTGTTCTTTATGCCCGAAACGAAAGGCAAATCATTGGAAGAATTGGAGCGCGAACTTGTTAAAACATAGTACTTCAATTCGTAAGTAATTGGGTAGTGGTACAAATGTAATGCTGTTGAACCACTAAGAGTATGAAGAACACGAGAGTCGAATTAACGCAGAGTTTATAAAGTATTCATAAGTATGGTTCTTTGACACATGTAGTGATTATTCGTTTTTCGTCTGTTCGTTTGTCTTTTTTGCGTGAGGGATAGGAGGTGTTGTTTGAACGTAATGTAGCGATAGCGGAATGGAGAGAGTGCCGGATAGCCCGACCCCCGACTGATAAGGAGGGGGGCACGCCCTAACTAACTGGACTTTGGATATTAGGTAATCGGGGAATTAGGTAATTAGGCTAACATAGAGCATCAGCATAAAAAGTAGTAAATTGTACATTGCAAATAGCTGATTATTACGAGATAAAAAAGGCAGACAACACTACCTCGTCATCGCCGATAAAAACATCAGCGTTTCTATCCAACAACTCAACGAATTACTGGGCGGTAAACGGCTTGGTTTTGCTTGCGAAAAGCGTTTATACAAGTATCTGCAACTAATTCAGGGGGCAGTCTCTCCATTCGGCGTGATTAATAACGGCGAAAATCACGTCATTCTTTTCATCGATCAATCGCTGCGAGAAGCTGAAGCCGTCAGTTTTCATCCTAATGATAATAAGGCTACGTTGACGCTTTCCTTCGCCGATTTTGAGAATTTTTTGCAACATTCGGGGAATTCGTATCGGTATGTGGATTTTTGAATGTAAGTAGTGAGACAAAAAATTTTGGCTCTATTTCGTAGGCACAGATAGGAATATCTGTGTTACGTTCTTCTAAGTAACGAGTAAAGAATAAGGGAAGAATTCAACTTTCACGAAAAAAAACTTGGTGAAATCAAAAAACATTACTATATTTGAAACTTGTTAATACATTCTTTAGTATGACAAAAGTAATATATCTCTGATATTTTTTCACCTTTAAAAGCTGCCCAAAATGAGTGCATCTTGGAAAGACCAACTGCATTTCACTCGTTCTGAGCGAAATGGCGTCATCGGCTTGTCCGTACTTATCCTGCTTACCTTCTTTTTTCCACACGTTTACATTTACTTTTTACCAGAAGAAGAACCAACGGATTTCACCGAACTTAAAGCCCAAGTAGAAGCCTTTTATGAAAGCTACGAACCCGAAAGGGCAAAACCTTACGCCTATAATAAGCGAGACAGTTACAACAATTCTTCTTATAAGAAGAAAGAAAAAACGAGCAAGTACAAATCCAAAATCAAGCTATTTTCCTTCGATCCGAATACCGCTAATTACAAGCAATTGACCACACTCGGTTTGTCAGGAAAAGCAGCAAATACGCTCATCAATTTTCGAGAAAAAGGTGGCAAATTTTACAAAAAACAAGACCTCAAAAAAGTATATGGTATCAATGAGGCGGATTACGATAGGTTGGAAAAATATATTGATATTCCGGCTACGCCGAAAAAGAAAAAATCGACATTTGAATCGAAAAAAGAATCGCATAGGCCTGATAAAAAACGTGAAATTGTTTATTTTCAATTTGACCCGAATACCGCAACATTCGGCGATTTTATGAAATTAGGTTTGACCAAAAAAGCTGCGAATAACATCATTAATTATCGAGAAAAAGGCGGTCAATTTCGCAAAAAAGAAGACTTACAAAGAATGTATTCGCTCGAAGCAGAAGACTACACTCGCCTTGAGCCTTATATCAATGTAATAGCACCAAAAGTCGAGGAAAATCCTGATACAGAACCATTTGCACAGGAAATTGAAAAACAGAAACCCAAGCGTATTCCCATCAACATCAGCATCAACACGGCTACGCCCGAAGATTGGCAAGGACTCTACGGTATCGGTCCGGCTTACTCCGAACGCATCGTCAAATATCGTAATTCGTTGGGCGGGTTTCACTCCCTGAATCAGGTGAGCGAGGTCTATGGCTTGGCAGATAGCACCTTCCAAAGCATCCTTCCGCAACTGCAACTCGACCCCACACCCATCCAACAAATCAACCTCAATACCGCCACCCAAGACGACCTCAAAAAGCATCCGTATTTTGATTGGAAAAAATCTAAAACGGTCATTGCTTACCGCGATAATCACGGCGCATTTTCATCGGTGGATGACCTCAAAAAAGTAAGAGCTATTTCAAGTGATTTATTCGAAAAATTAAAACCATACTTGACCGTGGAATAACGTAAAACGACTTTGCAAATCGTCCTCAGTAAAAGGAACAATTTACAAAATCGTTTTGCGTTTACGTTGTACCCGGAACAAGACTCGAACTTGCACGTCCGCAATGGACACTAGATTCTGAGTCTAGCGCGTCTACCAGTTCCGCCACCCGGGTTGATAAGTTCAAGTTCAAAATTTATGTTTCGGCTATGCCAAAACTCTTTCTTGAACTTGCGCTTAGTGCTTGAACTTATTTAGTGATCCGGTTTCCCGTCACCATCGTGATCATGTGCATGGCCTCCGCCGTGGTCATGATTATGTCCACTGTGGTCATGTGTATTTGTGTTATTTTTGGGTTTGTACGCACTTGCAACGTAATTCATTTTACAAGCGGGGCATATACCGGGCTGGTAGCTGCCGCTGCCTTTGCAAGACATCGGGCAGATGTAGGCAGATTTATATTCTTTACCGTTTTTGTCGGTCGCTTTTTCGATTTTTACAGCAGAAGAATCGCTGTTATTGCAACTGATTAAAGTAAAGCCTAAACCAAAAATCAAAATTAAGGAGAGTAAATATTTCATTTTTAAATTTTTAAATAAAAAAAATAACACGCTAAAAAACTCGCTACTTGATACTCGGAACTCGCTACCTCTTACTTGTTCGCGCCGATAGTTATTCTTAGTTCTAAGTTATTCATTATTAATGCGTTACAAAACGAATAACGAGTACACGAATAACGGCTAACGACATTACGCCTCCACTTCGTCCAATTCTACTTTCAGGTTATCAATAATAAAGACCTGTCTTGCTGGGGTGTTTTTGCCCATGTAGTACGAAAGTGTCGCGCCGATATCGGAATCTTGCTGGACGATGACGGGTTCGAGGCGAATGTCTTCGCCGATAAATCCGCCAAACTCATCCGGCGAAATTTCACCGAGTCCTTTAAAACGTGTAATTTCGGGATTTCCTTTGAGTTTTGCAATAGCAGCGAGTCTTTCTTTATCAGAATAACAATAAATAGTTTCTTTTTTGTTGCGAACGCGGAATAATGGCGTTTCCAAAATATACAAATGTCCTTGCCGTACCAGGTCGGGGAAAAATTGGAGGAAAAACGTCAACAATAGTAGGCGAATGTGCATCCCGTCCACATCGGCGTCCGTAGCGACCACGACGCGATTATAGCGCAACTCGTCTACCCCGTTTTCGATATTTAGAGCGTGTTGGAGGAGGTTAAATTCTTCGTTTTCGTAGACCACTTTTTTGGTCAGACCAAAGCAATTTAGCGGCTTACCACGCAAACTAAATACCGCTTGGGTCTGTACATCTCGTGCCTTCGTAATCGAACCACTTGCCGAGTCGCCCTCTGTGATAAACAAGGTCGTATCTAAGTGGTTTTCTTTCTTTTTGTCGGCAAAATGAACGCGACAATCGCGGAGCTTTTTATTATTGAGGTTAGCTTTTTTGGCGCGTTGATTGGCGAGTTTTTTTACGCCGGCGATTTCTTTGCGCTCGCGTTCTGATTGAATGATGCGTTTATGAAGTGCGTTTGCCGTATCGGGGTTTTGGTGTAGGAAATTGTCGAGGTGTTTTTTGATAAAATCATTGATAAAACTACGTACCGTTGGTCCGTCCGGTCCCATGTTTTGCGAACCAAGTTTAGTTTTGGTTTGGGATTCAAAAATCGGGTCTTCTACACGCACACTTATCGCACCGACGACAGAGGCGCGAATGTCTGTCGCGTCATAGCTTTTCCCGAAAAAATCGCGTATCGTTTTGACCAATGCCTCGCGGAAATACTGCAAATGCGTACCGCCCTGCGTGGTGTATTGACCATTGACAAATGAGTAATATTGTTCGCCATATTGATTGCCATGCGAGAGGGCGAGTTCGATGTCTTCGTCCTTTAGATGGATAATCGGGTAGCGCAATTCCTCCTTCGCCGTCTTGCGAGTGAGGAGGTCGAGCAGACCGTTTTTAGAGTAAAACGATTTCTTATTAAAAAGGATTTTTAGCCCTGCATTTAGGTAGACGTAATTCCACAATTGGTTTTCCAAATACTCTGGTATATAGCGGTAATTTTTGAAAATCAACGCATCGGGTCTGAACTCCATATACGTCCCGTTTTCGTCTTTCGACTTGCCGATTTTGGCATCATTTATCACTTCTCCGCGTTCAAATTCGGCAATTTTTGTCTTGCCATCTCGTACCGATTGCACTTTAAAATAATCGGACAAAGCATTGACCGCCTTCGTACCCACACCATTCAAACCCACCGATTTTTTGAAGGCTTTGGAGTCGTATTTTCCGCCTGTATTGATGCGCGACACACAATCTACGACCTTGCCTAAAGGAATCCCACGCCCAAAATCACGCACCGATACTGCACCGTCTTCTATCTTGATTTCGATGACTTTGCCATGCCCCATCACGTATTCGTCGATAGAGTTGTCGATGATTTCTTTGACCAATATATATATCCCGTCATCCGGCGAAGAACCATCGCCCAACTTACCAATGTACATACCCGGACGCATCCTGATATGTTCTTTCCAATCCAGTGAACGTATGTTGTCTTCTGTGTATGTTACTTGTTGCGCCATATATTTTTAAAATTCCAAAAGGTGATTATGTTGATGCCTGACATTTCAAAAATGTCCGTCATCTATACCCGACCTATCCTCATAATTTTTTCTTTTTACTCGGGCAAATGTAAGGAAATTTTGAGAGAAAAACAAGAGATTGAAACAAATTGTTTTAAAAAAATGTAACGACTGTCTTCATATCCTAAAGATTTCGGGGACTAAAGCAAGGGGCAACACGTTTATTTTCAGTGAAGTTAAAGATTAAAATGTATAGTTTTTGCAAAAAAATAACAAAAATAAACTTTTATAAGTTGATTTTGTTGAAATAATAAATTACTTTTGTTATAAACAAACAAAATTATGATATTAGAGTTCGCTATTCAAAATTTTAAATCATTCAAAGAATTACAAGTCTTTTCTTTGGAAGCATCCAACGAGCGAGAAGATGACGACAGTATTCGTAGAGTGGTCAAAACAAAAGGTAGTTATCGTGTAGTGAAAACAAAAGCGATATACGGAGCGAATGCCTCCGGCAAATCCAATTTGATTTTAGGCTTGGTGGCGATGTGGAAGATTCTGAAAAATAATTTGAAATACGATGAGGTTTTTCAAGAATTTGTCTCACCGTACAGATTGGATACAGAACTCGTCACGCAGCCGTCCTATTTCCAGATCATATTTCTACATAAAGGCAATAAGTACAGATATGGTTTTGAGGTAGATACGGAGAAGGTACACCGCGAATGGCTTTATTTGAAAAGAGAGAAAGAGGTAGTCTTGTTTGAGAGAGAAGGGCAGCGACTGATTGAATTAAATGAGGCGACTTTTAAAGAAGGAAAAATTATCAAACAAGGGGTCAAAATGTTTACTGAAAAAACATTAGTCATTTCGATTTTAGACCAGTTGAGTTCACCAATATCCTCAATTGTGAAGGAATGTATCAACGGTAAAATCATTATCAGCCCAAACGTGCCGAGTACGAACCGATTTAGTAATACATGGTTTATGGGAACTATGCACTATTTTGAGAGTGATGATACATTTAGAGAGTGGACGGTGCAGTTGCTTCGCGAAATTGACGGTAGTATAGCGGATTCTAAACTCAAAGAAGTAGCTCTACCCGGTGGTCAGGTTCATACAATTCCCTATGTTGTCAGGACAATAAATGGTAAAAATATTCCCTTTCTGTTGGAGTCAGAAGAAGCGGCAGGAACAAAAAAAGTATTTGATTTTGCACATATCATTTACAGTAGTATCAGGCAAGGGAAAGCATTGATTATAGATGAAATAGACGCGCTACTTCATCCGAAATTAACCAGAAAAATTATAGAGTTATTTCAATCACCGGATGCACATGAAGAAGCGCAATTAATTTTTGCTACACACGATACTAATCTGATGGACAGCGAGTTATTGAGGCGTGACCAAATTACTTTTTTGGAAAAATCAGATGAAGGAGACAGCGAAATTTATGATTTGTCAGATATAAAAGGTGTGCGGTCAAAAGACTTGTTTGAGCGAAATTACTTGAAAGGAAATTACGGCGCGATACCTAATGTAAACCAACTTGAAAAAGTATTATTGCATGTCTAAAAAAGGGAAAGGCGGACGCAGACATAAAGGCGGCGCGTACCACTTTTCGAGACCTGGCTGAAGAAATTTGGGATTTGATATTCTTTGTAAAAATCCGTATCTTTCAAAAAATACATCAACGATGACAAAAACCAATATCATACAAACATTACAAACACATAAATCGGCATTTGCGGAGCAATTCCACATTACGGATATTGGTTTATTTGGCAGTTATGCGACTGACCAAGCGTGTTCCGACAGCGACGTAGATTTAGTATATAAATTGATGGAAGGCAAGCGACTCGGATTGAAGGAAGTCTATGATTTAGAGCTATTTGTGAAAGCTGTATTGAAGGTTGAGAAAGTTGATTTGGTGAATAAAAAATACATGAATCCGATTATTGAAAGTGAAATGGAGAAATCTGTGATTTATGTATAAGAAGCAAAACCTCACGTATGTACTCACGATGTTGGAGGCAATTGAAAAAATATTCCTCTATTCAGAAGGTGTCAAAGATGCGGATGATTTTTTCAACAAAAACCATCAAATGAATTTCAATGCCTGTCAAACGCTACTCTTATTGATTGGCGAAGAGGTCAGAAAAATTGATGACGGTTTAGAAGCAGAACATCCCGAAATTCCATGGCACTTAATCATCGGATTGCGTAATCGAATTGCACACGATTACAGAAGCATTGACCCAAATATTTCCTATGATATTCTAACCAATTACCTTCCTGTTTTAAAACAAACACTCATTGAAATGATACCCAAAATAGAATTTGAAGATGAACTCATGGAACGCATCTTATCATCAGATTTTTACCGAAATATTGGCTATTTGAGGAATAAATAATACAACGTAGAGACGCGATTAATCGCGCCTCTACACCGTACATCACACAGGCAATTTAAACCGCATCACCACCTCACCCGTATCCGGGTCGATATTAATACTCTGGCTATCTGCGCCCATATCCTCTCCGGTAGACATCTTGTATAGCCCTGCCAAAAAGCCCATGCCTTGTTGCATCACCTGTTCCACTTCGGCGAGTTTTGGATTGCTGTGCATCGTGCCGTTGGATGGGCTGCCGCCTGCGGTTTGAGCTTGCGGCTGTGGTTCTTTTTCCTCTTCTTCGGCGATGTCGGGGAGTTGGTCGGCTTCGGAGGCACGTCCGGCGGGGATGTCGAGATTTTCTTCCGGTTGTGTAAATTCGTATTCCTCTTCCGGCTTGTTGAGGGCATCAATGATGTCTTCCATTTGCTGCAAGAACTGCGACCTCCCTTTGCTCGAAAAATCGACTACATCTTGCTCATTTTCAGGATCGAGTACGCCTTCAAATAGGTTTTGTTTGAGGATGAGACCGGAGGCAATTTTCATCTCAATCGAACCGCGTGTGATGAGGTTGAGGACGGTCAGTTTCTCATTTTTTTGTCCCAAACGGTCAATGCGACCAATCCGCTGATTTTTCTTCGCCGGATTCCATGGCAATTCAAAATTGATGACCGTATCTGCCATTTGCAAATTCAGACCTGCGCCACCCGCTTCGGTAGAAAGGAAAACGCGGCAGTCGTCGTCATTTTCAAATTTTTCGAGTAGGGCTTGTCGCTTCTTCACGGGTACTTTTCCGTTCAATTCGGTATAGCCCAAATTCAATTCGCGCAGCAACTCGCCGATAAGATTATTCATTTTCACCCATTCAGAAAAAATAATGATTTTGCGCTGATTATTCGGCATATCCAATTTCTCCAAAAGGATGTGTTTGAGTTCCACCAATTTGGGCGAAACATTCGTATTATCATCCACCAAATACGTCGAATCACAGACCATTCGCATCTTGACGAGCAAGAGCATCAGGCGTTGCATATCGTAAGGCGTTTTGAATTTTTTATTTAAAATACGTGCTATATTATGGCTGTATCCTGAGTGAAAAGCCTCTTGGTCGGGGTGCATCGCTATCGGAATGTCAAGCTGTTGTATGTTTGGTAATTGCTTGATAACCTGTCGTTTCTCGCGGCGCAGGAGTAGCGGCTGCATCCGTTTTTTGAGCGAATTTAAATTATAATAACCTGTAATTCGATTTTTAGATTTCGGGTCAAAATAACAATGCTGATAAGAAAATTCCCAAAGCGGCGCGAGCAAATAGGGGTCAAGAAATTGAACAATCGAAAACAAATCAATCAGCTTATTTTCAATCGGTGTACCCGTAATCACAAGCGAATGTCGGCGGTCGAGTTGCTTGATGGCGGCGGCGGTTTTTGTCTCATAATTTTTGATGCGTTGCGCCTCGTCTAAAATCACAAAATCTGCCGGTGTCTTATTAATCGTCTTAAAATCGCGCATCACCGATTCGTAATTAGTGATGATAAAATAAGCGTCTTTTTGCGTGTAAATCGCCTGTCGCTGTTCCTTATTCCCTTCTACAACGATAGCTTTTTCGTCCGAAAATTTCTCAATTTCCTTCTTCCATTGCGACTTCAAAGAAGCCGGACAGATGACCAAAGTACGCTCAAATCCAAAGATGCGTTTCTTCTCAATCGCGATCGCAATCGCCTGCAAAGTTTTCCCCAAACCCATGTCATCGGCGATAATTGCGCCTTCTTTAAACACCGCAAATTCAACGCCTTCCTTTTGATAGGGAAACAAATCGGCACTCACACAAGAGAAGTCAATCGTCTCGGTTTCGCGGATTTTTTCAAGCATTTGACGGTTGTAACTGCGCTCGATTTTTTCCATGACTTCCGGGCGGATTCTGACTTCGGGATATTGCTGCGCGACTTGTATAAAACGCAGAATATCAGTCGTTTTCCCTTCGGGTAATACTTTTTTCGTACCAAAATATTTACCTAAAAACTCCTCTACATAATCGGGCATTTCGTGCGGATAATGCCAAGTAATTTGATAGTCGTTGAGTGGGTCGAGGAAGATTTCTACGAAGGGATATTGATCTGCCAATGAAGTCTTCAAATTGGCATCATCTTTCAATTGTTGAAAGGCATACATGATGTGTTTGGTCGTGCCTAACTTGTTGGTTTTGAGGTCGGGACTATCAACGTAGCCCGTTTCGTTTTCAAAATCGCGGAGGGTGATTCGGTACTGCACGCCGCGCTCGTTGGTCAGGAGGTGTTCGCCATAGAGATTATCTGCCCATTCGATTTTATATTCGGTGGTATCGGCTTTGGTGCGTCGCTCGTCGAGTACGCGCTTTATCATGCCCTCGCGAGTATAAAGGCGGTTTTCGTCACTTGGCGAAATTTCAAATTCTTCAAATTTGTCTTTCAACAAAAGCAAAGCCGCCAGGGTGTATCTGTCCCAGTCCAAGTTTTTGCGTCCCGAAGTCGCGCTGGCATTATTAGTGTCGAAACAGAGCGTGATGTCTTTCGATTTATCTTCATCGCTAATCTGAAATTCGTAACGGAAAGGCGAGAGGGAAAGGATCACTCCACCTTCATTGTCAAGTATGTGTTCCGCAAGTTTCCACTCGGCGGCATCTGCAAGGCGGGCTTCACGTATTTTTTCGGTGGCTTCGCGGATGTTTTGCAGTAGTTCAGTGGTGTGCATATCTGTGTGATTTTAATTTTTTGTAAATAAGTGAAGTAAGTCGGCAAAATACGAATTTTACATATAACAACATTAGGGAAATACAGGATTTGTAGTTCAAAACCGCCCCAAACTCCCCCGCAGCACCTCCACATCCAACAAGCGTTCAAAATCCTCTGCCAGCAAACGCCCCAACTCCTTTGCTTTTTCCCACAGTTCGATGCGTTTATCGGCATCATTCATATAGGTGTAAAAATCTTTCGTTTCCGTTAATTTTTGATTGGGCAAAAGGCGTACAAACTCGTCTGACGGGTAAAGCAACAACGTATTATGATGATGCTTAGAGTATCGAAATCGCGTATATTTATCGAACCATCCCGGCTTGATATAGCTAAAAAAATGTGGTTGAAACACCACCCCGTCCGTCTGATATTTTAAGTCCAAATGATAATCCACAAGTCCGCCATCCCAACAATCTACACCATCAATACGCACCGGATTCATAATCATCGGAATCGCGCCACTAGCTTGTAGTGCGGGGAGTAGATTCTCTTCATTTAGCGAGAAATGCCGTGCAGCAATTCCATCATCATTCAGGATAGCATCCGTATTGGCATAAGTGACGCGCTGTACGAGTGGGTTAGTGCTTTTTCTGCGCAAAATCTGTCGTGCGGCGATGTTCAGCAACTTGCGTTTGAGCTGTCCCTTCGACATTTTCCCTGCCTCAAATGATGCGCCCGTAACGCCGATATGCAGTCGTTTTTTAATGGGATTTAGGATGGCTTGTGTGGCATCGTCCAGTATTTCCTTGACGATTTTGTGGCAGCCTGCCGACACTTCCGCCCACGAAGGCTCGAGCGAATATCGCTGATTGATATACACCTCCGCCAGCCTATCCAATGCCGCCACAGGCTCAGGCGATACATGCGCCAGCGACCGCCACGCCCCTATCGACGTGCCATAAAAATCAATCGTCTGTTCGTGATTTTTCAGAAAATGCTGCATCAAATATTTGTCGAGATAATACAAGGGAATCCACTTAGGACCACCCGCCGCACCCGCAAATACGCCAATATCTTCGACTTGTAAACCTTTGTCCATCAGGCGTTCATAGATGTTTTTTCCGGCTTTGATGTGTAGATATTTTGTCATAATGTAGTACGCTGTAGCACGGTCTATACGCGAATACTGTACAGGCGACTTTAGTCGCCATGTGATTTCAAATTTCTATTTATAAAAATTTTAAAATCAAAAAATTACGTATTAATATTATTGCGACATGGCGAATAAATTCGCCTGTACAAGTTCGCGGTCAGTCGGCACAGACAGGAATGTCTGTGTTACGCTAATACAATAAACCAATTAACCAAATCGGAATTTTATTTGCTGTTTTAAAATCCCAATTATCGGCTATAATATAAGCATTATCTAATTTCGCAATTTGCTTTCCTTTCTTCGATTGACCACCGATTTCAAAGACATATTTTTCATCCACTAAAACATCGCCCCCTTTTTCGGCATAATGAATATCATGTGCCGCTTTGAGTTGATTAATGACAAATGTTTCGCGTACCATGCCGATGTCAAATTGTTGGGGCGCGATGGCATAAAGTAAATTGGTATTTTCCAAATATATTTTGTCGGGTTTTTGCATGAGTGTAATCTCTTTTCTCGGACTTCGTAGGAGCGTAAGTACATCCGCATTTTGTAAATGATAAATGTATTTCAAAAGCGTATTTCGTTCAATATCAATACGTTCACTCATTTTTTGAATGTTGGGTTTAAATGGCGGAGAAGTCGCTACGACGAGCAATAATTGATAAATCCGTCGAATATTTCTCACATCAATATTATGCAATTGCAAAAAATCGGATTCAATCACGACACGCATCATGGCTTCTATGCGGTCTGCATACCAATCCGCTCCTTCTGCAAAAAACGGGTAATATCCTTGCTGCAAATACTCCTTAAAGTACGGATATGGTTTGAAATCTGCACCGATAGATTGGATAATTTCGTTGGCATTTTCCAAAATATCCGCGAGTGTATATGTAGGAATTTGTATTTGATATTTCAATGCCAAAAACTGTCGAAACGACAGACCCTGCATCGAAAAAATAATCGCCCGACGACTCAAATCTGCCTTGCTTTTTTGAACATCCAACATCGATGAACCCGTAAAAAACACCTGCATATCGGGGTAAGTGTCGTAGATATTTTTCACTTCAATCGCCCAATTCGGATATTTATGTACCTCATCCAAATATAAGTACAAACCACCCTCGCGGTAGAATTGTTCGATTACATCCACGAGTTTATTTTCGGTAAAATAGACATCATCCAAAGACAGATAAATTGCCTTTTCACTGAATCCGTGTGTGGCTTTGAGGTGCTGTAAAAATAAGGTCGTTTTGCCGATGCCTCGCGCTCCCTTCATGCCCATCAAACGCACTCTCCAATCAAATTTTTCAAACTCATCACGCTTGAAAATCGTCGAAACCCGTTCTATTTTTTGATTAGACCGCAGACGTAATTTTTCCATTTTGCGTTATCTCTTAATCATTTTTTGTTAAAAAATGCTTTTTGTATAAAGCAAAATTAAGGTTTTTTGTTGAGAAATACTAAAAACTGTAGCGTAACGCCTCAGTTTGCGTTCCGTAACACATGCGCTTGTGCCGACGAATGACGGTATCTCACTTGTGCATGAGTACGTGGGCGCAAGCCGAGGGTGTTACGCTATGGTGGCGATTTGGAAAATCGCTTTACACGAATAACGAGTCACGAATAAACGAATAAACGAATAACGAATAACGAAGCTACCCCAAACTAATAATTTCTGCAAAAACTCCTGCTGCTGTCACCTCTGCGCCTGCGCCCGGACCGCGCACAACGAGCGGACGTTCGCGGTATCGCGCCGTTGTAAATACAATCATATTATCGCTGCCGGAGAGGGAATAAAACGGATGTTTTTCGTCCACTACTTGCAGACTGACACTCGCTTTTCCCTTTTCCAATTTGGCGATAAAACGCAAGACACCGTTTTTCTCTGCGGCTTTATCGAGTAGTTTATTGAAATGCGGGTCGGCTTTTTCCAATGTTTTGAAAAACTGCGGAACGGTCTTGGCATCTATGCAGTCTTTGGGGAGGATATTTTCGACTTTTATGTCTTGAGATTCCATCGCAAGTCCGGTCTCACGAGCGAGGATGAGGATTTTTCGACGGACATCTGACCCCGATAAATCTTCGCGCGGGTCGGGTTCGGTATAGCCGAGCGTTTGGGCAGATTTGACGACATCGCTGAAGGGTTTGTCGGCTACGAAATTATTAAAAATATACGATAAAGAACCAGACAATACACCTTCTATTTTCAGGATTTCATCGCCCGAATTTATTAAATCGCTCAAGGTCTTGATGACGGGCAAACCTGCGCCTACATTGGTTTCGTACATAAATCGGACACCGCGTTTACGTGCCAAACCTTTCAACTCAAGATAATCGGCATACGCCGATGAGGTCGCTATTTTATTAGGTGTAATGACGGAAATACTTGCGTTCAAAATTTCTGCATATTGTTTCGGAATGTCTTTATTTGCGGTATTATCTAAGTAAATACTATTGCGTAAATTGAGCGATTTCATAGTGTCAACAAAACGGCTCGCACTCATGTTTTCGCCTTTTTTATCCATATATTTTTTCCAATACTTTAAATTAACACCATCTTCGTCAAAGTACATTTTCGTGCTGTTCGCCAGCCCTGCTACGCGAATTTCAAGTCCGCGTTTTTCCTTCAAATACGCCGCCTGGCTTTTGATTTGCTTGATTAGCGTACCGCCAATCAAACCAACACCGACGATAAATAAATGCAGCGTTTTGGTATCCGATAAAAAGAAGGCTTCGTGTACGGCATTAAGGGCTTTTATCTCGTCCTCGTTACTCACTATTGCCGAGATATTGAACTCCGACGAGCCTTGCGCGATAGCAACGATATTGACGCCATTGACACCCAAAGCATGGAAAATCTGCCCAGAAATACCGGGTTGCGAACACATATTTTCGCCGATAACGGCTATCGCCGAAAGATTTGTTTGCGCCTTTGGCGTCTCTATTAATCTAGCTTGTATTTCGTATTTAAATTCGGTTTTAATGGAATTGATTGCTCGTCGTGCATCGCTCGGTGCTATGGCGAATGTTATGGAGTATTCGGATGAGCCTTGCGTAATTAAAATAATATTTATTTCCTTTGTTGCTAATGCGTTGAATAGTCGCGCGGCTGTTCCTTTTACGCCAATCATACCGCTACCTTGCAAGGTAATCAGGGCGACTTGCGAAACAGAAGTGACGCCTTTTATCGGGCTATCATCTTCGCTGGATTCTTCGCCGACGAGTGTACCCGGGAAGTCAGGGTTAAAGGTGTTTTTGATGCGAATGGGAATTTTTTTGTGCAAGGCAGGTTGTATCGTTGGTGGGTGGATGACTTTTGCACCGAAGTGCGTCATTTCCATCGCTTCTGAATAGGTCATTTTATCAATCGAAAAGGCAGCCGGAACTTTGCGCGGGTCGGCGGTCATGACGCCGTCTACATCCGTCCAGATTTCGATTTCTTCGGCTTCTAAAGCTGCTGCAAATATCGCACAAGTATAATCCGAACCACCGCGCCCCAGCGTTGTCGTGATGCCTTCTTCGGTAGAACCAATGAAGCCTGTAATGACCTGTACAGCAACTTTTTTATCGAAATATTCGGCGATATTATATGTCGTATTTTTGAAATCGACTTTTGCTCTGCCAAATTCATCGTTGGTTTTGACGACTCTTCGTGCATCCAAATAATCGGCAACCAAACCATTGTCTGTCAAGGCATTGGCTATAATAAATGCTGAATTTCGTTCGCCGAAACTCAGCAAATAATCCATCGTGCGTTTGGAAACATCTTTGACTAAAAAGACACCTTTGAGGAGGTTTGCCATCTCTTTGAAGGAGGCTTTGAGGGCATTATTGACGCCCTCCAATCTACCTTCGTTTTCGAGTAGCGATTTGGCGGCTCGTTTGTGTCGCTTTTTAAATTCTTTTAATTTGTCCAAATATACCAAGTCGCCATCTTGCGCGAGTTCAGTCATTTCGATGATGAGGTCTGTCGTGCCTGTCACCCCTTTCGTGCGCCCCAGTGCCGAGACGACGACCGCAAATTTTTCTTTCTTTTTTTTGTAAGATTTCAATATCTCTACCACTCTCTGTATGCGCTCCGGGGTAGCTACGGACGAGCCTCCAAATTTTAATATTTTCATGTTTTGTTCAAATTGTTGAAGTCGGCAAACGTAGCGCGATACTTCCAGTTCGCGCCGCGCTAATTTCGTGCATATGTGAGGAACGGGCTGGAAGCACCGTTTTACGGTACGCGGACTGGAAGTACGGCACTACATGCCGACCAAATTATCAGGCGAAGCGCAAAGATAGGAAATTGGACTTGGATTGTTAAGGCTTTCAGCTTATCTTGGAATCAGTTATCTCGAAAGCATTCGGATATGCGTTAGGTTTAGGGAACAAAATAAATGTATATTCTCAACTTGTTTTTTTCCTTAGTGAAAGAAAATAAATAAATTGTTCTATTATGCTTGTTCTTTTCCCTTCTAAAAAACATAAAAAATAGTTCCGTAGCTATGGCTATCCAACGATTTTTTGAATTCTTTAGAAGAAAAAATTACGGCGCATTATGGAACAATTTATTTAATTTCTTTCACTTGTATGTTTTTCGTCTGTTCGTTCGTCTTTTTTGCGTGAGGGATAGGAGGTGTTGTTTGAACGAAATGTAGCGATAGCGGAATGGAGAGAGTGCCGGATAGCCCGACCCCCGACTGATAAGGAGGGGGGCACGCCCTAATTAATATACTGACCACTGGATTTTTCAAAGAATCATAAATATTACAGTTTGGACGTGCGTATTGCGTTATTTTTTTTACTTTGCAATGAATTGAACCTAAATATCGGTTAAGTAATTGATAATCAATGTTTTAAATTTAATAAAATAAAAATAATATTCTTGTCTTGTGTGTGTATAGAGAGGAATATCTGTGTTACGACTATGTTAGCAAAAAGAATTATTCCTTGTTTGGATATAAAAGACGGGCGCACGGTAAAGGGCGTTAATTTCGTAAATCTGCGCGATGCGGGTGATCCGGTGGAGTTGGGCGCACGATACAGTAAGGAAGGGGCGGACGAATTGGTGTTTTTGGACATCACGGCTACGCACGAAAAACGCAAAACACTTTCCGAACTCGCGCGACGCATTGCACAGCATTTAAATATTCCATTTACCATCGGTGGAGGTATCAAAACGACGGAAGATGTAGAGGTGATGCTCACCGCCGGAGCAGATAAAATCAGTGTCAATTCTGCTGCTTTCAAATGCCCGGATTTGATTGATGAATTGTCGAAAAACTTTGGTAGTCAGTGTGTTGTCGTAGCGATTGATGCTAAAAAAGTGGGTGAGGGTTGGTATGTACATTTGAATGGCGGACGTATTGCCACCGATAAAAAACTACTGGATTGGGCGCAAGAAGCCGAGCAACGCGGCGCAGGCGAAATTCTATTTACTTCGATGAATCACGATGGTACAAAGGCAGGTTTTGCTAATGAAATTAATGCTGTTTTGTCTGAAAATTTATCTATTCCTATCATCGCGTCGGGTGGTGCGGGTACGATGTCGCATTTTTATGATGCTTTTACGGAAGGAAAGGCGGATGCTGCACTCGCGGCGAGTATTTTTCATTTTGGGGAAATAGGTATTGGAGAATTGAAGACGTATTTGGCGGAGCAAGATATTCCTGTGAGAATGTAGCACAGGCTTCTAGCCTGCACTCGCGTTTGGACAGGTAGTACGCGAGTGCAGGCTGGAGGCCTGTGCTATGTTGCCTTACGGTACTTTCACCTCATAGGTACGCTTCGCCGAATTGGTCAATTGCGAAGAGCGCAACCACGGGTTCAAGGTCTTTAACATACGGTAAGTTGTACCGTATTTGTGTGCAAAATCGCCCCAATTTGCGACAGCACCTTTTACTTCTATTGTGCGGTAGCTGTGCAGCGGATACAAATCATGCGGCTCTAACTGGAAACCATATTTTTCGGGATTTTCGATGATGGCTTTGAGCGCAACGATACGCGATACATAACGTGCCGTTTCTTCGTTCATTTCAATATCATAATACTGGGTTTCTCTTTGTGCATTCATCAATTTACGCATATTCGTTCTGCCCATGTTGTAGCAAGCGGCGGCATTCATCCAAGTGCCGTAATCTTGTTTGGATTTCTTCAAATATTTGCAAGCAGCACGGGTCGCTTTTTCGACATGATAACGCTGGTCTACCTCACTATTTACGATAAGTCCGCGTTCTTTGGCGGTGGCTGGCATGAATTGCCAGACGCCTTTTGCACCCGCTGGTGAGCTGGCATTTCGCAAACCACTTTCGGCTACTGCAAGGTATTTAAAATCATCGGGAACGCCTTGCTCGGCAAGGATAGGTTCGATGATAGGAAAGTAGCGATTCGCCAATTTCAAATATTGCAAAGTCGCCGAGTGGCGGTAGCTATTGACCATCAATTCGCGGTCGAGTCGCTCCATAGCGTCGAAATTATTGGGGATAGCTTCGCCCGCTAAATTTGGATTATCGGGCATCGGAGGTGACTTAACAACCTGCGGAAGATAATGCGTAGGAGACACATTGCCAGACTTTTCCGATTTGGCAGCACGATAATTATTCGCATCTATCGCCGCAGAATCACTCTCTATCGACGAACTAAAAAACAAGATTGCCCCAAGAGCAATCAACACAACAGTAAAAATGGAAATAGAACGAATCATATATTTTAATATAATAGAGACACAAAATTTTGTGTCTGTACAAGTGTCAAGTGCAAATTCAAAATGAACTCAGCCTGAAACTTTGGTTTAATTTTAAAGTGGAGTAAAATCGAAGGTGCAAACGCCTCAAAATCAGCTCTCCTCAAATGTAAAATAGTGTGTAGTTCGAGTTGCGGGTTACGGGTTTCGAGTTGGCTGAATAAACGCAAAAAATGGATGATTTTAGTTTCATCAACTCGTCAACTCATCATTTCTTCTTCTTATAAATCGGTACGGTCGAACAAGGTTCGCCATACATAATACTCTTAGCGTGAGGTTGCAGTAATCGTACCAACTCCGTATAAGCCGCTACGGGAACGGGTTTGTTGTTACATCCTTTGACAACTATACGTTTATCTTCGTATTGTGTTACATCCAATTTAGACAGCGTTTTGTAGTAATGCGTTGCATAAACCATTTCGACGTTGCCTTGTGTGATGCTCAGTGCATGTGGCGCAGCATAGGTAACCACGAGCATGTACGCCCACGTAGGCACAATGGCATCCGTAGAACAATGCAGCGCAATATGTTTGCCCTCATACTGCGACCAATCATGCTCCGTCAATGCTGCCCGAAATTCTTTTTCTTTCAGAATCAACTCCATATAAAGGTAGTCTTTGAGGTCGAATGATACGACGGCTTCCTTCGGAAAATATTCTTCCAAATTGAGTGTAATCAAACCGCTCGAAGCTACCCGATTAACTAAAGGTTTTTCCATATAACGTGTTGTTGTGTTGTGGTGCCGTAGTGTTGTTGTTTATAATTCGCTAATGTAACCATTCAACAATAAAAAGACCCCATCAGATTCTTTTTTATTACAAAATTAACACGTAGAAAGTTGCGAAAAAATATTGCATCGAACATATTTATCGTTTAAATACGTAGTTTTATCTTTTTTATTGTAAATTTGGATGAGGGTTTTATTTATTTGTAAATCATTTAAATTAGAAAGATAAAGCTATGAAAATTAAGTTCGCACTTACTTTATTAATTGGAATGTTATTATGGGTATTTTCCTGTAAAACAACCGATTTGACCACCGAAAAAGTCACTAAGGCAGTACCTGCTGCCACCAAAGAAATCAAACGATACACCATCGAACAATTTTACAAAAACAAACAAGTCGGCGGCGGTTCATTCTCAGATGACGAAACCAAATTGCTCGTTAGCAGCAACGAATCCGGCATTTACAATGTCCATGAAATCGACCTTACTACGGGCAAAAAACGCGCCATTACGGATTCCGACAAAGAATCTTTTTTCGCCAATGATTACGTACCCGGTACAGGTGAAATACTTTATTCGGCAGATAAAGGCGGCAACGAAATCTCGCATCTTTATCTACTCAAAGCAGATGGTAGTACGCAGGATTTAACGCCCGGCGAAGAAGAAAAAGCCAGCTTTTACGGGTGGAGTGAAGACAAAAAAAGTATGTATTACGGTTCCAATGTCCGCGACCCGAAATATTTTGATGTCTACAAAATGAAAATCGGCGAATGGAAAGGCGAAATGCTCTACAAGAATGAGGACGGTATTCAGTTTAACGATATGTCTTACGATGAAAAAATTATTGCATTGACACAGAGTATCACGACGAGTTCGAATAGCCTATTTTTATATAATCGCGATACGGACGAACGTATTGAAATTTCCAATCCTAAAAGCCCCGGTTCCTATGGTGCATCGGGTTTTAGTCGCGACAATAAATCGTTTTTTTACACGACAGACGAAGGTAGCGAATTTACTTACCTCGTCAAATACGACATCGCTACGGGCGAGCGCGAAACGATTTTTGAAACGAATTGGGATGTGCAATATAGTTATCTTTCAGAAAACGAAACCTACCGCATCATAGGCATCAATGAAGATGGCAAAACCGCCCTACGAATCACGAATAATAAAACGAGAAAACCCGTTGATTTTCCTGACGTAAAGGGCAATATCACGTCAATTTCTATTTCTGACAGCGAAAAATTGGCGCGGCTTTCAGTGGGTTCGTCCAAAGCACCGAGCAACCTCTATTTATACGATTTTGATACCAAAGAAATCAAGCAACTCACCAATACGCTCAATCCCGAAATCGACCCCGACCACCTCGTAAATGCCGAAGTAGTTCGCTACAAATCTTTTGACGGACTGGAAATTCCAGCGATTTATTATAAGCCTTTGGAGGCTTCGACGGACAATAAAGTCCCTGCGCTCGTGTGGGTGCATGGCGGTCCGGGCGGACAGTCGCGTGTCGGATATTTTGCCTTGATACAATATATGGTCAACCAAGGATACGCCGTACTTGCGGTCAATAATCGCGGTAGTAGCGGCTATGGCAAAACCTTCTACAAAATGGACGACCTCAACCACGGCGATAAAGACCTAAAAGACTGTATTTATGGTAAAAAATACCTGCAAACACTCGATTATATCGACCAAGACAAAATCGGTATCATCGGTGGTTCGTATGGTGGTTATATGACGATGGCTGCACTCACATTCGCACCTGAAGAGTTTGAGGTCGGCGTCAATATTTTTGGCGTGACCAATTGGTTGCGAACGCTCAAATCTATTCCACCGTATTGGGAATCGTTTCGCGAATCACTGTACAAAGAAATCGGCGACCCGTACAGTGCAGATTCTACGCGTTTGTACAATATTTCGCCGCTATTTCATGCCGATAAAGTGACCAAACCTTTGATGGTGCTGCAAGGCGCGAACGACCCACGCGTACTACAAGTAGAATCTGACGAAATCGTAGAAGCCGTCAAGAAAAACGGTGTTCCGGTCGAATATGTCATCTTCGAGGATGAAGGGCACGGATTTAGAAAGAAAGAAAATGAAATAGAAGGCTACGGGCAGATTGTCGAATTTTTGGATAAATATCTGCGAGGAATGGAAAAAGTCGAATGACCGAGCGATTTTTGATTATTTTTTGCTTCGCAAAATTCTAAATAGAAAAAGCCCTGCCACATCTGTGGCAGGGCTTCGTTCTTATAAAACCACTATGAAAACTATCTATACTTCGTAATAAAATGCCTTTTGTAAATGAGCGGTAGAAACTCCGCCATCTCCCGTATGCAAACGTCTTTTTACACCTAATGTAGCGATGTATGCACAAGTCACTAAATTTACGTTATTCGGCGCTGTCGTGATAGATAATGAACTGTTAGACAGGTGATTGAGTCCGTCATTGACATTGTTGGTCAATGCTAAATTTGTTCCTGTCAGATTCGTATTGACTGCGCCGCTGTTGCTTTTTACATTGATGTTGACATCTTCTAAATGCGGGTGGTGTGCCGTATATGCCGCCGCAATATTGCCAGAAAGTTTGCCACAAGGGTCGGCTACCAATTGTACAATATCAAACTCCATCAAAGCCGCTGTGTTATTGACGACCATTGCATTGAGCGTTTGTCCGCTTCCGGGTAGGTAGCTGAAGCTGTCCGTTGCCTTGTCGATGACCTCTCTGACTTCAAAACGGATAGCGATTTTTTCAATAGCTTTTCGTTGAGCGAGAGGCACCGCATCGCCAGGATTAGCTACCGTAGGCATGCTATTATCGGTCAATTGAGCCGTGTTGAATGCCATCATACCATCTGAGTCCAACCAATTCCAATTCGGACTTTTAGCAGGGTCCGTCAAATCATTATGGTCTAAATCTGCTCGCCTTTCAAAGATTCTCTTCACCGATTTGTTGACATCCAACCAGCCTTCGGCATCAAGGTCCTCTTGCTCCGCATACACTTCCACAGTTTTAGGCGCAACACCTGAAAACCACATATACCCAACTTTTGTTCTGACAAATAAGCCCGTCGTGACACCAACTATTTTAGTGAAATTAGCGGCAGGTACATCTGCACCGCCATTCGTTCCCGTAATATCGCTTATCAAAAAACGATACTCAATTGGGTTGCCATTATTGCTTTTGATAGCTGCCTGCCCCGTCATTCGTGGATTTTTTGTGATGCCGTATTTTCCTGGTGTTCCGATATAAGCGTAGCCATCCGCATCAAAATCATTCAGATCAGCACCAATCGGAATGGTAAATGCTGTACCAATACCTGTCCAGGCACTTGCTAATACTTCCTGCTCAGGCGCAATAGGAATACACAAATCCACACAGAAACAATGCCCAATATTTTGGCGTCCGCGTTTTTTACCATCGGGACGACCTTCTTCATAAATGATTTGTCCGCTGGAAATTTCCACTTTGAAATACACATCCGGTCCGCTATTATAAGGCGGAAAGGGTGTTTCTACATTGATGATAGGTGAGAGGAAGGTTTGTTTAAAATCTCTGCTGGTATAGTCAATTCGGAAATGCCCTTGACTATCCGTAGTGGAAGAGCCGAGTAAATCGTCGGTGAGCCAATCGGCATCAAAAGCGGTGACTTTTACACCAATAATTGGGCTTTCTTCATCTTCGCAGGAAACGATTTTTCCGCAAATCACCCACGCATCAAAGAGGCTGCGAATGTAGCACCAAAAACGCACGGAAAGGCAGTAATTCCATATAAAAACCAAGCCATTAGCACTTTCGCGCCATTCGGGTTGCAGCGTGGTAATTGTGAATTGAACGGGGTCGCGTCCATCGCCTTTTTGATTGGGTACGTGCTTGGTGACAATATCAACCATCAGTGGTCCGCCGTAGTTGTGATAACTGTCGTCGAGTTCGACTTCGTAATTTCCTTTTTCGTCAATTTCAGCCTCTGCCATCAAGAATTTTGATTTGGCTTTGATGACTTTTTCGTCCAATACTTGTAGTGTTATTTTGGGATTGGCTACTACCGCAACGACACTCGTTTGGAGGTTTTCGACACGATAAAAGCGAATGATTGAACCTCTTAAGGGTTCTTTGCAATCTGCACACAAATCGCCGCAGATGTTTCCTTTTAAGATAAACATGATACTTAGTTTTTTTTGTTTAAAAATAAATCTGACTGGGAAATAAGTAAGTGAAAGTACAAGTTTAAGAATAAGTTTAAATAAACAATTCACTTTCAGTGAATTATGCCAACTTAAAGTGTCGCTTAGTTACGTCCACCCACTTACTTATAATTGGTTTTGCTGACGTAATAGTAGTCAGTCGTTACATTAGAATATCCGTCAGAAATGCAAAAAGTCACCCTTAGAAAGAGAATTAAGTATTATTTGAATGATCCTTAGTAGGAGAATAGATGAAAAAAAACGTAAATTTGCGCTTTATCGTAATATAGACATTTTTGTCTGTGCTATCGAAGTACAGACAAGAATGTCTGTGTTACGCAATCACTAATCAGGAAACAAAGTGGCAAAAAAAGTAAGAAAAGAATTAATCATAGAAAAGGTCTTGATAGAAGGCGTGGCAGATAAGGGATTTTCGATAGGTAGACATGAAAATCGCGTTATATTTGTAAAAGGTGCTGTGCCGGGCGACTTGGTCGATGTCAATGTATATCGCAAACGCAAAGATTACATGGAGGGCTTTCTGCATGTGATGCACGAACCATCAAAAGATAGGGTAGAACCTTTCTGCAAACACTTTGGTGTATGTGGCGGCTGTAAGTGGCAACACCTTGCTTATGAAGCACAATTGCACCATAAATGGTTGGGCGTACATAATGCGCTAACGCGTATAGGTAAGCTCGATATACCCGAAATTCCGCCCGTATTGCCTGCAAAGGAAACAGAATACTATCGTAATAAACTGGAGTTTACTTGTTCTAATAAGAAATGGTTGACGAAGGAAGAAATTGATGCAGGCATAGAGCCGGAAAGTTTCAATGCAGTAGGTTTTCACCGTCCGCGTGCCTTCGATAAAATCGTTGACATCGAACATTGTCACCTTCAAGCCGAGCCTTCAAATTCAATACGGAATGAAGTCCGCAAATTCGCGCTCGAAAACGATTATACCTTTTTTGACATCAAACGTCAGGTCGGCTTTTTGCGCCAAATGTTTGTCCGCACCACGAGTACGGGCGAAGCAATGATTATCATCGGCTTTTACTATGAAGATGTAGAAAAACGTATGGCATTGCTCGATCATATTCGGGCTACGTTTCCTGACCTCACTTCGCTGATGTATGTTATCAACGAAAAGAAAAATAACACGATTTTTGACCAAGACGTAATCTGTCACAGTGGACAGGATTTTATTTACGAAGAACTTGGGCATGTCGGCTTTCGCATAGGCGCGAAATCCTTTTTTCAGACCAATACATCACAAGCCCTCGCACTGTACCAAATTGTAGCAGATTTTGCTGACCTAAAGGGAACGGAAAATGTGTACGACCTATATACCGGTATCGGTAGTATAGCGTGTTTTGTAGCGGAAAAATGTGGGCATATTACAGGAATCGAAGAAATCGAAGCCGCGATAGAAGATGCCAAACAGAACGCTGCACGCAATAATTTGACGAATACTTCCTTCTACGCGGGCTTGGTGCGTAATATTTTGGATGATTCATTTGCAGAAAAACACGGCAAACCCGACCTCGTGATTACCGACCCACCACGAGCTGGAATGCACGAAAAAGTGGTGAATACTTTGCTCGAATTGGCTGCTCCAAGACTCATTTATGTAAGTTGCAACCCTGCTACGCAGGCGCGTGATTTGGCATTAATGAAAGATATGTATAAAGTTGATAAGATACAAGCCGTTGATATGTTTCCACATACACATCATATCGAAAACGTTATATTATTATCGAAAATATAATTAAGAGACGTGAGATAAGCCGCGAGACTCGTTTTTTCTCTCTTGTCTCACGTCTCTTAAATAAATTTATCAAAAACACAACTTTTTATTGCGGAATCCGTATAAAATGTGTATTTTTGGTAAGTGACTTATTTCCTTAGTATCAGGAACAAAATAAATGTATATTCTCGACTTGTTCTTTTTCCTTTATACTTCACCAAATTTTCAAAGACAGTGAGTATTCGCGTCAAATTTGGTTCGTCTAAAGAAAAAATAACGACGCGAAGAATGTACATTTATTTAATTTCTTTCACTAAAAGGTTTTAAAACCGCGTTCAAGCAATTTTGTTTAAAAAAATAGGCAAATTTGAAAGAAATAGACTTTATTCGGGTGCAGGACAAATCTTTAATTTCTTTTATAATAAGCATCCGATTTGTTGCCTATTCTCCAATGGAACATGTTTCATTGGGTGGTTTCAACTGATAGATGAAATGACTTTTTCTGCAAAATTAAAGATTTGTCCTGCACCCCTTTATTCTAATATAGTAGCGGCTATGCGCGGTTTTCATGCCTCGAAAAAGAAAAAAATAACTGCTTCAAAAAACTTAATTTATTTAATTCCTGATACTAAAACTCTAATTTTAGCCCTTCTACCAATTTTCTTACAAAGTATGAAACCGCCGCTACGAGAGGTAAGCAAAGACGAAAAAAATAACTTCTTCATTTAGGGTAGATTATTTTCTTCCTCTTCCCTAATATAGTCGAAAATCAGTTTGTATGCCATTTTGAATACAGAGATTGATTTTTTATTCGTAAATTTACCTTTTACTAATCGTTGCAGATAAATTGAACATTTGAGAAAAATCTAAATCACAAATTCTAATAAAATATTGCAACGACTGTGGACTATCTGATCATGGACTGATAGTCCACATTTTCAATAGACAAAAATCATTATCTACGATGAAAAAATCATATTTACTTTTCATATTATTTGCTTTTTTTTCAACTATAATTGTCGCACAACAAGACAATTATAAATGGAAAATCGGTTTGCATAGCGGTGGTATGGGTTACGTTGGCGACCTCAATAGTCGCTTGATAAACCCCCAAACACAGTGGTTGGCGAACCCTGCGGCAAATATTCGCCCTGCCTACGGCTTTAGTGTCGAATACGCGCCGGGTGCGAATTTTGGCTTGCGTGCCTTGTGGAGCAATGGGCAATTTACCGCCAATGACCGTACAGTTAGTTTCGGCAACGTCCTCCAAACGGATGCCGAAAATTTTACCCGCAGCCTCAATGCACGTACCAATATCAATGATGTGAGTCTCACGGGTACGTTTTATTTGCAACGCAAAAGACCCGGCAAAAAGCGCAGTTTTGCGCCTTATATTATGATTGGTGCCGGATTGACGCAGTTTGAAGTATTTGGTGATTTATTTTTTAATAATGATAATCGTTATTATTATTGGAGTGATTTTACGGTGCGAGATATGCCCGAAGGCATCTCCAGTGAAGTGCCGATTATTTTACAAGATGGCGATTACGAAACGAATCTAACCGAATTGCATACCGAAAACACAGATTACGAAACCAACGTAGGAAATATTCCGATTGGCTTGGGTTTCAGATGGAAATTGGGAGATAGATTGAGCCTTAATTTTGAGACTTTGTGGCACTATACATTCACTGATTATTTGGATGATGTAAGCGGCGTATATCCCATCAATTTTGACAATCCTTCTGCCTTACAGTCTTATGCCGCCAACCCTTCGAATAGTCAGAATGTCTGGCGCGGACGCAAGGAAGACCGTTTTAATGATATGTATAGCTTTAATAACATTTCATTGAATTATAGTTTTGGATATGGAAAAAATACACGCCCGATTGATGAAATTGCCTACGGCAATGATATCAGAACTATCAAAGAAACCACTACAATAGTTATCAATGAAAAAGGTGATACCTTAAAAATAGAACAACAAATCCGCGAAGATGACGCAAAAGAAACAGCTCGTTTTCGTAAGTTGGATGAAGAAAAAAAGGCATTGGAAGAAGAAATAGCGATGCTCGAAAATGAACTCGAAGAAGCTGGAGAATTGCCCGAAAAACCTATCGTAGAAATAGAAGCCGAACAACCGGAAGCCCCCGCCGTCGTGATAGAAACACCCAAAGTCGAGGTCGAAGATGAAGCAGCAGCAGTTGTCACAATAGAAGAACCTAAGCTTTCGCGCCGCGAACGCAGACGCCTCGAAAAAGAAGCAGCCGAAGCCATAGAAATCGTCATTGAAGAACCCCAAGCACCTGCCGTAGAAATAATAGAACAGCCCGAAACGCCAACCGTAGAAGTAGTGATAGAGCCAGAAATGACAATGTCCGATACACAAATCGAATTGCCGGAAACACCCGAAACAGGTGATGTTATCACTGAACCTACGATAGAAATTGTCACCGAAGGTCAACGTCCTCCGCGTCCTCTGCGTCCCGACATTAGCCTTGGCGATGAGGAAGTTACGGAAGTCGTGATAGAAGTTGAAGCACCAGATGTAGGTGAAGAAATGCCTGACGTAGAGGTAGAAGCCGAAGTTCCCGAAACACGCGAAAGTCGCCGCGAGCGCAGACGCAATCGTAAGAATATCAACAAAGATATTGTCATCGAAACACCCGAAGAACCTTCAGTACAAATTGTCGTTGGGAATGAAATAAAAATAGAATTTCCGGAAGAAATAGAGGTAACACAACCAGAAACTCCTGTCGTAGAAGTAGAAGTGGAAACGCCCGAAACGCCAGCGGTAGAAATAGAAATCGAAACACCAGAAACTCCTGTCGTAGAAGTAGAAACGCCCGAAATGCCGACGGTAGAAGTGGAAGTCGAAACCCCCAAAATCCCTATCGCGGAAATAGAAATCGAAACACCAGAAACTCCTATCGTAGAAATAGAAACGCCCGAAATGCCGACGGTAGAAGTGGAAGTCGAAACCCCCGAAGTCCCTATCGCGGAAATAGAAATCGAAACACCAGAAACTCCTGTCGTAGAAGTAGAAACGCCCGAAATGCCGGCAGTAGAAGTGGAAGTCGAAACCCCCGAAGCACCAGAACAAGTCGCTATCGCGGTAGAAGCACCAGAAGAAGTAGAAGCACCAAAGAAACTCACACGCCGCGACATTAGACGTATGCGACGCAATCCGGCAGATGTCAATAAAACAGTAAAAATAGACAGTGAGCAAGCAGAAATACCGGAAGTCGTCATGGCAGAAATTCGTGAAGAAGCCGTAGAAGAAGTGGTGACAAAAACGGCACAAGTTCCTGCTATTGAGGTAGAAGCATCCGAAGAAGTCGCTATTGAAATTGAAACCCCCAAAGCACCTGCATCGCGCCCCGCAGGCACACCCACGCGCAAAGGCGCACTCGACCCGCAAATCAGCAGCCCTTCCACAATTAATTTTAATACAAGAGATGAAGCACGCCAAGCTTACGAAAAATTTTATATGCCATTTGAGGATGAAGCTTATTATGTTTCCAAAGAATTATACACTGAATTGGACGCTATCGTTCGCACGATGAATCGCTTTCCTTCTTTGAACGTCAGCTTGCAAGGGCACACCTCTGAGCAAGAAGGCATCAGCTTTATACATCAGGAAATCACTCGCAAACGTGTCCACTACATCCAGAACTATCTGGTGACAAAAGGCGTAAACTTAAAACGTATCCAACTCAACTTCTTCGACGATATTTCCAATATCAATGAAACAAATAAACAACAGATAGATATTCGTTTTAGTATCAGGAATTAAATAAATGCACATTCTTCGCGTCGTTATTTTTTCTTTAGATGAACCAAATTTGACGCGAATACTCACTGTATTTAAGGAAAATTTGGTGAAGTATAAAGGAAAAAGAACAAGTCGAGAATATACATTTATTTTGTTCCTGATATTTAAATAGTCCATAGTCGATAGACTAACGTGAAATACTCTCGTGCTAAATTGTGGACTATGGACTATCAACTGATAAATTTATGAAAACCATCAAAGGTCCAGCTATATTTTTGGCGCAATTTGTCGGCGATGACGCGCCTTTCAACACCCTCGACGGTCTATGCAAATGGGTAAGTGGATTAGGCTACAAAGCCATCCAAATCCCCACTTGGGAAAGTCGCCTCATCGACCTCGACAAAGCCGCCGAAAGCAAAACCTACTGCGACGAACTCAAAGGCAAGGTCAATTCTTACGGTCTGGAAATCAGCGAATTGAGCACCCACCTACAAGGTCAACTCGTTGCTGTAAATCCGGCTTACGATGCTATGTTTGATGCCTTTGCGCCCGATAATACAAAGGGAAAACCCGCCGCACGAACCGAATGGGCAAAGGAACAAGTCAAAAAAGCGATTACAGCATCCAAGCATTTAGGGATTGAGGTGCACGCTACATTTTCCGGTGCGCTGATGTGGCATACGATGTACCCCTGGCCTCAGCGTCCGTCCGGTTTGGTCGAGGTGGGTTTTAAAGAATTAGCGAATCGTTGGCTGCCGATTTTGGACTTTGCTAAGGATAACGGTGTCAATATATGCTACGAAATTCATCCCGGCGAAGACCTACACGATGGTATCACCTTTGAACGATTTCTTGCCGCTACCGAAAATCATAGTAGCGCGAATATCCTATACGACCCCAGCCATTTTCTACTACAACAAATGGATTATCTACAATTTATTGATTTTTACCATGATTATATTAAAATGTTTCATGTAAAAGACGCGGAATTTAATCCAACCGGAAAAAGCGGCGTTTATGGTGGTTATCAGGACTGGGCAGACCGTCCGGGCAGGTTTCGTTCACTAGGTGACGGACAGATAGATTTTAAAGGTATCTTCTCAAAATTGACGCAATATGGCTATGATGGCTGGGCAGTTATGGAATGGGAATGTTGTATCAAATCCCCCAAACAAGGCGCACGACAAGGCGCAGCTTTCATTCAAAGCTGCATTATAGAAGCCAGCGAAAAAGCCTTCGACGACTTCGCAAGCGGTGATAATGATGAGACATTAAATAAGACAATATTGGGAATTTAACGACAAACGACTAATGATTAATGATTAACGGTTAATGATTAATGATTAATGATTAATGATTAACGGTTTTTTGCTACGCAAAAAAATAACACTACAACACTACAACACCACAACACCACAACACCACAACACCACAACACTACAACACTACAACATACTTTACACATGAAAAATATAATAATCTTATTCGCAATTTGCTTTTCTGCTTCAACAATTTTTGGGCAAATAACAGACCCTGTGGTGACCGAAGTTTGGAAGCCTGTACCGCGTGCGGTTGCATCGCCGAGCGATAAATTTGTACCGAGCGATGCGGTGGTTTTGTTTGATGGAAAAGATTTAAATAGCTGGAAATCAACTAAGTCGGACGACGCAGCCCAATGGACGACCGATGGAGATGCCATGACCGTAAAGCCCGGAACAGGCAATATCGAAACTAAGCAAAATTTTGGTAGCATCCAACTTCATATCGAATGGCGTTCGCCGAAAAAGGTGGAAAGCGAAGGACAAGGCAGGGGCAATAGCGGTGTCTTTTTTCAGAAAAAATACGAGGTGCAGATATTGGACAATTACGAAAACAAAACCTACTCAAACGGTCAGGCAGGCTCGGTATATAAGCAGCATATTCCGCTCGTCAATGCCTGTCGCGCCCCCGGCGAATGGCAGTCGTATGACATCATTTTTATGGCTCCCGAATTTAATGCCGACAGTATTTTGATACGCCCCGGCTACCTCACGGTTTTCCATAATGGTGTCCTAATTCAAAATCACGTAGAGATAAAAGGCACGACGGAATACATCGGTTTGCCGAAAAATATCGCGCATGGCAACGCACCAATCATGCTACAAGACCACGGCAATTTGGTGAGTTACAGAAATATATGGGTGAGGAAACTTTGAAGAACTTCAACCTCAACTTCAATCTCAATCTCAAATTAATATAGTATTAGTATTAGACTTTGGACAGAATGGGAATTGGGAAACTGGGAAATTAGGTTAAAATTCGTAATCTATTGATTATCAGTTGTTCTAATTTTATTAACATAACAAAACATGTAAATAATTATTTTTCATAAAAAACTAAAAAATAGGGGTTTACCGAATTTCCCAATTCCCTAATTTCCTCTGTCCAAAGTCTAAATTAGTAACGAGTAAATAATAACTTCACGATTTGGACGGCTTCTTTTGCCCTTATTTTCCTCCTCGAAAACAGTCATTTATCCCGATAAACTCCCACTTTCAAGAAGAAAACTAAGGACAAAATAACCTCGTCGAAATCGTAAACTTATTATTTTCTTTCACTTAGGGAGAACGAAGAAAATAAGCTACCCCAATTTCCCAACACCCAAAGTTCAGTTTTAAAAACATCTTATGAAAATACTTGGCATCATACCCGCTCGCGGAGGCTCGAAGCGGATTTCGGGCAAAAATATGAAATCGCTCTGTGGTAAGCCCTTGACGCAATACGTTATTGAGAGTACGCTACATTCGAGTTTGTTGGATAACATAGTAATATCTTCCGACGACTTGGACGTATTGGAACTTGCCGAACAATTTAACGGTATCATCCCAATCCGACGCCCCGATGAGCTGGCAACTGATAGCTCCCCTGCGGTAGACTACGTAATACATGCGCTAGATTGGATGAAAAAAAACAAAGGACAAACCTTTGATATAGTGGCAATTATACAACCTACTTCGCCATTGACATTAGTACAAGATATTGATGCGACTATCCAATTATTACTAAATGATGATAGTGCAGATAGTGCAGTCAGCGTAGTTCGACTCAATCAAATCACGCATCCATTCAAATTAAAAATTATAAAAGAGCAATGGCTCAAACCCTTTCTGAAAGAAGAAAAAATCATCCTTCAGGCAGACGAGCTACCCGATGTTTACACCCGTAATGGCTCTGTATATGTCGCTCGTATAAATAACATCGAAAAAGGTATTATAGCAGGCGAAAAATGTCTCGCACACACCATGCCCGAAGAACGCTCAATTGACATCAACGAACCTATCGACTTAGAGTTCGCCGAATTTTTATTAAAAAGGAAGATAGCTCATAGTTGATAGTCCATAGAACAATGATTGAATGAATTTTGAATAAAAGAATCGTGTAGTATTTGCCAGTTCATTCATTCAAAATTCATTCAATCATTCATTAGAATGGACTATCGACTATCGACTATCGACTATCGACTAAATTTATGAAAACGACACAAACAGATTTTTGGGAAAGTGATTTTGGAAAAGAATACACCGAACGCAACTCCCATTCCATGGACAGCTGGAACGAATACTACATCACAAGATACGGTAAAACCAAACTTTCCCTCAACGAAGATTTTTTAGGACACCTAAATAAAAATGCCAAAATACTCGAAGTGGGTTCAAATACCGGCATGCAGCTTCGCGGCTTTCAGCACAATGGTTTCCAGCACCTTTTTGGCGTTGAAATACAAGCCTACGCCGTCAAACGCTCTCGCGATTTTGTACCAGATGCCAATGTCGTACAAGGCTCTGCACTCGATATTCCCTTCAAAGATGGCTTCTTTGATGTCGTCGGTACGCACTACGTTTTGATACATATTTCGCCCAAAGATTTGGGTACGGTCATGGATGAAATGTACCGCTGTTCGGGGCGCTACATACTGGGCTTAGAGTATCACGCAGATAAAATGACCGAAATCAACTATCGCGGCAACACCAACGTCTTGTGGAAATCCAATTACGCAGAAATGTTTATGGAGCGTTTTCCTGATTTAAAAATGGTCAAAAGCGAAATTTTGCCTTACTTGACCGATGACGAAAAAGGGAATGTAGATTGTATGTATTTGTTGGAAAAAACATAATAATAAAATCCGCGTCAATCCGTCAAATCCGCTTAATCCGCGTTCCGTTTATTCCAATACTTGCTAATTCCCTCAAAAAAACGTAAATTTAACTGAACCAATGGCACTCGAAAACCCGTTTGTATCCATATTGACTGATTTTGGGTTTAAAAAACTCTTTGCTGACCCAACTGATACAAGTTTTTTACAAAAAGTCTTGCAAATACTCATTCCGTCGGATATTCCGATTCGGAATGTTCATATTGACAACACATACCAACTACCTGATGTTGATAAAGACAGAGGCGCAGTGTATGATGTGAAAGGCACAGATGATGAAAAGCGCAGATTTATTGTAGAAATGCAACGCACTGAAGTAGGCAATTTTATCCATCGTGTTCAATTTTACACGTACTTTCAAATCAATCAAATGGTGAAGAAAGGAGGTAAAATTAAATATGATGATATGCACCCGATATACACCATTTCTTTTTTAGACGGAAAAGCGTACCCGGGCGAAGAATTTCATCATATTGCCCGACTTCGCAACCAGCACGGCGAGCTAATAGATGACCAAATTACTCATATCATGCTCGAACTTGGTAAATGGAACAAAACCGAAGATGAAATCAAAACTGATTTAGACAAACTCATATTGCTTATGAAATTTACAGATACCGCCACCGCACAAGACCCGATTCCTGAAGTATTGACCAAAGAAGAGTGGACTGCACAGACCTTAGAAAAATTAAGAACCAACAATCTCACAGATGAAGAACGTTTGGCTTATGAATTTGCGCTCATCAAACGAGCATCTCTTGATGATATAAATGACAGAGTAGAGAAAAAAATGGAACAAGCCGAACAAAAAGTAGAACAAGCCGAACAAAAGGCGGAACAAGCCAAACAAAAAGTAGAACAAGCCAAACAAGAAGCGGAACAAGCCAAACAAAAAGCGGAACAAGCCAAACAAAAAGCGGAACAAGCCAAACAAAAAGCGGAACAAGCCGAACAAAAAGTAGAACAAGCCGAACAAAAAATCGCTTCTGCCATAGTCAAACATTTAAAAAAAGGGCTGTTTGCAGACGAAGATATTGCTGAACTTTTCAACGTTGATATAGAATATGTACAACAACTGAAAAAACAATTAAGTGCCTAAACACACTCCAAAAACCTGCGAAAATCAGTCAAATCTCCATTGCCATCATGCTAATTAGCCTCAGTTTCCTCTAAAACTCTCGCATCCCAATTTCGTGTTCTTATCCACGATAACTATCGGGATTAGTAGTTCAAATTCATGAAATCAATCATCGTCGAAAACCTCTCCAAACGCTTCCAGCTCGGCGTTATCGGCAGCTCTACGCTTTCCGAAAGCCTCACCTTGGGTGCAAAACGTTTTTTCAAGAAAACGGACAACACCGAAGGTGAATTTTGGGCATTAAAAAACGTTAGTTTTGATGTGGAGGAAGGCGAAGTATTGGGCATTGTCGGTCGCAACGGCGCGGGCAAAAGCACCCTATTAAAAGTCCTCTCCAAAATCACCGAACCCACCGAGGGACGCATCAAATTACGCGGTAGAATATCCAGTTTGCTCGAAGTCGGAACAGGTTTTCATCCCGAACTCACTGGGCGCGAAAACATCTTCCTCAACGGCTCCATACTCGGTATGCAACGCGCCGAAATTACGCGCAAATTTGATGAAATTGTCGCATTTTCCGGCGTAGAAAAATTCCTCGATACGCCCGTCAAACGCTACTCCTCGGGTATGTACGTGCGCTTGGCGTTTGCCGTAGCCGCGCACCTCGAACCCGAAGTCTTGGTCATTGACGAAGTACTCTCCGTAGGCGATGCCGAATTTCAAAAAAAATGCCTCGGCAAAATGAGCGAAATCGCCACCGGCGGACGCACCATCGTCTTTGTCAGTCACAATCTCGGCGCAGTCAGCAACCTCTGTTCTCGCGCAATTTATCTCAATCACGGACAAGTCGTACAGACTGGCAAACCCGCCGGAATCATCGAACAATACCTAAGCGATTCACTCGGCGTAGGCGTGGACGAAAACACCGCCGTCGGCGACAAAAAAGTCCGTCGCGGTAGTGGCAAAGTCCGCTTTTCTAAAGTCGAAACCTACAATGCAAGCGGCACACTCGCCAACGAATTTGCACAAGGCGAAGACATTACAGTACGCTGCACCTGCAAGCTCAACGAACCCATCAAAGAACTCGCCGCAAGCATCGCCCTACGCTCCGGCAAAAACCGCGAAATCATCACCACAACAGGCAAAAACCAAATTTCGCTCGACGGCTACCGCCCCGGCGACACCCTCGAATTTACCTTTACCTTCAACCGCCACGCCCTCCAACCCGGTATTTATGGCTGGTATTTCTGGCTCGGCGAAGTACAAACCGACATCGCTTTCGACATCCTCGACAATGCCAATGCGCCCCTCGTCATCCGCCACGATATGGCTGCCGACCGCCGCGCGATTGGGTATTTTAATATGGATTATGACTTCGCTACGTAACGTGAGCTTCCAGCCCGCACAGTAAAGCGCGTCGCGCCCCGTAGCACGGCGCTTCCAGCCCGTGCCGCATTAGGCGCATCATACGTGAAACACGGACTGGAAGCACCGTGCTACGTCCACGAAACTCACGTAAAACGATTTTGTAAATCGTCCTAAAAAGCGCATCGCGCTGACACCATTTGTAACAAGTCTCTAAACCCAAAACTCCAAAGGCGCATAGCATCGTCACCCTTAAAAACGCAGCTAAGGGTGTCGCAGCTACGCAGCTTAATTGAGTGTTGATTATCGGTGTTACAAATGGGGATGACGCTATGCGCCTGTAACTTGAAAAGAAGAATTCGAGCATATTCAGAAACTCACGTAACGTAATTTTGCAAACTTCTAAACTTTAAAATTGATATTATGCCACTAAAACTAACCAACGACATTTACGACATAGAATATGTTGACATAAATAAAGAGTTTTCTTATTACGAGCACCTTAAGTATATAATTAAAAATGGGGCTGTGATTTTAAATAAAGAACTTGGAGAAAATTTCAATGGGATTTATTGTTTTGGGAGCTACCTATCCGACAAAAATGTTTTTGTTAATGAGAATTTAATTGAATTTAAGACCAAAGATATTTATGAAATCCAACGCCAGAAAAGAGTTGGAATTATGGGTAGAAATAATAGACCTGAAAATAGTAGGGTCATTGATATTACTTATGAGACCGATATGATAAATAATGTAATTGCATCAAGATTTATTGAATGGTGGGAAGGAGGCGTTAAAGATATTATTATGTCTAAATATGACGGGATAAACAATGCGAACTCAATATGTCAATTTGCAAGGCAAGTTAGGAATGCATTTGGACACTCAAAAATAAACATAACCAAACGTAATTGTCCGGATCCAGTTTGGAAGGAACTAAATCTTTTAGAGCATAATGGTAAAAATCTCACAGATTTATTAAAACCAGCGGATATTATCAACTTTTGGCTTGAATTTGAATCAGTAGAATTAAACCCAATCAATTGACTGCATAACGATAACACAAAAGCACGCTAACACCCACACCACAACACAAGCAAATGAATTTAAACAACAAAAACATACTAATAACAGGCGGCACCGGCTCATTTGGCAAGCAATTCGTTGCCACCGTACTGCGCGACTATCCGCAGGTCAAGCGACTGGTTGTGTATTCGCGCGACGAGTTGAAGCAATTTGAAATGGCGCAACGATTTCCGACATCCAAGTATCCGGCGATGCGGTATTTCATTGGCGATATACGGGATGGCGAGCGATTCAAACGCGCTTGTGAAGGCATTGAGATTATCATTCATGCGGCAGCATTGAAGCAAGTGGTGGCGGCAGAATACAACCCCATTGAGTGTATCAAAACCAACATCATGGGCGCGCAAAATGTCATAGATGCTGCGATGGATTGTGGCGTACAAAAAGTCGTCGCGCTCTCCACCGACAAAGCCGCTGCGCCTATCAATTTGTACGGTGCGACCAAGCTCTGTTCCGACAAACTCTTCGTCGCTGCCAACAATATGCGCGGACACCGTGACCTGCAATTTTCGGTCGTGCGATATGGCAATGTCATTGGTTCGCGAGGCTCGGTCATGCCCTTCTTTTTGGACAAGCGTAGTACGGGCGTTCTCCCCATCACGGATGCCGATATGACCCGTTTCAATATCTCGCTCGACGATGGCATCAAGCTCGTCATGTACGCCCTCGAACACGCTTGGGGCGGCGAGATTTTCATCCCCAAAATCCCCTCCTACCGCATCACCGACGTAGCCACTGCCATCGGACCGGAGTGCGAACAACGCATCGTAGGTGTGCGCCCGGGCGAAAAAATCCACGAAGAAATGATTACCACCGCCGACAGCATCAACACCATCGAACTCGACAGATATTACGTCATCTGCCCCACGAATGTCATCTTTTGGAAAAAAGAAGACCTTGCCAAAGCCTTTAATGGCAAGTTTGTCCCGGTTGGTTTTAGCTATAATTCGGGCGAAAATACGGAGTGGCTCACGGTGGATGATTTGCGCCGACAGATTGTAGAGCATGTGGATAAAAATTTTAAAGCGTAACGTAGCACGACGCTTCCAGCTCGTGTTCGCGTACTATACGGTAAATAAGAAACTAATTTGTATTAATCCTCTTGCTTTGTACGGAAAAAATACGTACATTTGAATAAAAATATTCAATATGAGCAGTATAGAAATGACCAGATTTGATGCGAGATTAACACAAGAGCAAAAAGAATTTTTTGAGTATGCTTCGCAATTAGGAGGTTTTAGAAGTCTCACTGAATTTGTGGTGAGAGCTGCACAAGTAAAGGCAGAGGAAATTGTAGAGCAACATAATAAAATCATTGCATCAAAAAAAGATCAAGAAATTTTCTTTGATTTGATATTGAAGGAAACCGCCCCTAATGGGGAACTCAAATCCGCATTAGAAGCCTATAACAAATTACTCTGAAATGCCCGATTACATCACCGAACCACTTGCCAACCAACACAAAAAGTCTGAATTTTCTTGTGGTAATATTTTGTTAGATAATTATTTGCAAAAACAAGCCAAACAAGATATTAAACGAAGATTATCCGCTTGCTTTATCTATAATGAGGACGATGGTACAATAAAAGGTTACTACACGCTCTCCAATGCAGGAATTGAACGGGCATTTATTCCAGAAGATATTAGCAAAAAATTACCTCGTGCCTATCATTCATTACCTGTAACTTTGCTCGGTAGATTGGCAATTGACGAAGGCTACAAAGGTCAAGGTTTAGGAAAACTCTTGCTGATTGATGCCTTGAAGAGAAGTTGCGAAGTCTCCAAGATTATTGGTTCTATGGCAGTCATTGTAGATCCGATAGATGAATCTGCCATCAAATTTTACGAAAAATACGGCTTCACACTTTTGCCTGATAGCGGCAAAATGTTTTTATCTATGAAAACAGTTGAAACATTATTTGCCTAAAAAAAATCCGTATAAATCTGTTCAATCCGCCCAATCTGTGTTCTACTTTGCGCTTGAACTTGACACTTGAACTTACATTTGAATTTACCTAAAATATCAATAATCACCCCCTCCTACAATCAGGGCGTGTACTTAGAAGACACCATCCAATCCGTCATCGGACAAAACTACCCGAATATAGAGCATATCCTCATCGACGGTGGTTCTACCGATGAGTCGTTGGAGGTGATAAAAAAGTACGAAGGGCATTTCACGCATTGGCAAAGCCGGAAGGACGACGGGCAATCCGACGCCATCAACCAAGGCTTTCGACACGCGACGGGCGATATCGTGGCATGGCTCAATTCGGACGACCAATACCTCCCTTCCACGCTGCACCACGTAGCGCAGGCGTTCGTGCGTGAGGGCGGACTCGAAGATAAAATCTACTTTGGCAACTGCATCAAACTCAATACCGACACCTGCGAAACTAAGTCCAAAAACATGCTCGAATACCACCAAAACCTCAACATCGAACTCACCGATTACATCGTCCAACCCTCTTCATTTTGGACGCGAAAGGTCTGGCAGCAAATCGGCGAACTCGACGAAGCCCTTGATTTTGGTATGGATTGGGATTGGTTCATACGTGCCAAACGTGCGGGCATTCCCTTTGAGGCAACCAATCGTTTTATGTCGATAAATCGTTTTCACAGCGAAAAAAAATCTTCACTCGGCGGTATGCGTCGCGTCAATGAACTCGCAAAAGTTTACGCCCGCTACCACAACGACGACATCAAAAACGCCTACCTTCAATACCACCAAAATGATAGATACCAAACCTTTCGCAAGTGGCACAGACGCTTTCGTTTACAGCGATTTACCGATACCAATAGAGTGATTCATTCATTATATTTCAAAAATAAAATTAGCTACGCAGATTTTTTGAATATTATTAGAATGTAAAGGTTACTTGAGCCGCTGAGTTAATTTTAATTCAAAAAAATGAACTGGGAAACAATTATTACATACACCATAATCAATATCGCGGTATTCGCTGCAATCGCTTATTTGGCGAGAGGAGCAAGTAAAAATGTCGATAGAAATGCAGAAGGACAATTTGTTTTGAGATTGAGCAGATTGTATCAGATTCTTGGAATTATATTATTGGCTTTTTGTAGTATTTTCATATTCGCAGGAATTTATTATCAAGAAAAAGATTTATTACTGATAAGTTTTTTGATGTTTTTGACAATAGGAATATTGAGTTTGGCATGTCTGCTTTGGTATTATAACCACCAAGTCATTTTTGATGGAAAAACCATTTCTGCAAGTACTTGGACAAAAAAAATAACGAGTATGCAATGGGATGAAATAGAGTCGATTAAATTCAGTCCAATGTCCGGTTACATCAAAATAAAATCATTGGATAAAACTATTAAATTGAGTAGTCATCTTATTGGTTTAAAAGAATTTATAAAAATAATGGAAAAGCAAACAAAATGGACTGCGAAAAAAATTAAGTTTCCCATCAAATGATAATATTATAAATTTAAATTTTTCTATTACTTTATTTTAGCATTTACAAAAACAAAAAAACACGTACTATTTCACATTAATAATTTCACAAAAAAAATCCGCGAAAATCGTTCAAATCCACGTTCTATTTCACGTTAATTTAGCACGACAACACGACAACACAAATTATGAAAACCATCACATTTGCCAACCGCACCATCGGTGACGGACACCCACTATACTACATCGCCGACATCGGTGCCAACCACGAAGACGACCTCGACCGCGCCCGTATGCTCATCGAACTTGCCAAAGAATCTGGCGCAGATGCAGCCAAATTTCAGAACTTTCAGGCGGGAAAAATCGTCAGCGACTATGGTTTCAAATCGCTTGGAAAGACCGCCCACACCTCCGGCTGGAAGAAGAGCGTATTCGAGGTATTCGACGATGCCAGCATCAACAAAGACTGGACGGCAGCCCTCAAAGAAAAATGCGACGAAGTGGGTATCGACTACTTCACCAGCCCTTACGATACCGAGTCCGTTGATTTAGTCGAGCCATATTTGGATGTCTATAAAATCGGTTCGGGCGACATCACTTGGCACGAAATGATACGCTACATTGCCAACAAAGGTAAGCCTGTACTCATCGCCACTGGCGCGAGTCCGATGAACGAAGTCGAAATGGCGATGAAAGTCCTCCAAGAAATCACGAGCGACATCGTACTCATGCAGTGCAACACCAACTACACCACCGACCCCGAAAAAATGCGCCACGTCAACCTCAACGTCCTCAAAGCCTACGCCCAGAAATTCCCCGATACCATACTCGGCTTATCCGACCACACCGCCGGACACGCCAGCGTAGTCGCCGCAGTTGCCCTCGGCGCACGAGTATTCGAAAAGCACTTCACCGACGATAACGACCGCACCGGCCCCGACCACCCATTCGCTATGAATCCAAAAAGTTGGCGGGCGATGGTCGATACCGCCAACGAAGCCTACGCCGCTCTCGGCGATGGCATCAAACGCATCGAAGACAACGAAATCGGTGCCATTCTCGTCCAACGCCGCTCGCTACGTGCTACGGCAGATTTACCCGTCGGAAAAGTCATCGAAAAGGCTGATTTAGAGGCACTTCGCCCGATTCCTGAAGATGGTTTACCGCCCTATAAAATTGATGAATTGGTGGGGAAAAAATTGACGAAGGCATTGGTTTATGGGGAGCATATTACAATGTCTCACGTAGCGTAATCAACTCATTTTGCGAGTGAAAAAGCATTGGCAAAAGATTGGTCATTATCCGTAGAAGATGAAGCATGGCAGGATTTATAAAATATAATTCAGGTAGTCATTTACGTTGTTCCATTACTCTTCAAACAAAACACCCATACTCAAATCATTCTGCACCAAACTCATGGAATAAGTATTTTCCTTCAAACCAAAAGTCGTTATCATTGTCAAAAATAAAGTCTTATTGGTTTGTGTTTCGCTGCGAAAAGTATGGAGTTTGTTTTGGAGATTTTTTGCGTAAGATTTATTAATGACAAAAGGTTTTTGTGAAAACTTCATTTCGCAAATATTAATCACTCGGTCACGGCGGTCTATCACGAGGTCAATTTGTGCGCCGTTCGGTGTTTCACGACTGCGCCAAGCCGAAATTTCACAGTATACGCCTTGAATCCCCAATGCCTTTTTGATATTTTCGATATGATAAGCACAAATCGACTCATAGGCATAACCGCTCCATGCGCGCCATTTGGGAGCATCCAATTGCGCCAACCACGCGCCACTACCTATTGATTTACTGTTTTTTACAAATTTTAAATAAAATAAAGAATATTGGTCAGTCAGTTGGTAAAGACTGTCGCGTTGTTGCTTGCCAAAGGGAATATACCGATTGATAAAACCGCATTGTTCCAACTCCGTCAAGATGCCCGTAAACGTACCGCCATTGGACAATTTCGTTGCGGCGAGTAATTCCTTGCGGCTCATTCCCTTTGATTTTTTAGCTAATTTTTCAATAACCAACTCATATTTTTCGTGCGATTTGAATAAGGAGCGGTAAAGGTTTTGAAACTCGGTTTTGAGCAAACCATCTTTGCTAAAAAACAAGTAGTCAATGTTTTGGGCTACACTTTTTTGTGGGTCTATATTTTCCAAATAAAAAGGAATACCGCCCATCGCCATATACAATTGAATAATTTGATAGCGGTCATAAATCCCTCCTCGCGATTTCAGAAATTGTTCAGTTTCGCGCAAGGTAAACGGATGTAGGCGCATACGTGTAGTCACGCGATTGTGCAAACCACCATGATGATTAATGAGTTCGTCAATCATCCACGAAGTTGCCGAACCGCAGACAATCAGCAAAATATCATTGCGATGATACGCCCATGCGTTCCAAAAATGTTCCAATGCGGTGATAAAACCCGACTTTGGCGTATCCATCCATGGTAATTCATCCATGAAAATTACCTTTCTCGTTGATGTATTTTTCTCCAAATAATGAATTAACAATTGAAATGCCGAAAACCACGAATCGGGCAGTGGCGCATCTTCCAAATCAGGTGCAAAGCGCAGCAATGTTGTGTGAAAATTATGGATTTGCGCCTTCATATCACCACGCGACAAGCCGGTGATGTGAAAGGTATAGCGCGTAGCATATAATTCTTTGATTAAGAAAGTTTTACCAACACGCCGCCGACCATATACAGCTACAAATTCGGATTTTTTACTCGCGTATAATTGTTCAAATGTAGCTACTTCTTGATGACGACCAATGATATTTTTTCTCGACATAATAGATAGTGATTTGTAATTCGTTTTGAATAAGGCAATATTTACTTTTATAGCTAATTATAAAGTTATAAATAGCTATAAATGTATAAAAGTACACACTTGTAGCTAATTATACAAGCAAAGTCAGCTATAAATAAAAAGCTAACCTAATCCACGTCCTCTAACGACAACATGCAATAATGATAAAAGGAAAAAAAGTAGCCTTTCGCGCCCTCGAACGCGGAGACCTCCCACTTATCCGCGATTGGCGCAACATCCCCTACCTCCGCAAGCACTTCCGCGAACCGATGGAACTCAACATGCTCAACCAAGAAGCATGGCTACCAAAGGTCACGGCAAGCAAAAACGACTTCATGTTTATGGTTGAAGAACTCGCTACGGGCGAACCCGTCGGCGTAGTCGGTTTGACCTATATCAACTGGATAATTCGTAGTGGAGAAATTAGCCTCTACATTGGTAAAAACGATAGCTACATTGACGACGAAGGACTCGCCGAAGACGCAGTACGCCTCATCATAAAATACGGTTTCGAGATACTCAACCTCAATAAAATCTGGACAGAACTCTACGAATACGACCATAAAAAAATGGCGATTTACGAAAAATTCAACATGAACCGCGACGGCGTTTTACGCGATAATTGTTTTTATCGAAATCGGTATTGGGATTCGTATTTGGTGTCTATTTTAAGGAGCGAATATGTGACTGATGAGGAGAATGATGTGGGGTGATTTAACAATAAGAAACAAAATACTTATCTTTAAAACAATGCAAAAACTACCCAACATACATCCCGGCGAAGTCTTATTAGAAGAATTTCTCAAACCAATGGAATTGAGTCAATACCGTTTGGCGAAAGACTTGAATATTCCACAAACCTGCGTCAGTCAAATCGTGAAAGGAAAGCGCAGTATTACTGCCGATACCGCTTTACGATTGAGTAAATATTTCGGCACATCAGCGCGTATTTGGTTAGGCTTACAGACGGATTACGATTTAGAAGCCTCTACAGAAACCCTCGAAGGCGAGTTAGCCAAAATTCAACAAATTGATACCAAAGCGGCTTAAAAAACGCTTACCTTTTCGCAGTTTTTCACATTGGCAAATTTACTAAAACAAAAATACCGTCGCGCCCGTCACTTGGCGCAGTTTTACAGCTTTTTCGGCAATCGCAAACTCATCCTCGCGGCGAGTATGCCGCGCTCGGCGAGTACGTGGATGTATAATGTCACCCGAATTTTATTACAACAAAAATACGGTGATGACCTCGCCGGAGGCTGGATAAAAGACTACCACGAAATGCCTAAAAAGCCCGTCAGTCTGGTCAAAATCCATCACTTTGATGCGGCGTATGCACGTCGTGCCAATACCGTTTTGTACTCCTATCGAGATGTACGCGATTCTTTCGCGAGTTCTATCCGCAAATTCAACGTGAAGCCGCGCGTCAAGTACGCCCACAAACTTATTCGCTACGATGAAGGCTGGAAAAACGCCGCTGATTGTGTGATGCGTTATGAAGATTTTGTAGAAAACCAAGCCCAAGAAATCCGAAAAATAGCCGACACATTAGACATAAAAAATTATTCGGTAGAAAACATCCTCCAACAAATTGCCGACCTCAAAGGCAGCGCAAAATCGAAAGAAAAATCACACGACAAACAATCCCTTTTCCATAAAAATCACGCCACCACCAAAGGCGGTCACGGCAATTGGTCGAGCGAAATCAATGGCGAATTGCTCCACCAAATCGAAACCGAATGTCGTGAGTGGTTTATTGAAAATGAGTACCCGTTGGGTAGTCCATAGTCGATGGTCGATAGTCCATAGGCAAACGTGAAAATTACCTCGCGTTTACCTATGGACTATGGACTATGGACTATCAACTATTGACTTTATGAAATCTGTTTGTATCATTCCTGCCCGTGGCGGCAGCAAGCGTATTCCGCGCAAAAATATCAAGCCCTTTTTGGGCAAACCGATTATTTATTACTCCATTCGTGCGGCACTCGATACGGGGATGTTTGACGAAGTGATGGTTTCTACCGACGATGGAGAAATCGCTGAAGTCGCCAAGAGTTATGGCGCGACTATTCCGTTTTTTCGTAGTCAAAAAAATGCGGATGACTACGCCACCGTTGCGCATGTATTGAATGAAGTGTTGGGCGAATATAAAGCCGCCGGGCGCGAATTTGATTATCTGTGCTGCATCTATCCGACGGCGCCTTTTGTAACTTCAGAGCGCGTAGGCGAAGCTATGAAAACGCTGATTGACAAGGAGTTAGAAGGCGTAGTTCCTGTCTTAAAATTTTCATTTCCGGTACAACGCGCAGTACGCATCAATGACGCAGGCTACCTCTACATGCCCACGCCGGAGCATTACAACACCCGTTCGCAAGACCTCGAACCGACCTACCACGATAGCGGTTCGTTTTACTGTTTGGAAATAAAAAGTTTCCTCGAACAACAAATTTTATATCCGAAAAAAGCCATGCCCTTAATTCTAAAAGAAAGCGAAGTACAAGACATTGATACGCTCGAAGATTGGCAAGTTGCGGAGTTTAAAATGGAGTTTTTTAGGCAGCAGGGGAATTGATTTTGTAGGGAATTTTTTGTATCTTTAATCAAAAGAAAACGCATGACAAGAGAAATTTTAATTAATAAAACGTTGCAAACGCTCTCCAAACTTCCACATGAAAAAGTAGAAGCGGTTTCAGATTTTGCGGACTATATTTCCAAAAAATATGAAGAAGAAATTTTGCAAAGAGGTATAGAAAAGTTGGTGAGTGAATCAGAAGCATTTGCTTTTTTGAAAGATGAAGAAGACCTTTATACTGTCGATGATTTAGAAGAAAAATTTTGACACCAATAGAAAAAGAATTTCATGTATAAAAATATATTCCTAACATATAATCAAGGTTCTGCCTTCGGTCAAAATACCGCTTTAAGGCTTCAGACCATTTCTAATTTATATGGTTTGTCGGTATCATTGCCTGCGAGAATGGTAAATGGCGGTGGGGTAATGAGCCATATTACCAAAGAAAGAATTAAGTCGGCTTCGATTGTAGTAGCATTTGGACTGGAGGTGCCTACACAGGTGATGATTGAGGAATTGAATTATGCTATGACACTACAAAAACCGATTGTGTTCATCTACGATGAATCAACCGGGAATACTATTGACTTTGGCGATTATAAAAAGATACAAATAGTAGAAATTGATTATTTAGATACAGATAATGCTATTCACAAAGTAGCAGGGTTTTTAGAAGGACTACCCGAAAGCCAAAAACATAAGAAGGAAACAGGTCTCAGTACGGCGCTTATTGGAGTTGGTCTTGGTTTGTTGGCATTGTGGGCATTAAATAGAAAAGACGCTGACTACGAGGAAAATGTTGAAAGTGAATATGCAGAAAGCCATTAATTTTTTATGAATACCCAGCCGAAAGCCATATTAGATACATCCGCTTTGATATCCTTGTATGAATTGGACTTGCTCGCTTACCTCAATTTGATGTATGTAGAAGTGTTGATTCCTGATGCTGTTGAACATGAATTTTTAGAAAATCAGAGAATCGACCAAGAAGAAAAAACAAAACGGTTTAGTTATTTTCTGGAAAATCTGGATATTCATGCAACTTGGCTCAAACAGTGCAAAGACTACGACACGGCTTTGATTGACCTATACTTAACCATAGAAAATATGGATAAAGGTGAAGCCGAAGCACTTGCCCAAAATCAAAGTCTGGAAAACCTTTATGAGGTCATTATTGATGAAAAATTTGCCAAGAAATTTGCCAGGCAAGAAAACATGGAAGTACATGGTACGCTCTACCTAATTGCTGTTTTAGATATTCGATTTAGTGTATGCGATTATTTTGAATATACTCAAAAAATGATGAACGAGACGACTACGCATATTTCTGAAAAAGTCATAAATATGGTCTATGAAGCCGTCGAAAAAGAACTTAAATAATGAATAGCGCAATACAAACCATACCCGACACATTGGTCTATGAAATGCAGAACGGCGAACCCGTTTACTATGCAGGTTATCGCGACTATCTGAACGGTATAAAACCAATTGAAGAAATTAGGACAAGTAGCCTCATTCAATCTATGATTATTTCGAGATTGATGTTTATGCTCCAACTCAATTTGAGTGATGAATACGAAGTATTGACGAATGAATTGGGGATTCAATTTGAGAAAAAAGCGTGGCGGGCGGCAGATATGGCAATCGTCAAAACTGCCGACATCGAACAAGTTGAAATCAAAAATAAATACCTCCGAATTGCACCCGAAATTGTCATTGAAATAGACACCAAAGCCGAACTCGGCGACCTCAAAAACCCATTGAATTATTATCGAGAAAAACAGACGAATTACTTGCTTTTGGTATCAAAAAAGTCGTTTGGATATTCTCCGAAACCGAAAAAGTAATGGTCGCACGCAAGGGCGAAAAATGGGAAATTTCAAATTGGACGGAAGATATAGAAATCATGGAAGGCGTGGTAGTGAACATTGCTAACTTGCTGAAAAATAAAAATAGAGAAACAAAAAACAAACACTAAAGCAAAGTTACCGTATAAAGCTAAATTAAAATATTAACCACTAACCACTAAAATTAAATTTCACTTTATAGGCAACAAAAAAGAACTTTAAACCGTCTATTCCTGTTAGAAAAAATATAATTTTTACTTTTTTGTTTTTTTAATTGAAAAATAATACGTTAATTTATAGCTAATATAGCATAAAAATTAACAAAATAGTTATTGATTTTATATTAATACAAAAATAATTTTTATTATATTTAATAAATTTATAAACTCAAATTTTTAATCATATTTAGGATATTCTTTCTCAAGTCTCTATCAAATGCCAAATAAATCTAACGGACTAAATTTTCAAAATGAAGAAAGATATACATCCAGATAACTACAGAATAGTCGTGTTTAAAGACTTTTCATGCGATGAGTCATGGTTAACTAAATCATGCGCTCCATCTAAAGAAACCATAAAATGGGAGGATGGAAACGAATATCCTCTTGTAAAGTTGGAGATTTCGAACCAATCTCATCCATTTTTCACTGGAAAAATGAAATTTGTGGATACTGCGGGTAGAATCGACAAGTTTAATAAGAAATTTAAAAAATTCGCTAAAAAGCCAGCAGCTGCACCTGAAGCTGAAGTTGCGGCTCCGGCGGAAGAAAACAAAGAAGCATAAAACATTGAGCCCTGAATTTCAGGGCTTTTTTTTTGACATATGAGAAACATAATCCTATTTGACGACGATAGCTGGAATACGCTATTACCCATTAGCTACACCAGACCAGTTGCCGACATACGAGTTGGAATTCTTAGAATATCTGAGAAATGGGAACATGCACTCCAAGGTAAATCAAGCTTTATAACACAGGATTATCTTTCAGAAAAATTTCCAGTACATGTAGAATCAGACAACTATGTAGTCAATGGCGCATTATTACCAAATGACCGCATCGTAAAATTGATATCTAACCTTGAGAGTAATCATGCTATTATTTTCAATGACATATTAATCGCTGCACGTATTGACAACAAACAAATTGCAAGCTTAGAAGACGAAAGTGGTCTGGATGAATTATCTGGTATGGACATTTCAGATGACCCCTCATTAGTCACACTCATTACACGTCCTTATGACATCTTTACGCATTGTGGCGCTGAGATTCAGAGAGATATCCAAATAATGACTGTAGGTAGACGCTCAGATGAGATCGATGAAAGTAATAATGTTATTGCCGCTCAGAATATATTCGTTGATTCAGGTGTGGAGATGAAATATTGCACACTAAATGCATCTCAGGGACCTATATATCTCGGTAAAAATTCCGAAGTTATGGAGGGCAGTATTATTAGAGGACCTTTTGCACTAGGAGAACATTCTATTGTGAAAATGGGAGCAAAAATTTATGGTAACACTTCTATAGGGCCTTACTCCAAGGTAGGTGGTGAATTAAGCAATGTTAGTATCCAAGCATACTCTAGCAAGGGACATGAGGGATATCTCGGTAATTCTGTATTAGGGGAATGGTGTAACATTGGGGCAGATTCCAATAGCTCCAATTTAAAAAATAATTATGCAGAGGTTAAAGTTTATAACTATACAACTGCAAGTTTTACGCCTTCTGGTTTGCAGTTCTGCGGACTTATAATGGGAGATCATTCTAAATGTGGTATCAATACCATGTTTAATACAGGATCTGTGGTTGGTGTTTCTGCTAACATATTTGGCTCTGGTTATCCAAGAACGTTTATCCCATCATTTGCATGGGGAGGGGCGTCAGGGTTTTCCACTTTCAAATTAGAGAAACAATATGACGTGGCGGAAAAAGTAATGGCAAGAAGAAAGCAGTCCTTAACTGAATTAGACAAGAAAATATTAGGTCATATTTTCCACTCCTCCGCTAAGTATAGAACTTGGGAATAAACAAGTGCGTACTCTATACCTTTGGTTTTTGATAGTATAACATTTTGTTTCCCTTTATGTCTTTGTACTCTGCCCCAGGAAGATTTCCCTTGAATATTTCGTAAAATTCTTCAGCATCCTTTTTATCGCCTTGTGTCTGGTTTAATAGATTATACATTGCTAATCCACCAGGTTTCATTGCGTCTTCTAATCTCGACATAAATTGTGTGGATCTAAATTTCTGAGGTACTACATCATCCACAAAGACATCCATGACAACGAGATCAAATTTTCGTTTGTTCATGAGCATAAACTGGTGCGCATCACCTATCAAAACT
>ENA-ORXT01000718-ORXT01000718.1-marine-metagenome-genome-assembly--contig:-NODE-718-length-50404-cov-8.399885_pt1 | contig 50404 bp, 34 predicted proteins | sample MGYA00237868_ERZ511482 | MGnify/ENA metagenome assembly ERZ511482
TTATAACCAGGCCTTATAGCTGTTTTTAAAAGAACACTGTATCTTCAAATATACTTTACTATTAAAGCTGCATCACCACGAGTAGATCACAACATCTAAATTACTTCTACTGTGGGGCGATGATCAATCTCAAAATTACACGAATTGGCTATGAAGCACATCTTATTTGCCTCCCCATGCAGGGCTATTGCTTTCTGAACCATAACTGCTTTTTGAACTTTAATATCTGGATGCAATACAACTTCCGTAAATTGCTGATACATGTGATGTAGTTAGTGTATTAATAATAATATGCTATCTCTTTATTTTAGATATTATCGCGGCCTTTATTTTAGTGGGCTTATCCATATCCTCTATCGCAAAATATATTGCCTCTCTTATCAAAGTTTTGACCTTCGAGTTTTTAAACTCGTTTGTATTGCCGATCTTAATATGTCTAATATACTTTCCCGTACCGACCAATAGTTCATGCGGATCATCCAGCAATGCGCCTTTGCTAAATCCCAGATGTAGATGTCCTGAATAGATGGGTATCATGCAAAATGCGTCCGCTAATTTGTCCGATATAGAATATACAGAAGTCAATGCATGGGTGTGGTACAATAGCTCAACTGCGTCAGGATATTGATTTATAATATAGGTTCTTAAATCGGTGTATAACGCTATTAACTTGGCGTCTTTGAAATCTAAGAAATGTTGAAAATCTGCGTGAATAGGTCGGTAAAATTCCATTATAGAAAAAATATGAATTGCAATTTATACATTTTATTTATAGTTGATTACACAAAATGCAGGTACCGAATAATATACCCATTATATTAAATTGATTTTTTTATCAACTTAATTGCCCATTGATAGTGGCTAGAAGTATTAGATATAATATAGACACCTAAAGAAGTAGAACCTGTCCACGCATATCTCTTTTTCGTGAATAATTCTTCTTCAGAATGTTTCTCTATTATGTTACGTAAATCTAAATGAGAACGCTTAAGTTTAACCAATGCATCGTTGAGCGTAAGTTGTTGACCATCCTTCCATATTTTGACATTGAGTGCCGGCATCGTTCGCCAAGTAAAAGATCTAGCAGGCATGTCCGGTTTTGCACCTTGCATTCCAGTGGTATACCAATCTAAGAAAAGCAGATGCCATGCATGTAGATGCGCAAGGACATCTCTAATATTTCTGTTTAGTGATTCCGTTTTAAAATCGCTACTCCGAGATTTTTCTGACATTTCATCTATCATCTTCATTAGTTGCAGAAATTTTGATTGACAAAGATCTTGCAATTCTATTTTTGAACTGGGTTTAGGCATAGCACTAAGATAAAGATATAATATTTTCAATCTGTAATCCTGTGATGATTTTTTCTGTGTATAAAACTAGGCACAATTTAATCTGTATCTTTTGATTTTTAATACCACTAACATCGACAATATCTAAGTTCATCTCTCTCCAACTTATATAGTTAAAGCCCCATCAAAATCAATTGATGAGGCTTTTTAAATCTTTATTATTTTATGATAAATCTGGATGAGGAGTCATCCTCAAATAAGGCTTCACTTCCGTATGTCCTTTAGGAAATAATGCTGGTATTTCTTCATTCGATACAGAAGGAGAAATTACGCAATCATCACCATGTTTCCAGTTAGCTGGAGTAGCAAGCTTACGATTTGCAGTAAGCTGCAAAGAATCTACTACTCTTAACAATTCATCAAAGTTTCTACCAGTCGATGCTGGGTAAGTGATAGTCAACTTTACTTTTTTATCTGCCCCAATCACAAATACAGAGCGCACTGTTAATTTACTATCTGCATTGGGATGAATCATATCATAAAGATTAGCTACTTTACTATCTTCATCGGCGATTAATGGGAAGTTTACCGTAGTATTTTGAGTTTCATTGATATCTTTAACCCAACCCTTGTGCGACTCTAATCCATCTACACTTAAGGCTATAAGTTTTACATTCCTTTTATCGAAATCATCTTTGTACTTAGCAACTGTTCCCAACTCCGTGGTACAGACTGGTGTGTAATCTGCTGGGTGGGAAAATAAAATGCCCCAACTATCCCCTAGCCAATTGTGAAAGTTGATCTCCCCTTCGGTTGATTGGGCTGTAAAATTTGGTGCCTCATCTCCTAGTCTAATTGTACTCATAATTGTGTGTTTTTTGTTAACGATTTATATATTCCAATGGTAATATAACGTTACGAGTAGATTCTAAGTTTTGAAAAGTTGTTATAACAGCAATGCTCTTTTATGTTATCAATTTTAATTCTTCAAAATCAGTATATCTCACCCCTTTGCATAGCTATAAAACCTAAAACAAGATATAGTGCGCAAGTAAATTTATAGATTAAAGTACGTTGATTTTAGCTTTCAATATATTCTAGAAGATTTGCAATATCTTCATCTGACAAGTGCATCATTGAGGTCATTTTAGCTTCATTCCATTCTTCAAATATTTCTATTGCACGTGGATGTTTTGCTTCTATCATTTGCTCAGAATTTTTAATCCAACTATATAAATCAGTTTGTGGAAACTTTGCCCATCTGGAAGTCACCCCTTTTAATGCGGGCCCCGTCATATCCGTAAGCATGTTCTTATTGTGACAGCTCGCACAGTTGGCTTTAAATAGACTTTTACCTAGTCTAGCAGTATCTGACAATGGGTTGTCCGCTACTTTGGTTAGATTATCGTGAGCAGTATTTGGTTTACCAGTTCCGACCTTCATCAATGGAGAACAAAACATACATATAATAAATGCAATGAATAACCAAAGCAGCGCTATCATCATATTAACACTATTAAAAGCAGTCATAATTAACGTATTTGATTCATACACAAGAAAGTATAAATTCACTTGATCAGCAATAGACTAGCGACGAAACTCTTAATTAGATTGATTCTAAAGAAAATGTCGTTATCATTTGAGTGGACTTCTAGCCAGTATAACCTTATCTTTATTACTTATGCCTTTAAATAATTTAGGGCTCTACTCCTATGAACTAGCGCTGTGCAGTGGTGCCGATATTTTTATCGGCAGTCCGGCAGGACCGAGTCCTACGCGACGAGTCACGGAACATAGCGACCCCGCTTACCTTTTGCCAGATGCGCCTTCGCATTTGGCAAAAGGTAAGCGGGGAAGTTCCCAAATAAAACAAAGCGCTACGATAACATAAGTCTCCCCCCCTTCGTTTATCCATTATGCGAATTATAGTAGTCTGTTTATTAGTGATTAATCTTTCATGTGGCTTGACAGCTCAAGTCGAAATAAATCGAAACGATACCATCATCGATAATTCTCTGCTTTTACTAGAGGACAGCTTACAGGTTCTTGGTGAAATTATTATCACGGATTCCTTACTCCCTAGTCGACTACATGCCAATCAACTTTTTTGTCAGCTATGGGAACAGGCTTTAGGTAAGACTGGTGCGTTTGCTTACCCTTTCGATAGCTTGCAGACTGTTTCTAAATTAAACGCGCCCGACGGCAGTTTCAAAATGTTCACGTGGCAGTTATTCGAAACGAGCGACCTTTATACTTATCATGGATATATCTTGCATAAAGATGGACGTGTCGTCAGACTACAAGACCAATCCGCTGACTATTTTACTCCAGAATTTGAGACAGGAGACAAAAACCATTGGTACGGAGCACTTTACTACAACTTGGTGCCATTCGTGGGAACAGAACAACAAACGCAGTATTTATTATTTGGCTTCGATGGCAACAGCCTGATGGAGCGACGTAAGATCATAGATGTATTAACGCTATCGGAAGACGGTTTGCCTACTTTTGGCGCACCTGTTTTTATAGCTTCAGAAGATAGCCGTGCGCATCCTCCCGTGCTCAATAGGATCGTGCTAGAGTACTTTGCTGATGCAGCAATTAAGTGCAACTTTGATGAGTTACAAAACCAAATTCTCTATGATCATTTGATTTTTAAGACAACGCCTTACGGTGAATTTATGATACCAGATGGATCTTATGAAGGCTATATTTATACCGAGGGAAAATGGAAACATAATGTAAAAGTATTTTATGAAACCTTAGCTGAACCACCTTTTCCTAAGCCGGTATTAAATAATGGGAGAAAAAAAGACCTCTTCGGAAATGACTCCAATAATAAGCCTCGCCCCGCTCGTAAAAAATCAAAAAAGAACTAACTTGTGTAAACTATTTTGCACATGCCAGAGCCACAGCATCACACTACCCGTATTGAAAAAACAGCCCACTACTCTACGCTCGGTGAAGCAAATGTGGAAGTGCGCTATCTTTGGATTATTTGTCATGGATACGGGCAACTAGCGCGGAACATTATCCATAAATTTTCTGATATCTATACCCCTCAACATTTGTTTATCGCTCCAGAAGGACTGTCTCGTTTTTATTGGAATGAAGCTAAAGGACAGGTCGGTGCTTCATGGATGACTAGTCAAGATCGCCTGCATGAGATTGATGATTATGCCGATTATCTACAACAACTTTACACGCATAATAAGGCACGTTGCCACCCTGAAGTACAGGTCATCGCTTTCGGCTTTTCACAAGGTGTAGCTACCATTTGGCGATGGCTGATGGCGCATCAACCTACGCTCACCTCCGTCATTATGTGGGCTGGTCTTACGCCCGAAGACATAGTTTATTTACCCCATAAAGCCTACCTCGAAAAATTATATATCGAACTTATCTATGGTACTTCAGATCAATACTTAACGCAGGAGCGGATGGACTTACAGATGCAATTGGAGCGCGATCAAAATCTTCACATTGAACACTACAGTTTCGAAGGTAAACATCAAATTTCCCGTGATTTTTTAGCAATACGTGCCGCAAATTGGCTTAGCAAAAAATAGTTCATCTTTCATATTGGGAATACTTGTTTTGGGAAATTTTTTATTTGAAAAGTTTAGATTTTTTTGGGCGATCCTCCACCGAAAAAAGTGGAGGCCGGGCTATTCCAGGCTGCGCGTTCCGCTCCGGTATCCAGCTACGTACCTTCGCTGGATACGGCTTCCTGACGGTCGCCCCTTCTCTATCCCTATCGCAAAGAATTAAAATGCTTGCTAGAGATTAGTATTTAATCAAATAAGTTGTTGCAAACTCAATACTGATTTTTTCTAAATGACTATCCGCTATTAGGTACTAAAGTAAAAATTAAAGCAAAATTGAGCTGTGTATTTCGTCCCCCGCAAAAAGCGGGACAAGCTTTACAGGACTTGAAGATCTGTTACAGTTTACGAGGGGTTGAAACCCCCCGCTATTACATCTTGTCCCCCGCTCGAAAGGCGGGACAAGCTTTCCAGGACTGTTTTTACGTATCAGTTTTATGGTTTATTTAAGTGAGAATTGACTAATAAGAAATGATATGCTCTATTCTTATATACTGTCTAATTTGAGATTGGTACTCAAAAGCGGATAGTCATATTTTTTTAACTTCTATTTTGATCCTACTAGACCAAAAATGCGCAGCAGTCTATTCTTACTGAAAGTTTAAGCGTTTGGTGAAAACACCATCTCTAAGTGAATCACTAGACATGGTATTGAGATTATATGGTTCTAGATTTACTGTAGTAATACGAGAACTAAAAACGCCAACAGCATCATTACTCATATTGGTATAAGATGGAATAACTTGATTGCTTGTAATTCCAGTATTTGCGGACCCAATGTTGATGTAATTAAATAGTTCTTGTCCACCTGCATCAAATTGTAAATTCACTCCAACAAATGATCGAGTCACACCATTAACTTCTTCTATATTATCCTGCAAGAATCTGTAAAACTCAATACCTTCAACTTTAAATACAGCCTGCGAAGCAAAATTACCCGTAGAAATGCTCTGACCTCTGGGCATACCTTTATCTACCACCCACTCCAATGTTTTTGAAATTCGTTCAGAGGGGTTATCGTCACTCACCTCCTCATAGTTAATCAAAACTCTCAAGTCATAAAATCTTGCTGCTTGCTCTGTCGAACGAATTCCAAAAGAGACATCACGATCATAAGAAAGCCTTAATGGATTGATAGGCTGACTTGTAAGTACAGCATGCTCCCCTACTACTACTGTTGTTGCAGTAGTTAAGATCTGGTCACTTTGGTCAATAAGATCAAACTTAAGCTCATCATTGAGTTGTAACGACAAATCCGAAACACGAAACTTGTAGCCAATATTTGGATTCTCTGCAAATAAACCATCTTCACGAGTGATACCTTCATTTGATAGGTCGACTCTTTCTAGTATTACAGATACATTATTTCTCAGATTGGTAATTCTAGCCGTGACCCCATCGCCATAATACAAAGAATCTGGATTTCGAGCTATTTCAACAGCGCTCACGTCCGGATCTATAAATGCCTTTTCTATACGGAAGTAGTTAAACTCCTTGCCAGAATCTACCAGACCATACACTACGGGTATTTTCTTAAACTCACCAGCTATCTCAAATTCGTTGGAGCAGCTAAAAAGATTAATAAACAAGAAAGTGATAATAAAAAGCTTAAGTAAATTCATAGCACAAAATTAGTCGAAATCAGGGAATAATTGTAACTATTACTAGGGTTTTGCACGCTAAATTGTTAAATAATGTCATAAATCAGGCTTGCCATACCTTTCTTCGCATTAATATTAAAATAAAATCAGGTACCCAATTTTTTAGCGAGCAGAAAACTTTTTCTATTCCGAATTGATTACGGCATTTTATTAACTTGCGGCACCTAATTATTGAAAAAAGAATTTATGTCCGTATCGAAAGAGGTTAAAAGAATAACCACCCACATCCTGCAAGAAATGAAGGATAAAAATGAAAAGATAAGCATGTTAACTGCTTATGATTATTCAATGGCCAGAATATTGGATGATGCAGGTATTGACATTCTTCTAGTAGGCGACTCGGCTTCGAATGTGATGGCTGGGCATGAGACTACCCTTCCGATCACCTTGGATCAAATGATATACCACGCAGCATCGGTTGTGCGTGGCGTGAGTAAGGCGTTTGTAGTAGTCGATCTGCCATTCGGAAGCTACCAGAGCAACAGCAGCAAAGCGCTAGAATCAGCTATTCGTATCATGAAGGAATCTGGTGCACATGGCGTAAAGCTTGAAGGAGGCAAAGAGATTGCGGATTCTATTCAACGAATTTTAGATGCAGGTATACCAGTTATGGGTCATCTCGGCCTGACCCCTCAATCTATCTACAAGTTTGGAACGTATACCGTCAGAGCGAAGGAAGTGGAAGAGGCTAAAAAACTAAAAGCGGATGCAAAAATCCTTGACAATTTAGGTTGTTTTGGTATCGTACTTGAAAAAATACCTGCAAAGCTCGCCAAAGCTGTTACAAAATCTGTTTCTATTCCTACTATTGGTATTGGTGGAGGTCCAGATACAGATGGTCAGGTTCTAGTAACGCATGATTTATTAGGCATCACGAAAGAATTTCAACCTAGATTTTTACGTAGGTACATGGAGCTACATCAGGACATTAAAGATGCCGTCCAGGACTATATCAAGGACGTGAAGAGCAAAGACTTTCCAAGTAAGGATGAAGCATACTGATCTAAATAAGCAATGAGCACATTGAAAAAAATTGGCCTTATTACACTGGTTATTCTATTAGGATTGGGTATTTTCGGGATAGGAATTTACCAGAAAATATTCAATTCTAATGTTCCATCTGCATTGCAAAATACTTATTTAGAAGTTCCTACAGGATCTGACTACAGTTCGATAAAAAAATTATTATTTGATCAAGGTTTTGTGCAAGATAGCAGCTCATTTGACTGGGTAGCTCATTTAATGAAATACGATCAAAACACGATTCGCTCTGGCCGTTTTGAAATCAAAGCAAATTGGAGTAATCGTGCCTTAATCCAACATCTACGTGCTGGTAAGCAGGCAAGCGTCAATCTTGTACTCAATAATGAAAGACTTTTGACTGAAGTGGCTGCCAAAGTCAGTAGCTTTATTGAGCCCGACAGCTTTGCTATCTTAGAGATGTTAGAATCTCCCGAAATATTGGAAGAATTAGAGCTTAGTAATGAGACCATTATGACTATTTTTATACCGAACACATATCGTGTATACTGGGATATGAGCCCACGTGAATTCATAAACAGAATGGTTAAGGAGCGAAATGTATTTTGGTCTAAGGAAGGTCGAGAGGCTAAATTAGCGTCCCTAAATATGAGTAAAGAGCAAGCGTATACCCTTGCCTCCATTGTAGAAAAAGAAACCAATTTTATTCCTGAAAAATCAACTGTTGCAGGTGTCTATCTCAATAGAATTTCTAAAGGCATGCTTCTTCAAGCAGACCCTACTGTGGTTTTTGCCAATAGGGATTTTACTATACGTCGAGTACTTAACAAGCATCTTGCGATAGACTCTCCTTACAATACTTACAAATACGCAGGACTTCCTCCTGGTCCAATCTCTATGGCATCCATCAGTAGTATTGATGCTGTGTTGCAAAACGAGGATCATAAATATTACTATTTTTGCGCCAAGCCAGATCTTACTGGACAACATGCTTTCGCCAAAAGCTTAGCTGCTCATAATGCTAATGCTAGAAAGTTTCAATCCTGGTTAAATAAGCAACAAATTTACAAATAGCAAACTGCTATTCTTTTGACTAAAATCTCGTCAAAGACAAATTTATTTGCAATTGTAAATAGCTATTTATCAGTATATTATCTCAAGTCAAGACGGATTCATGCCTAAACTAGTCTCTATTACTTGCCACAACTCCAAAATGGAATGAATTTGGTATTATAAAATAATTGAATATGTTCTTAAAGGCATGTCAATTAACCTCATGAATTCAGGTATAAGTTAAGCTCAATAAATATTAAATAGCTTATTACCTATGGTGTATAGCAGTAATGATAACGATGGATCATTTTTTCAGAATGGATAAAAATGTTCTAGACAAGCTATTTTGTCTAGGGTTTCCGCTAGTGTTTCTACTTTGCGGCAATATCCTGCATGCCTCAACTATATCACAATCTGAACAATTAGCAGTAGAACGCATCCTTAAAAAATCAAATAGTAAAATCCACTTTGAAGAAAACTTAGGTCAGTGGGAAAGTGACGAACTGGGCAGGTTTAATACGCATGACCTAAAAGCAAGATTTTTTGACAATAAAGTTTCATTCCTAGTCAATAGCATGGATAGACAAGATGTATTTGTCTATAATATGGACTTTAATAATTTGTCTAAGGAATCCTCTATTCTCTTTAAAAGTAAGATACAAGGAAAGAAAAATTACGTAGGATGTGTTGAAGAAGTGCCTTTGTATTCGGAAGTATGGTATAAGAATATTTATCCACAAATAGATTTGCGATTCTATGCTAATGAATATGGTCAGCTAGAATTTGACTACATCGTTCATCCTGGCGGCGATCCTGAGTTCATTTCTTACGAACTCAAGGGAGTTGACGATTTGTCCGTTCAACCAAACGGATCACTGGTATACTGTAGTCCTTTTGGAGAACTTGCCTCTGGAGCAGCCTACACATACCAAGCAGGACTGGAGGAAGTAGTAAATATCCCTTCTAGATACGAAATAGTTAATGATAAAATTTCATTTTGTACAGCTGCATACGATAAATCCAAAGCACTTATTATCGACCCTACTGTTTTGGAGTGGAGTACGTATATTGGAGGAACTGGAAACAGTGCAACAGATTACAGTCGTATATTTTTAGATGGCTCCGATGTATACCTGTGTGGATTGGACGGTAATTTAAATTTGAATTTCGACTACCCTACTACACCTGGCGCTTTTTCCGTATCTGGTTCCACGTGTATTCAGAATATTGTCATCTCCAAATTTGACACCCTAGGCAACTTAATCTTTAGTACTTATTTACCTGGTACAGAAGGCGAAACTGATTATGGGCTTTTTGATTTTGATGCACATTCTGTTTTTTTCGCAGCTACCTTAATAGACGGAAGCAGTTTTCTTCCTGGAATTTCTGCAAATGCTTTTGACCAAAATTCAAATGCAGCATCTCAAAATGGTGAAATTGTTCTCGGTAGGCTTGATGCAAATGGAGGCTTAGTTTGGTCAACTTACTTAGGTGGGGATGATAATGAGATACTTACGGGACTTTCTGTTTCAGATGGGATAGTTGCTATCTCAGGGGAAACATACTCAAATGACCTCCCATTAAATCAAGCAAGTACATCGGCGTTAATTGGTAACAGAGATCAGTTTATCGCAAAATTTAATTACTTAGGAGTAAATATCTTTAGCTCCTATTTAGGTTTGCCAGATCCGTTTACGGCATCACTATCCAACAGTGTTATTACTAGGGATGGTATGGTAGGGTTTGTATGTTATTTAAATAGAACGCAGCAAATAAATGTTACTCAAAATCCTGCTCCTCCGCTTGAAAATGCACCTAGTATACTTATCATGATATTTGATTCGAACAATAATGTGCACTATAGTACGCAGTATAATAATAAGGCGGCGAAGTTCTTAGATATAGAATTTGAAGACAATCAATTGTGTGTTTTAACTATTCAGAAAGGAAATACGGGATATACAAGCCCTGCAGCACACCAATCAAATAGTATAACTGATGAGATTAACACCCACTTATATTGTATTGATGTAGCAAATGCTGATCTCACTTTTGCTACTTACACTGGAAGTGACGAGAAGAGTGACAAGAGTAAAATTAGAATTTACAATAACAACATTTATGTTGCGGGAGTTGAAAATGGTTCTGATCAAATTCTAAAAAATCAACTTTTTCTACAAAAGTTTGATCCATTGGGTACACAAATTTATCTAAATCGTTTCATCGCCAGCGCCGACGGAATTGTTGACTTTAAAGTTACGGATAATGCCTGTCTACTTTACACTACAGCGATTGCAAAAGATAGAACTTTCACACCTACTCCAGATGCTGTACAAATAGAACCGTTAAATCAAGATTATTTAAGTTCATATATTTTGAAGACGGACTTAAATGCCAATGTACTTTACGGAACATGGATCTCAGGATTAAATAGTGCTACTATTCTCGATGCCATTCTAGATGATGACAAAATATATGTTTTCGGCCATACAAGCACAGGATTCCCGACAACCTCGGATGCTTTCCAAATCCAAGCTACTAGTACTGCTACTACTGGCAATGCTAATAATGTTTCAAGACGAGATGAGTATTTCCTTTTACGGATAAATGAAGCAGATTGTATTGATGATCTTAGCTCAGAAAACGCCATCACGCCTCCTGTAATAAATGTCTGTAAAAATGGTACCGTACCCTTCATTTCTGGAACCTTAGTATCAATTGATCTTGATAGTCTTCCACATTACCTTATCAATGGAAACCTCACTCCTGCACAAAATAATTTCGTAATAGAATATCAATGGCAAATCAATTTTGTTGGTAGCAACATTTGGAACAATATATCAGGAGCTACCAACCAATCCTATCAGCCTCAACCACTTAATGATGATACCAACTTTAGAAGGATAGTATACTTAGAATATGCTGACTGCTACTACGGTGACACATCCAATATTTCACTAGTAGATGTGAATGAATTTGACGCTCCTCAGTTACCTAAAGATACCGTGTATTACAAATGTGAGACGAGTACTATTAATCTAGATGTTACCGCTGTTGGAGGCACACCACCTTATACGTACCAGTGGTCTCCATCAACAGGATTATCAAATCCGAATTCACCCACTCCAAATTCATCCAGTGTTGAAAGCACTATTTATAATGTAGATGTAACGGATGTAAATGGATGTTTATTCACTGAACAATTTACTGTGCGAGTATACGATGCAGATGCAGGAGATGAAAAAATAGCATGCATTGGTACTGGAGTGCAAATAGGAACACCCCATATTTCTCCTGGTAATCCTGACTTTATTTATCGATGGACTCCTGCCAGTGGATTGAGTAATCCAAACATTGCCCAACCAATAGCTTCTCCTTCGGTTATTACAACTTATACCTTAAATATAACAGGGCCAGATAATTGCAAAGTTTCAGATGATGTTGTGATTAATCCGCTTCAAACCATTGCAGATGCTGGAAATGACCCAACCTTTTGTTTTGGAAATACCATTCAAATTGGGGAAGCAGAAGACATGGACTATACGTTTGTCTGGACCCCTGGCCGATATCTTAATGATACACAAATTAGTAATCCAACTGTCAATCCTACAGAAATCCCAAGACCAAATCCTTACAGGTATATTCTCACTAAGATACATAATCAAACTGGATGTACAGATATTGATTCAACCTTGGTATACGTAAATAGAGCCAATGCAGGAATTGATTATTGCGGTCCTAGATTCATAGGAAGTAGTGACCATTCTGACGGTATGGCAAACTTTACTTGGTCTGTCACTTCAGGCGATGCAGGCAGTATTGCGGGGCAAGAAAATGTTGTAAGACCTTACGTAAACCCAACTATGCCGACAACCTATTTTCTATCCGTAGAATGGAACGGAGTGGTATGTACAGACTCTGTTTTTGTACCTGGATGCGGATGTTTGGTACCTAATGCAGATGCTTATTCTGATATTAATTGTCCTGTTGGTGATATTGAATATAACACTATAATTTTCGGGTCAAGTATTGACACTTCTAAATATGATTATTTATGGTCTCCAACCAATGGAATACCAGATCCAAGCTCTCCATTTCCGCAACCATTTACCGCTAGCTTAACTGTAGAAACCAGCTATACATTGACAGCTTCCTTGAAAACTAACAGCAATATTAGCTGTGCTACGAGTGTTATTCTTTATCCCGTTCCAGAACCATTTCCTTTTGCGCATACAAAGGATACAATAACTTGTTTGGGAGAAGGCATAAATATAGGTGGACCTACTATTTCAGGATGGACAGCTGAATGGACTCCTGATAATGGAACATTAAGCAACGCATATTTATTTGATCCCATTGCTACACCAACACAAACTTCTATTTACTTTTTGACCATTGAAGAAACGGCATCAGAATGTCAAATCAAAGATACTGCCGTTGTTGAAATATTTGAAATTATAGCAGACGCAGGTGTTGATGAAAATTTTTGCGAAAATAGTATTGTACAATTAGGTACAGAAGCTATTCCTGGCTTGACCTATTCTTGGGAACCAAGTTTAGGTTTAGAGAACAGTAATTCTGCCCAACCAATCGACACCTTGTATGCTTCTACTACATATTATCTAACTGTTTCAGACTCTGCTAATACTTGCACAGAATACGATACACTTGTATATACGGTTGTCAATAATCCGACCGCAAATGCGGGTGAAGATATTACAGTATGCCAGGGGGGTCAAGGACTACAGATTGGTAGTCCTCCAATAATAGGTGATGAATATCAATGGTCTCCAACTACTGGACTTAACGATCCTAATATTGCGCAACCAATTGCCAACCCTAGTTCTACGACCACCTATACACTTACAGTAAGTAATAACGCAGCAGGATGTTTCTCAACGGATGCCATAACAGTAACAGTAGCTAACGGTGAAAGTATAGACGCTGGTCCTGATGCAATAGTATGTATTAATGAACAAATACAAATAGGAACCTCCCCTTCAGAATCGGGTTACACTTTTGCTTGGTCTCCAACTATAGGTTTGAATAATGCTAATATTGCACAGCCAACGGCAACAGTAACGGATACCATTACTTATACTGTCGTTATGACTTCTCCTACAGGCTGTATGGTACAAGATCAGGTAATGCTTTCTCCTGATTCTCCCATAGTAGATGCCGGAGCAGATTATAGCACTTGTGTTGGCACAGAGCTTATACTGGGTACGGCTGCCATAGCAGGACACAATTATTCATGGAGTCCGGTAACTGGACTCAACAATCCCATTATAGCGCAGCCGACACTAACGGCAACCTCAGATCAAATTTATACTTTAACTGTTACGGTTGGAAATAATTGCAACGCTATAGATCAGGTATCTATAATTGTTGAGGAGATATTATTAAATCCTGGACCAGATGAAACTGTATGCAGCAGCGGAGTTGTTATTGGAGGTGCATCACTTGGAAATGGCTATACCTACAATTGGTCTCCAACCAATAGTTTAAATAACCCCAATATAGCAAATCCCACAGCTAGCCCATCGATTCAAACAACGTACACTTTAGTTGTAACTGATATAACAAATAGTTGCACCGTGACCGATGAAATAGTAGTCACGCCCAGTGTAAACTCCAACGCTGGTAATGATCATTCAATATGCTTAGGGGAGCGTATTCAAATTGGGACACCAGCTGTAGCTGGCCACACTTATAGCTGGTCCCCTTCTGCTAATCTGGACAATCCTAACATTGCACAACCCATCGCTACTGTAAGCGCAACTACAACCTATACTTTAACTGTTAGTAATGGATCTTGTGAATCAAGTGATGCAGTCCTTATAAAAGTCAACCAATATCCAAATGTTGAAATTGAAGACTTTGGCGCAATTTGCCAAAACGAATGTATTCAACTTCAGGCTACTCAGAACTCATCCTATAGATATAATTGGTCACCTACAAATAGTTTAAATAATCCAAATATTCCGAACCCTATAGCCTGCCCTACTTCAACCACTACCTATAGTTTAATTGTAACAGATATTTTTTCAGGCTGCTCCATCACAGAATATACAACGGTTAATGTTTCTTCAAGTCCTGCACCTATGGTGTTCGCTGGACCAGATAGAGAACTTTGCCCTGAAGAAATTACTTTTATAGGAGTTCCTAATCAAAACCAAAATAATACATACTCCTGGTCTTCAACTCAATATTTAAGTAGTCCCTTTTCCTCATATACGGAAGTAATCATACCAGAATCTAATCCTGGAGAGTATATCTATATTTTGACCGCTACTAATAATACCACAGGTTGTATAGGACGAGATACTGTTATTGTAGTTATGGGAACTGAACCTAATACTCCATTAATTAATGATGAAGTCATTTGCAGTAACAGCAATATTATAATATGCGAAGGCTGTACTGAGAATACATTGTATTCATATCTATGGACTTCTGATGAAAATATCATAAAGCCGGATTCTTTGACAATATCCGTAAATCCTACCACTAGTGCTATTTTTGATCTACTGGTAACAGATAATGAAAACGGATGCACAGCTATTGAAAGTATTACTATTGAAGTAAATGAGGATATAGCCCCTATAGCAGATGCAGGCGAAGATCAAGCGATTTGCGTTAACGAAACTGTGGGTATTGGTCAGTCAGATAATGGGGAAACTTATACATGGTATCCAGAAAGTTTACATGAAAATTTGAGCGACCCATTTATTTCAAATCCTACTTTTTCTGCTAGCGAAACGGGTACATATCTAATGTGGTTGGAAGTATCTGATACAGAAGGTTGTAATAACAGAGACAGCATAGAAATTACAGTTCTTGAACGAACAATATACAATGCAGGTTCCTCTTTTTTTACTTGTGAATCAGATGCAATTTTAAATGCAACAATAGAAAATGGTACTGGTGAATGGTCACTATATAGCGGTCCAAATATTCCACAAATTGAATCTCCAACCATGACTACTTCTTTAGTGAGTAATCTTATTCCTGGTAGCTATAAGTTTGCTTGGAAAGTAACATCCAATGAAACTTGCAATACTGGAGATTTTGATTTGGTATCTGTGCAGGTCACTAATAGGCCTGATGTCACTACCTCTTCAACTTGCGAAATTATCAATAGTCAATCCTATTTTTCTTATACCATCTCCGTAGATGGAAACGGCTTACCTGGAACTTACAATATAAATGGATTTGACGAGCAATTCAATCTAAATTATGATCAAGAATATGGCCCTTTTGGTCCTTTTCTTAATGACAATAATTCACAGATGCTGTCAATAGAAACTGATTTTATTAATTGTAAAGATGTAGAACATCTGGTAAGTCCTGCCTGCGAAGAATTTGATTTTGGAGATCTTCCAGATACTGGAATGGGCACTGGACCAGGAAATTACGAAACATTCAGAGCAAATAACGGGCCTACGCACAAGATAATCACAAACCTAAAACTGTCTTTACTTATAGATAGTGAACCTGCGGCACAACCTTCTGTAGATGCACAGGGTGACGGAACGGATGAAGATGCTTTCTACTATCTGAATTACTTGGAGGCTATCATCGGAGCAGACTATAAAATTCCTTTCTCTATTGTAAATACCACTGGCGAAACTGCTTATTTAGAGGTATGGGTAGACTGGAATGGTGATGGAGATTTTGAAGAAAGTGATGAGTCATTAGCTAGCATTAATGATGATGGGTATGGCAATTTTCCTAGCTCCTATTTAGAGTTAAGTGTACCATCTCATGTTATGCCTAATTCTCAAGTGGGATTCCGAGCCCGCCTTAGTTTACAAAATAATATGACACCCTATGGTTTGCAACCTAATGGAGAAGTGGAAGATTATCTATTTCGAGCGATAGAGAATGAGAATATATGTTTACCCATCAGCATCGTAATAATGGAAGATGGAATTAATTAAATTCTATCAACTATTTGCATAGAATTAAAAGAATAAAATAGTTATGAATTTAAATTTAAAGACTTTACTATTAGCAATATTTGTGATTTTTATATCAACTATAAAAGCACAAGTAAGTAACGGGAGCATGGATGACTTAGTCACTTGTGGTGAATCTGTCGAATGGTCATTGGAGACAGATGGAGAAGGAACCGTGGTAATTAGATCTTTACCTCCAGGGGTTGAGTTTGTAGATTATCTCGGGGCAGACTGTAATATCTCTTTTGTCTCTAATAACCCTCCAACATTCTATGTAGCGGCTGCTTGTACCGTTCGTTACACAGTGCAGGCGAGTTGCGAATCCTATAGAGTACGTGATCCAGAACAAGGTGGTAATCCTAATGAAATCTTTAAGATTCAATATAATTGGAACGGAAATAATCTTGTGGCTCAGGATATAACAGCTGAGGTAAACGCTCCAGAATTAAACTTTGAAGTGGTAGAAAACGGATCACCAGTTACTCCATTTCAGGATTTCCAACGAATAGTTAGACTCTGCAATGATGGTTTAGATTCATACATTAATCAACCAATTGAAATTTGCTTTGAAAACGGATCTGATATTATTCTAAAAGATGTCAGATTAGAAGATGGAGGTACTGGAGTTGCACTAGCAGTAACTGGAGATTGCGTCACGATTCCTGTAAATTTATTTCAACATGCGAGAGATAGGAGTATGATAAATTCTGGAAGCAGTCTACTTCAACTTGAAGGCAGTAGCTCAGCTAGCTCCAATATTACTGGCGAATGCTTAACACTTAACCTAACCTTGAATTTAGATTCCTGTGAGCCAGATGGTGACTTTACCCAAAATATTTTATCCAATTGGGGTTGCGATAGTGAAGAATGCGCTATCGCAGAGTTCATCCCTATAAATGCCAATATTTCGGATGCAATACCATTCCTGAATATGACATCAAAATTATCACCAGGAGATGGATGCAATCTTGATCATATGTTTAGCAATACTTTTACGATAAGGAATACTGGTCAAGGAGCAGCTACGAATGTCGACGTACACATAGAACCAGTGTACAACTACAATTCATTGTGGGCATTTGACATCGACAAAATGATGCTGGATGACGGAATAAACCCTCCATATCCAATATCAGCGATTACGGAAAGAAACTCTACGTTTATTGGAGCCTATACCAATACAGCAGATTGTTTTTCTAGATATGAAGAATTAGGTGGAACAAACCCGACTGTTTCGTTTGATTTCACTTTACCTATTGCTATAGAACCTGGACAGACCGTAAAAATCATTGTTCCTATATTTTTCTGTTGTTCAAAAAATTGCAGAGAAAATGCTTACTATGATAGATGGGAAGGTAGTATCACTTATTCAAACTCATGCGGTAGCGCTAATTTTAATCTACCAAATAAATTACTGCAAAATTGGTTTGCCGCAAGACTTAGAACTTCTCCAGTCTACGAATCCAATGTTAGAGATATGGAGCAGCATACAATAAGTCTTAATATCAATGACTTTTACTTATTCTACTATACTAGATCTGATTGGGACATAAAACCATACTTTGAAATAACGCTACCATGCGGTATCAACTATGCAGGAAATACAAATGTCGTTGATAAAAATGGATTGGTATATGTACCCGAGTATGAGATTTTTGATCCAGCAACAAATATATTGCGGCTGGAATGGGATTACCCGTTTTCTATAGGGGGACTGAGAGATTGGAAAGGAGGAAAGCTCGAATTTGATATTTCTACAGACTGCGCAGAATGTGGTGGTGGTGGTAAAAGATTTGAAATTAGAGAAGGGTATATTTTGGGTACTGCCTGTGAAGAGTTTTGTGAGAACCAAAGATGCTATAACTTCACAATGGATCTAGCTTGCGGAAGTTGTCCATGGCCTGGAATAACAGCTCAGTCATATGATATTCAAAGGATAAACTATGGCCTCACGGATTTGAATGATGATGGTTTGCCAGATGATGGCAGTACTGCAAATCCAAATGATATTCAAGTAAATCGAGCCACGGTTGGAGACACTATTGAAGGTGTTTGGTACGCTGAAGCAACTAATAATGCTGAACATCCATTTTGGGAGTATGCTTTCGCAAGAACAACAATGTCTGGAATGACTGAGCTTGGTAAAGCTGAAGTAATTTCAGCAAATATCAAAATTTATGATGCTAGTAATAATGACACCTTAATCTGCAATCAAGTTTCATTTGATCAAACAACTCGAAGTATTGCAGATTTTGATTTTAGTCCTAGTACCTTATGCAATGCTGGCTGCTTTGACTTTTGTAGCATTAACTATGAAAATAATGATAAAATTTGGCTGTCAGCAAAATATGTAATAAAAGATAATAACATTTGTTATAGCGCACGACTGGTGCCTGTCTCCGTGAAGACTGAACTATATGCAGCTGAGGTCCCAAATCCACCAAGTAACAACCCAAAAGAATGTGCAGATTGTGACCCTATTGTATATCCTACTTCTAGATGGACATGCGCATCTTATTCTGATACTTATGAACTAATCACGCCATTTGTTACCCAAGCTGGAAGAAATAATCTTAATATAAATGGTTGTAGGGAACAATGGGTAACAAATAATTTTTACTGGGGAATTGGGCCTGGATCAAGCTATTTTTTCAACTTGTTTTCTAAGGAATATCGACCATTTGCTGTATGGGATACGCTTTATATGTCCATCCCAGATGGATATGAAATAGTAGAATGGCGGCTAAGAAATTTACGGGGATCTGGTAATGGAAATACTACCAATAATAGGCCATACGCCAGAGAATTTGTTTATAATCCTGTACCAGATATTCTAGATACGGTATCTTTTAAAGCGCATACTTCTGATCCAGTATACGGTTTTTCACTTCAGCAGTATTTTGACAATGGTACATTTACCAAATCTGATGACGGTGTCATTTATACTGTCTATGCACGTTTAAGACCTACTTGTGAAGTAGAAGAAAACCTTGGTGACGTAGTTAGATATTTTGGAACTCCCAAATGGTTCAGTGCTGAAGAACAATGTGGTGTTTTTGGTCCAAGAAGTGATGACATCGTCAATTTCCGACGACCAGAATTAACCATTCAATCAGATTCTCCCATAAGCAGTGGAAATGGATCACAAGTAGAATGGCCTGTTAGAGTAATAGGTGCAAATAATGAAGACGCCAGTCATGCATTTTTATACATACCGCCTGGCACCATCCAAGTGACTGATATTAAAGATGAAAATGGAAATATCATTCCTAGTAATAATAATTTCTATGATATTGGTTCCATAGCCGGACCTTCAGAAAATGATTTTACAATATCGGCAGATTATTTGACCTGTAGTCGAGATAGTATTCTAGTTTTATTAGGTTGGGACTGCTCCGAAAATCCTCAAAATATAGAAGATTACAACTGTGACTTAGACAGCATTTACCTTTATATCACTCCTGCCCTTCCCGCTTTTAATCTTGCAATACTTAAGCCTGATCAAGAACAAGAATATGAATTATGTAGTACTATCCCCTTTGAATTTCAATATAGAAATGTTGGAAATTCTTATGCGTATGATCTTAATGCAGCTATATTTTTACCACAAGCCGCCGCCAATATTGATCCAGGGAGTCTAGAGATAGAGTATCCTTGCGGATCGGGATATACCCCATGGAGTGGAAATACGCCCGTAGGTTCTCAAGTGCCCTTAGGAACTTTGTGGTTCTTAGATATCACCTCTCAATCACTTGCAAATAACCAAATCAATACTATTGGAGAGTCTCCAGATGATGGATGGGCTTATCCTGATATTAGTGAAGTGAACAACTGTTTTAATATAAGATTTTCCATGTCTACAGAATGTGGTTTCCGCTCAAGTAGAGAATTTGTAAGAACGCTACTCTTAGGGTACGGTCCATGTGGAACCTCTGGTGACCCTGAAGGTTTGGTGACTGGAGAAATTGAAAATGCAGCTTCAATAGCCATTGAAGGCACGGATCCATATACCATGAGCTTAGATCTTCGTATGGATAATAAGATATTTGCCTGTGCTGAAGATGAAACACTAAATATATCCTTAGAGATGTTCGGACCTGGTCAAACCCAAGCTCAAGATAGTATAGAAATTAGATTACCAGAGGGAATAGGATACGTTAGCAATAGTGAAGGATTTACCCCTTTCATTACAAATATTGATGGCTTGACAAGTGTCACCTTTCCCATAATCCCCCAACTATCTCCAGGAGAGGAACTAGATTTTGACATTACTATTGCTTTAGATGATCAGCTCCTAGATTGTGCAAAAAATAATATAACAGTGAAAACATTCACTATTGAAGAAGCATATTGTATTACGGAACCTCAGGGTACTACTTGTCCTGTGTATTCTACAACTTCATTTGAAAATATAGAATTTGAAATTGGAAAACCAGAGTTAGGTGTTAATATTAATGCCGTAAATGCTGCCTGTAGTGTCGGAGATTTAGAGGTTGAGTACGAATTAGTTATTATTAATCGATCTAGTATAAGTATTCCTGCTGATGAGGTATTTACTGTAGATCTCTTTGCTAATTTAGATGGAAGTTGTAGTATTTTTGGAAACAATAACCTAGTGCATACCGCAACAGTAACAGGCCCTTTGGCCGCAAACGAATCAATGATAGTCACTGGTGATTTCATCTTTCCATTTGAAATTTGCAACGTAATTGCAAAAATAAATGACTGTGTCTGTGAGGATGAAGGATTTGACTGTGCGCCAGTCATGATTAGTGAGATGCCCGAAAATGTCTACGAAGCTTGTTATCCTATGGACTTACAGATAGAAACATGCAATCGAAGTGAATTCACCTATCAGTGGAAAGCGATTCCGCCTGCCGTAGATTTTTGGTTTGATGGCCCTACTGATATTTATAATCCATCTATAAATATTCCAGACCCCGGTTTCACTGTTCAAACATATTTCTTTGAAGTTAGTATGGATAGAGGGGAACACGGCTGCAGATCAACCGACATAGTTACGGTCACTGTATACCCAGAAATAACGTACGATGCTGGGCCCGATAAATTTATTTGTGGATCAGCAAGTGTATTTGAAGCTGAAATATTCGGTTCCTTAGGAGTTTGGTCTCATGAGAGCGGTCCAGGTCAACCTGTCATACTTGAGCCCAATGATCCCGTATCCTCAGTCTCAAATCTCGACCCAGGTACACACATATTTCGCTGGTCAGTGGTGAGTAATAATAGCTGTAGCAACAATGAGTTTGATGAAGTTACTTTTACCGTTTTAGAAGAACCTGAAGTAGATGTTATTACGGAATGTACCGTCATCAATGGTAGATCTGTATACTTTTATACTATCGAGTTTGATGGTAAAGGCATTCCTGGCACATTTAGTATCACTGGCAATGACAACATTGAGAACCTTGCATATGATGTAGTGCATGGCCCGTTTGGGCCTATTCCTGCGGAGAACACCACTCTAAATTTATTTTTAGATAATGATTTGGGGCACTGTACTCAAATGCGTTCACTGACCGAAGTAGATTGTCCTAAATTTGATTTCGGCGATCTTCCAGATACTAGTGCAGGCACAGGTACACTAAATTATGAAACATTGACTGAAAATAACGGGCCTTGTCATAAGATACTTACAGACTTATCCATTCGTGATTTCAATGATGATGAAGGGGATGGTCAGCCATCGCCGGATGCACGAGGAGATGGAGATGATGAAGACGGATTCTATTACCTCAATTTTCTGGAGGCAATCAAAGGTGCTGAATATAAGTTACCTTTAAATATTATAAACGGTACAGGTACAGTTGCACATTTTGAGGTGTGGGTTGATTGGAATAGTGACGGAGACTTTATGGATCTAGATGAATTTATGTATGACCTATCAGATGACGGAACTGGCAATTTCGGCATCACAGCGCTAAACTTAGAAATACCTAACCATGCAGTTGAAAACCAACCCATAGCCTTTAGAGCAAGGTTAAGCCATACTGATAATATGACACCATACGGTAAATTGACTTCTGGAGAAGTTGAGGATTATTTATTCCAAGTAGTCACCAATGATGATGTATGTTTGCCGCTATTAATACAAATGGAAGATGAATAAATAGACTTGAGAAATCTTACAGGTATCAAAGTAATGAAATCTTATCGCCCACAGATATGACGCCTTCTTGAAGTACCACAACATTAGAACCGAAACAAATATTCTTTCCAAATTTTCTATATTTGGAAAGCGTATTTGTGGGTTCTCTTCCCATTTCGCCAGTTTTTTGATCGATCATAATTACCGCACAGCGTACACATGGTTTTATACTCCTGAGTGTCACTTGATTACCAATTTGAAAATCACCCCACAAATCCTCCTCATGTGGTTTTGATGTTTCCACATATATATTTGACCGAAATCGATTTTCATCAATTGGAGTATCCAACTTAGCATTCAATAGATCGATACTTTTATCGCCAAGAACTTGTACTGGGTATCCATCTGCAAACGACAGTACTGTGCTGAATGGTGGCTTTATGACATCTTTGATTCGAGCAGTTGGATTAGACATTTTTACGAGAAAGCATTTGACGCCCAGTTGCTTAGAGAACCATTGGCTTATATATTCCGATACCTCTCTACTATCCACAAAGGTCTCCCATATTTCAACACGTAAAATTGTATTTGACATGCAATCATCTTCCACAAGTACCTGCTCACCTAGATACGATATATGCCATGCCATTTCAGCTCTCGTAGGTTTCATCTGGCAGAGTGCTGGCACAGTTCTTTGCGAAATCATTTGATAGTTTTCATCCACAAGCATATATTTTCTATCATGTTCCAAGCCACTTTTGAATACACTTGCAGTATTGACCGAGACACCCGCTATTCCTTTAATTGGATAGACCGTAATTGACTTTATCTTCATATCTATATTATTAAAATAGAACCAGTTTTATTTGTAAATATACGTATAAAACCTTTTTTATATAATAGCTATTAATACTGCATTCCAGGGAACAATATGGTATAAACAATAAATTGGTTAACTACTTCGGGCGGCTAGTTACTACTATTGGCATGGTTTTGTCACTATTGATATTCTACTCTAGTATATCTCCCACCTATATTTTATAGTTTAAACAATACCTCCCATAATAATTTTTAATTAGGAAATTAAATGGATATGATCGGGAAGCAATTGTTAACGGCATCTAAAGATGAATTGTTAGATAACACTATTATCGCTGCTGCTAGACTACCTCAGGATTATCATAAATCAGATAATATGGGCACCAAAGTGGAACAAAATAAAATACCTAAATCAGAATTTTCAAATCGCAAGAGTACTCTTATTAGTTGTATCGGAGGTATCGTAATCGCATTAATTATCTTTAAGCTAATAGCAAACTACTCTGGGATAATCTAGAAGATATAAATTTTAGAAACAATTATCTTACTCAATAATAACCAAGTCAAAACCATAAAGTTAACCACACAGTTATCAATAAGAAAGTGCAGGCAGAAGAGAAGGATAATGGACATTTTATCGTCGGTGTTTCCATTCTTACTTGTGGTCTCTATGATAAAAATCACACTACTTTTTTAGAAGGAATATTATAAAGTAAGTCATCTTACCGTATCGAATACTTAAAATTTTTTATGATAAGCCGATGTAGCCTATACACCGGTTTTTTTTTAGTAATAATTTGGGCGTCCGAGCGGGCTATGCGGTAGTCCGCTTCGCTCCCGTCTGGATATGAAGAGGCCTTGCCCTGCACCGCCTCTTCATATCCAGACTGACCCGAAAAGGGTCATACCTACTATCCCTGACGCAAAAGTTGAGGTAATAAAAAGGCGTTCTCTTTAAAGGAATATTGATTTTTTTCTATCGACCATAATTTGAAATGACAAGCTAGAATAATGCCCATTATATAAGAATCTTACTTTTACGTATTTCTGTAGAATCATTAATCTGAACAATTTAAAAATAAAAAATAAGTACTTCAATTTAAGAATAGTTGGTTATTTACCTTTAAATTTGAGATAAACTAAGAATAGATATGGATATAATTAAGAAGTTAGAGCAGGAAGTAGAAGTAGAAAAAGAAGTTCTTAAAAACTTAAAAACCAAACTGGCAAAAGCGAAAAGAGACGAGAAGTCAAGAGCTGCTAGGGAAAAAAGAAAAACGGTAAAAAAGATTAAAACTGAAAAAGCAAAGAAAGTTAAATCTGAAAAAATAAAAGCGGCTAAAGCTAAAGCTACTGCGATAAAAGCCAAAAAGGCGAGTAAAGCTAATAAGGCTGCAAGCAAATTAAAAACGGTTACAAAGTCTAAAAAGACTAAATAGATTTTGAGCCACCTACTCTATGATTGGTAGGAGTTCCATATCACTAAGCTGAGATATATCTATTACTTCGCTGTGCATATTCGAATTGCCTTAGGGTAATATCGCTGTCTTTTTTGGAGATGGTTCTTACTACTCAAGCATACTCTGAAATATAAGCTGGAATGACAAAATAACATAGCGCCCTATTTATATAGTATCTACTACAGTATCTACACTATTTTACTTCGTCTTTCAAGTATTATCTTCATGTGGAAAAGGGAAAAGTACGTCTTTAATTACCAACAAAGATAGACCAATTTTTTTTATTAATGTGACATCCTAAGAAATCGTTGTTCCTCTTTTGGTATGAAAATAGCGATTTCTACTGTGGTATAAGCGAATAATAAAATCATAAGTATTGCCTTTGGGGTTTTATTCTTACTGAACGCAATTGCTTTGTTCGTTTTTACCTGCTATTGGTCACCTTCTATCGAGAGCACTATGGATTATTCCTATATCCGTTTCTTTTGTATTTTTAAGCAAAACAAAAGGGGGTAAAATCAAAATTCCCTACTTTATTGTTATATTTATTTTGGCTATTATTATAAATAGCTTTCACATCTTACCCGAATCTGTTACTAACCTTATACTTGCATCAGCCAGGCGCTTGCTGATAATAACATTATCTCTTGTAGGTTCTGCCATTTCTGCGAAAGATTTGAAGGCGGTGGGTATAAAACCCATAATATAGGCAGTTACACTAGGGATTTTTATATCAATTTTCTCATTACTATACATTTTGAATTGAAGTCATAATGCAATACGGATTCATTTTAACTCCGACTTTATTATTCACTTAAATAAATAGCTGCTATATAGCACAGCCATGCAACAGTTTTTGATATTAAGCGAATAGATTTTTAAGACTAGTTAAATCATAAAGTACATACTATTTATTGTTCTACAATGGTATGCTATAATCTATTAACATAAGTACAGGCAGTAATTCTTTTTAACACATAAAATTTAAATATGCTTTATAGGTATAATATTTCATTTCTTTGTATGATCATAGTAATTGTGCTACTAAACTCTTGCGACAAGGTAAAGCCCTTTCCCTCAACTACTACAGCTGAAGTGAGAGGAGTACCCACAAATCAAATGTTTTTTCAAAGAGCATTTCCAAAAGGAAAAATTAAAGAGACCGCACTACAAGAAGCTAAAAGTTGGAAGAAGAACTTTTACAAAAAGAATACACTCCTTAGAAATAGCAATAATAGTGGAGGTACGCTGGTAGGACCCACCAATGTTGGAGGTCGTGTAGCAGATGTAGAAATACCTTTTGATCAACAAAATACCTATTATGTGGCAGCTGCATCAGGAGGTATATTTAAGACTGAAGACGGTGGCATCACATGGAAATCAATCTTTGAGGATCAAGGTGTATTAGCTATGGGAGATATTGAAATCTCTAAGAAAAACGCTGATCTTGTATGGGTAGGCACTGGAGAAGCTGACGCCGGTCGGGCATATCCTGGCAAAGGTGTATTTAAATCAGAGAACGGTGGGAAAGATTGGGAATCTAAAGGCTTGACTAGTGTAGGTACAGTGGGTAAAGTCAAACTAGACCCAAATGATGATAACACTATATTTGTAGCTGCTATGGGACCAGTTTATAGAAAATCAGAAGACAAAGGTATTTTTAGGTCTAAAGATGGAGGTGAAAGCTGGACAAAAGTTCTGTATATCAACGATACCACAGGAGGGATAGATTTGTCGATACACCCTAGTAATAGTAATATTATCTATGCTTCTATGTGGCAAAGAGAGTTTACACAAGATAGGAGCATTTATGGAGGGCCAAGCTCTGGACTTTACCGATCGTTAGATGGTGGAGATACTTGGGAAAAATTAACCAATGGATTATCTACGTCTAATGATATCTCAAAAATAAAAGTAGAAATAGCTCCCTCAAATCCTAATACAGTATATGCAATGTATATTAACGCAGCAGGAAATATCGTTGGCTTTTATTTCAGTAATGATGGAGGCGACAAGTGGGAAGAGAGAAACTCGTCTCAGCTGCCAAGCGCAGGATTCAATGAATATTTTGGGGATATCTATATAGATCCTACTGATGAAAATGTAATATACAACATGGGATTACAAGTGTTCAAAACTACCAACGGTGGGCTATCATGGGAACATATCTTTGTGGGTGTTCATTTTGATCAGCAAGCATTTTCTTTCAATCCTTCACTGCCAGGACAAATAATAATAGGTAACGATGGCGGAGTGTATAAGAGTGATGACAGTGGTGTTTCAGTTACAAAAATAAATAATCTCCCTATTACTCAGTTTTACCGTCTGCATGTGAATCAAAATAATAATAATATAATTTATGGTGGGTCGCAAGATAATGGTTCATGGAGGTCGGAGACACTTGATGGCATAGATAACTGGGAGAAAGTAAATGAAGGTGATGGAATGCAGCCTCTAGCTGCTTCATCTGACGGTTCCATTTGGTATACCTCTACCCAATCGGGTCAGTTTTATAAACAGGGTCTAGGATTTTCTATTGTTACACCCACTATAGGAGGTGATGAAAGGAATAACTGGGACACACCCATTACTTTTGATCCTAGTGAGACTGAAACTATCTTCTACGGCACCAATAAGATATATAGGTCGAAAGATGGAGCAGAAACTTGGGATCGGATTAGTCCAGACTTAAGTAATGGGCCTGGTCCCAGCACTAGACCATTTGGTACAACTACTACCATCGATGTATCTGCTGTAGATAATGAGATTATATATGCAGGCTTAGATGATGGTAATGTGTGGATAACTGAAAATGGAGGAACAGACTGGACAAAAATATCTGATAATCTTCCTGTTAGATGGGTTACTAAGGTATATGCGGATCGAGATAATGATAAAAAAGTATACGTTACATTATCAGGGTACGCGTACGGAGAAGATAATGGCAATATATATGTTAGCGAGGATAGAGGTCAAAGCTGGACTGCCATAGGTTCATCTCTGCCGGATATTCCCATCAATGATGTAGTTAAAGATAGCGAAGGGAAGCTCATAATAGCTACAGATGCAGGATTATTCTTAACAGATAATGAAGGCAATACATGGCAACCTATAGGTGCTAACCTGCCAACGGTTCCTATAACCGATTTGCAGATAGTGGATAACGATAACACATTATATGTGGCTACCTACGGTAGATCAATGTACAAAGTTGACATCTCTTCTATATCGACTAGCTCAAGTGAAATTGCAAAAGCTAAAGGAGATTTTACAATAACGCCTAATCCTACAAGGGATGTCACGGTAATTACTCTACCACAATCTGCGAAGCAAATTTCCGTAATTATAAATGATATTCATGGTAAAATTGTTTTTCAGAATGACTACCGTAATACCCATTCGATTAGTCTTTCTATTCCGAATTTGACTAGTGGTACCTATTTTATACAGGTAAAAACTGAGCGTGATTATATTACCAAGAAGATGATCGTATTGTAAGGATTAAGCATTTAGTAGTTGCCCGTTAGTAGTATCTGCGTGGTTCCAAAAAATATAAATTATTTGCAGTGAAAAATATACTATAGCTACTGCAATCAAATATTAATTTGTACTAAGCGCACGGGTCAGCCTTTTAAAGCTATTTCAAATTGCATTAATTGTTAAACAGCTATATTTAAGATAATTAATACATAAAATTTCATATGAAACAAAAAGGATTCACATTACTTACTTTACTGTTATTTCTCTTCATTGGGGAAGTAAAAATTGTGCAAGCACAATCGGAGAGTATGCGAAAAAGTAATGATGAAACAACTCTTACAAGAAAGGAATTAAGAAAGCAGATTCCAAAGTTTATAGCAATTGGTTTTGGAACAAACAATGCACAATTTAGGGATTTTGCAACTTCCCCCCTTATATATAGCGGACGAGTGCTTCACATTTCACTTTCTCGCTTTAAGCTTAGCAATAAAAGAGAAGCCGAATTGGGACTATCTTATGATTTCGGATCTCTTTCAAATAATTACAATAGTACTTTTTCAAGCAGCGATTTTAAAAGAGTCGAGCTCTATTATTCTAAATTATATAAGCTAAAATTATTTGAAGCCATTGGAGTTAATACAAAGCTCGGATTTCTCCTAGTTGGTAATGGAAATATAAGAATAAATAATGCACTACAAAATAATGCCTTTGGGATAGAAACTTTCGCAAATCTGTTGGGATCGATAAAGTTCACCAAAGATATCAGTCGAAAAATTGCAAAAGAAAAGAAATTTCTATTTATTAAGTATAAGCTTAAAGAGAAAAGCCGCGACTTAGCATTCAGAATCAATCTGGGATTAATAAATAGCTCATACAGAAATGGATATGCCTACATTGGTCAATCGGCCATCCTAAATGAACCTAAATTTTTCGATGACTATGAATACAACATTTTTGAAGGACTCAGGTTTAGTAGTCGATTGGACTATACTCGTAATCTTAGTAATAAAAATGCAGTTCAGCTCTCCTATATATGGGATGCTTATGCTACTCGAGGAGATTCAGATAAATTTGAAATTGCGCATCACATCATTAAGCTGACGCTATTGTTTAACACAAATAATCTATAATAGATGTATTCTATAACAAAATATTTAATGCTTTTTATGGTCACAATAAGTACTGTAACTTGCGAAAAAGCCTTATTTGAAGAGGAGTTTGCTTCCACTGATCCCTTTGTTAATTTTAATTACCTCTGGGAAGAGTGCGATAAAAAATACGCTTACTTTTCAGTTAAGAATATCGATTGGGATGCTGTAAAGGAAGAATATTCTGCTAAGCTTTTTAAAGGAATGACTCAGGATTCCTTGTTCAATGTCCTAGGTGGAATGCTGAGTGAACTACGAGATGATCACACTAATCTTCTTTCTGATTTTAATATTTCCTCTTTTGGTGTTAAATACTTAGGACAAGATAATTTTGATTGGCGTATTATTGTCGATAATTATATTACCCAAGATTTCTATAGAACAGGTCCTTTTAGTCATAATTTCTTGGACAATGGAGAGATCGGTTATGTTCGATTTCCCGCTTTTACAGGGGGTATTAATGGTGAAAATTTTGACTTTGTACTTAATAGATATAAAGACACTAAAGGCTTGATTATAGACTTAAGGGAGAATGGCGGTGGAGCTGTAACGGATGTATTCAGTCTTTTAAGTAGATTTATAAGTTCTGAGACGCTGGTCTATTTTTCAAGGATAAAAAATGGACCAGGTCATGAAGATTTTTCAGAACCATTCCCTGTTACTGTGGCTGCGCCCAGCGACAAAATTTATAAAAATAAGGTAGCGGTCCTTACTGATAGAGGAACATACAGCGCGGGCTCTTTTACATCATTAGCGACTAAAGCAATACCTAACATGGTTTTGATTGGAGATACTACTGGTGGAGGACTTGGCTTACCTAACGGTGGGCAATTGCCAAATGGTTGGGAATACCGTTTTTCTATAACGCAGGCACTCACACTAGATAAGAGTCCAGATTTTGAAAATGGAGTTCCACCGGATATTCGTGTGCTTATTGATTGGAGTGACTTGACTAAGGATGAGATATTAGAGCGTGCAATTTCTGAACTACAATAGAAAATAAGACGTCGCGATGATTCCTACAGGAAGGGTAAAGTACGCAGAATGAAACTCGCAAAATGACATAGCACAGGATTTTTGATCCTGTGCTATGTGGCGTTTAGATTATATGTAGCGTGATTTTAAAGGCAAGTCAAAACCAGTTGATAAGCATAATACCCTGTTTTCAAAGGTGCTCTATATGTAGATGCTCAGATTTTCATACCTAGTAATGTCTGTTTTATTTTACGTTTCGCTCTACGTATTGGATTATTTTCTTGGCTATGTCTGTTCCTGTCGCCTTTTCAATACCTTCTAGACCAGGGGACGAGTTTACTTCTAGAACCAAAGGACCACTTGCAGATTGCAGCATATCTACTCCAGCCACTCCTAATCCCATTGCCTTAGCAGATATAAGTGCAGTTTCCTTTTCCTCATCTGAGAGCTCAATAATATTTGCGCTACCACCTCTGTGTAGATTAGATCTAAATTCACCTTCTTTGCCTTGACGTTTCATCGCACCTACGATCTCGCCATCTACAATGAATGCTCTGAGATCTGCTCCTCCTGCTTCTTTGATAAACTCCTGTACGATTATCCTAGCCTCTAAGCCATTAAAGGCTTCCATCACGGAACCAGCAGCATTTTGCGTGTCGGCTAGTATAACGCCTAGACCTTGCGTGCCTTCAAGTAGTTTGAGCACTACAGGTGCACCGCCTACAGAATCAATTATATGTTCTACATTTTTGGAGAAATTTGAGAAAATTGTTTTCGGTAGGCCAACTCCCGCACGTGCTAATAATTGCAAACTTCGAAGTTTATCTCTAGACCTTACCAATGCTTGAGACTCCACCGCACTAAAAATGTTCATCATCTCGAACTGTCTCACTACAGCAGTACCATAGAATGTAACGGAAGCACCGATCCTCGGAATGATCGCATCCACATTTTCAAGATAAACGCCGTTGTAATATACTTTGGGACTCTTTTTTTCAATCTCGATATTACATTTCAAATGGTCAACAATAAGCATTTCATGACCCCTATTTTTACCAGCCTCCATTATTCTTCTAGTGGAGTACAAATTGGGTTGGCGAGATAAAATTACGATTTTCATATTAGTTGTTTTTTTGAGATTAATCGGTTGATTTTTTTAAACTCCTCTTGTACGAAAGATTATACTTGGAGGAATCAACTAAATACTTTCCCATGAGAAATTTTCTTCCTATCAAGACAGGAAATTTCATTTCTCCTCTTTTACTTAAGGACAATTCTATTTTCGATTTTTTTCCAAACAGGAGAATATTGGTTTCCACGATGTAGCGTTTTTCAGCCCCTCCAAAAGAGTTTTTAATAACTTTTTCTCTGTAGTTTTCTACGTGAATATCCTTCCCTTTGTACTGCGGGTGTGAGGGATCAAGTGGTACAAACGTCAAACAATCTTTACCTTTAATATTCTTAATCTTAATTTCGTGGCAGTGTATAGCAGAAGTATAAGCGCCAGTATCCATTTTAATGTCAATACCAAGTAGCTTGTATTCGGGAAAATCAGCTTTATCTTTTCTTCCTATCGTTATTTTTTTGATCAAATTAGGTCTGCTATTTTATATTTTGAAGAGCTTTAAATAGTCTAAAGCCATGATGGCGGAAAGGTAGCGAATAATATTATCATCAGCGTAAACTTTGTAAGGTTTGGTGCCAGGATTGCACTTCCTTTCTCTTGTGCATTGCGTAGCTATATTGATTCCGCGGTACCGCGGAATCAATATAGGAAGGGCACTACTGCTAGCTAGAAGTAGCATGCAATATCTCTCAGTGATGCCTGAGCATCAGCGAATTGAGAAAATGAAAAATATCGCCAAGAGAAACATTTTTGGTTTTGTGAGTTTACTGAATGGACTCATAGTTCTATGTGTGAGGGATGGTAAGGACTGCCGACCTTCCGGCAGGTGCGCAGCACGGAAGCGACAGCGTACTCCTGCACAGCCCGACCCAGCAATAAAAAGACCCAAGTGAAATCTTTTCACTTGGGTCTTTTTTATTGCTGGGGCACACCCAAATAAATAAACTACTTTTTAGCCTTTGCCTTCGCTTTTGTCTTCGTATTTGTTGCCTTACCATTTGTAGCTGCGGCTTCTACGTAAGGTGTAGGCGTACTGTACTTCGCTACGAACTCCATCATCTCTTCTACCATACTCGGAGAGCCGATCACGATAGATGTGCGCTGGTGCAGACCCGTAGGTTGCATATCTAAGATACGTTCAAGCTTAGTATTGATCCCCTTCCCTCCTGCTTGCTCCACAAGGAAAGACAAAGGATTGCATTCATACAACAATCTCAACTTGCCCTGAGGAAATTTACGCGTATTGGGGTACAGAAATATACCTCCCTGAAGTAAGATACGGTGAATGTCAGAAACCATAGAACCTATATATCTAAGACGAAGATTAAGGTCTGAACAATGGTCAATATATCTGCGCATCTCTACATCAAACTTGAGATAGTAGCCTTGGTTAACAGAATAATAATTACCTCTGTCTGGAATCGTAATATCTTGGTGCGAGAGGCAAAACTCTCCAATAGATGGATCCAAGGTAAAACCGTTGACGCCGCTACCCGTGGAATATACCAATATAGTAGAGGTACCAAAAACAACGTAACCCGCACCTACCAACTCCGTTCCTTTTTGAAGGAAATCCTTGAGCTGCACTTTATCATCCGTATTGGTAATCCGTCTGTAAATACCGAAGATCGTACCTACACTCACGTTCACATCGATATTAGACGAACCATCTAGAGGATCAAAAACCACCACGTACTTTGCAGACTTAGACTCTACGGAAGGAAGCTCCAAAAAATCTTCGTTCTCCTCCGATGCTATACCGCAGCATTCACCACTATTCTTAAGACATTCTATAAGCTTATCGTTGGCGTACATATCCAGCTTCTGCACCGTGTCGCCAGAAGAATTGGAGTTTTCCGCCTCACCAATGATGTTCACCAGGCCTGCTTTGTTGACTTCACGGTTGACAATCTTGGCAGCCACACCTATGTCGCGCAGCAGGCCTGTAAGCTCACCTGAAGCGTATGGAAAATCTTTTTGTCGTTTGATGATAAACTCATCAAGGGTAACTATTCTGCTCATAATCCTATATAAATGTGTATTCCAAAGGTACTATAATTTACCTTAATTTAACTCCAAAGCCATAAGGAAAGATTCAAATAGGGAGGGCAATTGATAGTGTAATATGTACATTATCAATGCCCTCATGAAATGTGGAATGAAGTAATAGGTGATGCGCTAAACCTTTTGTATTTGAGTTCCTTTCATAGGTTACAACATTACCTATGAGTCCACTCGGAAATTGAAAATTTTGCCAAAAGAAACATTTTCGGTTTTGTGCGTTTTCGGAGTGGACTCCCCTTATATATGTATCCTATAAAGCTAGCCAATAAAGCGCTGCTTTGTATATATTTGCGACCAAATGGAGTTAAAGTACAACAATAAGTTTTTTTGGAAATACAAGTGGCGCTTGCTGGCGGGTGTTCTCTTTGTGGTGGCTTCTAACTTCTTTAAAGTCTATGAGCCACGTATAGTACGGGAGGCCATTGACCTTGTTATAGACAATATACAGGTGTACAATAGTTTTGCGGGCGTAGAAAATACGCAAGCTAGATTTGCTGCGAGCATTGGCGCTAAGTTATTGCTTTTTGGCGCATTGGTGATTGGCTTGTCGTTGCTGACAGGTTTCTTTTTATACTTTACGCGGCAGACCATCATAGTGATGTCGCGTCTGATAGAGTATGATATCCGCAAGGAAATGTTCGATAAGTATGAGAAGCTGGATCAAGGTTTTTACAAACGAAACAACACGGGCGATCTGATGTCTCGCATCTCAGAGGACGTGAGTAAGGTACGCATGTACATCGGCCCTGTCATTTTGTATGGCCTCAATCTAACTTCCCTCCTCGTGCTAGTCACCTACTCCATGCTTTCGGTGAGCCTTACGCTTACACTGTGGAGTTTGCTGCCACTCCCCTTTCTGTCCGTGAGTATATATATAGTGAGTAGTCGGATCAATAAACGAAGTACAAAAATACAAGAGCAACTCGCCTCTCTCAATAATGTTGCGCAGGAAGTGTACTCTGGGATCCGGGTGGTGAAGTCTTATGTACAAGAGAAGACGATGGGCAAATCTTTCGCCGAAGACAGCGAAATATTTAAGGAGAAGTCGATGGGCCTAGCTAAGATTGACGCGTTGTTTTTTCCTTTAATGGTATTATTGATTGGTGTGAGTACCATCATCACTGTTTTTGTCGGTGGTATAGAAGTGGTGCGAGGGAATATTTCTCCTGGCAATATTGCCGAGTTTGTGATCTATGTCAATATGTTGACCTGGCCCGTGACGGCTATCGGATGGATCGCCTCTATCATACAGCAGGCGGAGGCTTCCCAAAAGCGGATCAATGCATTTCTAAAAACGGAACCTCTGGTGACAAATAATCCCGATGGTTTCTCACAAGTCAACGGAAAGATCGCTTTCGATAAAGTTTCGTTTACTTATCCTGATACAGGAATACAAGCGCTCCAAGAAATTAGCTTTTCATTGGAGGCTGGACAAAAGATGGCGATCGTAGGTAAAACGGGCTCGGGTAAGACGAGTATAGCAGACTTGATCGTACGCATGTACGATGTCAGTAATGGCAGTATCAAGATCAATGATACCGATGTCAAAGATTTCAATCTACATGCACTGCGTGATAAAATAGGCTATGTGCCGCAGGATGTGTATTTGTTTTCTAATACAATCAAAGCAAATCTGGCTTTTGGTACTAATATCACAGATCTGCCTACGCTAGAAAAATTCGCCAAGTATGCCTCAGTGGATACCGAGATCAAAGCGCTACCTGATGGCTATGACACCCTAGTTGGAGAGCGTGGCGTAACACTCAGTGGAGGTCAAAAGCAGCGCATCACCATCGCACGCGCGCTGATCAAAAAGCCTGAAATCGTAATATTGGATGACTGCCTTTCCGCAGTGGATGTCAATACGGAGCAGCAGATATTATCATACTTGCAAAACGAACTGGCAGACAAAACGACTATCATTATTACCCACAGAATCTACTCTTTATTGGCGTTTGATAAAATTATCGTTTTGGAAGATGGCTTGATAAAAGACAGTGGTACGCACGATGAATTGATCAAGAAAGGTGGTTTCTACGCAGAAATGTATGAGAAACAGCAACTTGAAGAGCATTCAATAAAAAGCTAATTAGTTTTTGTTAAGTCCAATAATTAATTAAATTTGTAGGTAACGTATTATATTTTACTAATCAACATAAGTCTAAAAGGGTGGAAAACGAGTACAATTCAAAGAAAATGGAGAGCGTCTTCTCCAAAAAAATCAGAGCTGGCAAGCGCCGAACTTATTTTTTTGATGTAAGACAGACTAAGGGTGAAGAGTATTATTTGACCCTAACGGAAAGCACGAAGAAGTTTGACCGTGATGGGTATGAGCGGCACAAGATCTTTTTGTATAAAGAGGATTTTAACCGTTTTGTAAGTGGTCTGACGGAGGCACTTGATAAAATCAAGAATGAATTGATGCCCGATTATGATTACGAAGAGTTTACGCGTAAGCATGAGCAGTGGGATAAGGAACGTGCAGAAAATCTACTTAGTGAGGAAAACACGCACAATAAGCCTGCTGAAGAAACGGATACTAAAGATAGCAGCACGAGTTCTTCTGAAGACGATATGAGCTGGTAGTTAAAACGCTACTTTATAGAAATATTAAATGCACTTGAGCTTTTGCTTTGGTGCATTTTTTTTTGTGGACTGCGTTCTGTTGAGCGCTATGTAACTATGTCTGCTAGGTGGTTTCCCTTTTCCTCTTTGAAGGCTGCTCTTTTTCGGTTTCAACACATAGTACACAAGGCATAGTAGTGCCTGCTTTCTTAGTTATGTTATTATGTCTACTAGGTGGTTTGTCTTTTCCCTCTTTGAAGGCTGCTATTTTTCGGTTTAAACACATAGTACACAATAGAAGGACATAGAAGGCATAGCAGTGCGGAGTTTCTTAGATATGTTATTATGTCTGCTAGGTGGTTTGCTTTTTCCTTTTTGAAGGCTGCTCTTTTTCGGTTTCAACACATAGTACACAATAGAAGGACATAGAAGGCATAGCAGTGTGGATTTTCTTAGTTGTGTTATATTGTCTGTTATGGTCTCGATTTATTTCTGTATTACGTTATAATTATTTGGGACCATCCCGACTGAAAAGCGTCGGGACCAGGCTATGCGCAGCGCGGCCCTATGCCTACACACCCATCTCTGCACGGGCTGGCCCGAAGGAGGGCCACTGCTTCTATCCTTTGTTCAAAAAAAAGAGACTAACAACGCGATAGCGAAGTAGCCTCTTTATTTATTTTGTACCTGATATTCCTCTTATTACAGCGTTGGAATCTTCAACTCCTGTCCAGGAAATATTTTATTAGGATCCTCTAGCACATCAGTGTTAGCGGCAAAAATCTCCTTGTACTTCATTGGGTCACCGTAAAACTCCTTAGCAATCTTAGAGAGACTATCTCCACTTTTTACTGTGTAGGTCTTTGATGCTGGTGCAGTTACAGAAATACGATTGTCGACAAAGTTGATGCCGTCAGCACTTTCTAACGCAGAAACAACCATAGACTTGTCTCCGTCAGAGGTTACTTGACCATAAACGGTCACTCGGCTATCATTGTACTCTAGATCAAAATTTTGGATATCTACGCCGAGGCTGTTAACCAATCCTGTAAGCATTACTTTTTTCTGATCTGCCAATTTTGACTCGTAGGCATCGTTTGCGGTGTCTTTTGCTCTGTCTACTGTTTCACCAGCAGTAGTGGATGCCTTAGCACCCGTCTTTTTTAACCAAGAAAATAATCCCATAGTTCTTCAGTTTTGATTTTTTAATAGATTGTAAGATAACCGAAAGTAAGCAATATTTTGATAGTTGCTGTACTCTTTATCTATTATATCTAATAGCTATTACCGCTTGGTTTGTTCAAAGTAGTTATTCCAAATGAAAGAAATAGCTGCGAAAGTCAATTTATTTATCTACTTTTGAATTCTCCTAAAATTTTATCCTAATTGAAATGCTTCCTCATCTTGCAGAAGAAGGTCGTATTTGCATGTATATTCTCGAATATAAGTGAATGTTGAAAACTTTATTCAGGAAGTGTGTGTGGAATACATAATATAGAATATTGCAATATGTATTATATCGTTGCGTAAATTTATGTTTGTCAGACAATTACTAAACAGAAACGATAAACGAAATAGTAAAAGTCCCGTAGAATTGATAAGTAAGTGACTTACAACTATATCCGCAACAAAATCAGCATAAATAGTGTAAAACCTTTATATTTGCGGAGTTTTTCAGGAAGCTTACGCAAATGAAGATATTATATAATTCACATAACTAATAAAACTAATGCAAGGGAAAGGGATAATCGTAACGTTGTTAGTCATTATTTTTGCTATTTGTCTATGGCAGTATAGCATGATATTACCGACGAACAACATCGAGAAGGATGCAGAAGCGTATGCATCAGGGTTAGTTTCAGATATGTCAGGTTCTGGCTTAGCAGTAGATCAACGAAAGAATGATCTAAAAGCTGCTTATTTAGATTCTATCTCTTCGGAGAAAGTATTTATGGGCTACACTTACAGTGATCTAAAAAGTAAGCAATTGGCTTATGGATTGGATCTTGAAGGCGGAATGAGTGTATTGATGCAAGTCAATCTACGAGACTATTTGGAATTGCTCGCGGGTTCTAAAAAGGACAAGGCTAATTTTAAAGCGGCGCTTAATGCAGCTTCAAAATCACAGGCCAGCGCACAAGACAATTATATTGCACTATTTGGAAATGCTTGGGCAGAAAATAGTGGAGGCGATAAGCTTTCAGATATATTTGGTAACAATGAGACCATGAGAGATATTGGGATCAATCGTGAATCCTCAAATGGTGATGTTCTTCGTGAACTCAGAACCATGGCCGATGAAACGGTTAAGTTAACCTATAATAGACTAAAACAACGTATTGATAAGCTGGGTGTGGTGCAGCCAAACGTTACCTTGGATGCTGCTAGAGATATTATTGCAGTAGAACTACCAGGCGTTTCAAACCCAGAGCGAGCAAGAGAATTTTTACAGGCTTCTGCAGCATTAGAGTTTTGGCATGTTCACCGAAATACGGATATTATTCCAGGTACAAACACAAATATTTTAGCTGCTATAGAAAGATTAGATAAGCAACTGGGTAGCAATGATACGCAAGAGAAAGAAATACTATCCATCACAGAAAATTATGATACAGATGCTTTAGGTAATATTGATTCTACGAAGTTATTAGGGTATGATACTACTTTCGCTTCTACATTGAACAATACAGGTCCTCTGCTCAGCAGATTAGAGCTTGCGCAACAAGGCGGAGCTATTGTAGGATCCGCTGAAAAGAATCAGAAAAATGCAATTGATACCATCTTTAAATATAACGCATCCGCTTTTCCAAATATCAAATTTCTTTGGGATCGTAAAGCACAAAAGTTTGGATTGGATGAAGATGCAAAAGAAAGATTCGCTCTGTATGCCATCCGTACTGATGGACGTCCGGCTCCTTTGGAAGGGGATAGAATTATCAATGCTAGTGTGAATACGGATCCTCAGAATGGTCAGGTATTGGTAAATCTAACTATGGATAGCCAAGGTGCATCTATCTGGTCAGGTATGACTGCCGAAGCATCGCAAGATGGACAAAGACCTATCGCTGTAGTTCTAGATAATGAAGTGGCATCTGCACCTAACGTAAATGTGCAAATTGACGGTGGTTCTTCTCAAATATCAGGATCATTTACAATGACAGAAGGTCAAGATTTAGCTTCCATCTTAAAGATTGGTAAGCTACCAGCTAAGACTACGATTATCCAAGAGTCTCTAGTAGGGCCTTCTTTGGGTAAAGAAAACATTCGTTCAAGTTTTATCGCCTTTGTGGTTGGTTTCGCTTTACTATTAATTTTCATGGTATTTTATTATGGAGGTGCTGGTATAGTATCAATCATTGCTTTATTGCTCAATGTATTTTTCATCATAGGAGCGCTTGGATCATTTGGTACGGTATTGACTCTTCCTGGTATCGCAGGTATCCTGCTTACCATTGGTATGGCGGTTGATGCAAATGTGATCATCTACGAAAGAATTCGAGAAGAGCTCCGAGCTGGTAAAACGAAATTACTCGCTATACAGGATGGTTTCAAAGCCTCCTACTCTGCCATTATAGATGCAAACGTTACAACTTTTGTGGTAGCATTAATTTTGATTTATTTCGGAATTGGACCTATTAAGGGATTTGCAGTGGTATTGGCTATAGGTGTTGCCATGTCTGTATTTACAGCTGTACTTGTCGGTAGAATGATTATCGAATGGTATATGAGTAAGAAAGGTCGTGATCTTTCTTTCTGGACAGGTGCATCTAAGAATGCATTTTCTACGGTAAAGAAAGATTGGTTGGGTAAGCGCAAAATGGCTTACATGATCTCTGGTACATTAATCACCTTGAGTTTGATCTCTTTCATCTTTAGAGGTTTTGAGTTGGGTGTTGATTTCCGTGGTGGGTATTCTTACAACGTCGCTTTTGATGAAAGCATAAATGTAGATGCAGATGCTTTAAGAGCATCTTTAGATAAAGTATTTGATTCTAACACCACTGTGAAAGAGGTAGATGGTTCCAATACATATAATGTAGTTACTTCCTACTTGGTTACTAGTACTGCAGAAGGTGCTGCTGATCAAGTAATGACTAAGTTACATGAAGGGATCGGTGCTATTGCTGGTGTCAATGTAACGTTAGAAAACTTTAGAAGTCCTGCGACGGAAGGAACACACGTGATAGCATCTAGCAAGGTAGGTCCTACTATTGCAGATGATATAGCACGTTCTGCGAAGTATGCTACTGTTTTCGCTTTGTTGTTTATATTCCTTTATATCTTCTTGCGATTTAGCAAGTGGCAATATTCTCTTGGTGCAGTTGCAGCCTTATTCCACGATACGATTATAGTGTTGGGTATGTTCTCCATTTTCCATGGAATCTTACCTTTCTCTATGGAAATAGATCAGGCATTTATTGCAGCCATTTTGACCGTGATTGGTTACTCTATTAACGATACGGTGGTTGTATTTGATAGAGTGAGAGAATACATGGGTATCTACACTGGTAAGCCTAAAAAAGAGGTTATTAATTTAGCAGTAGATAGTACTGTTTCTAGAACGGTGATTACATCTTTGACTACCCTATTTGTAGTCTTGATTTTGTTCATCTTCGGTGGTGGTTCTATTAAGGGATTTGCTTTCGCATTGTTGATCGGTATCCTGGTGGGTACTTATTCTTCTATTTTCATAGCAACACCTATTATGTCTGATTTATCAGGTGATATCGAAGCTAAGGAGACTAAGCGTAAGGCTTTCTCTACGGTTTTAGAAAACAGGCCGTCATAAGTTATACTTTATAGTTATAAATATAGTAAAGCCACTCCAGATAGATTCTAGGGTGGCTTTTTTTATGGAGATTTAATAATAGTCAGATTTCTTCTTTTTCACCGGCACTTTTTGAATCTACTAATACGGCAGCTAGTAAAAATGCAGATAAATAGAATGGTGTAAACCAAAACAGGCTCCTTCCACAAACAGCTACCTCAAGACCCAAATAAATTCTTGCGTATATTCAAAACAAACCTAAGTATATAGATATCACTAAGCGAAAACGGATCTAATAACAAATCTAATATTCAGGTTGGAAGCTATGCTCTTTGGGGCCAGCCTCTTTTTTTTATTGATGGTTATTTACCTTTACATTAAATATATAAAAGCTACCTATGCTAAAAAATATAATAATCTTACTCTTATTCTCCATCACCACAAGCCTACTCTCTCAAAAACCGGCGTACAAAATTTACAATTCGCATGGCAAAAATGTATCTTATGAGAAAATGGTAAAGCAACTTTCTAAAAGTGATATTATACTATTCGGAGAGATTCATGATAATCCTATAGCACAATGGCTAGAGATAGAAGTTACCACTGACTTACACAAGAAGAGAAATCTTATCCTGGGAGCTGAAATGATTGAAACTGACAATCAAAATGAACTCAATCAATATCTTGACAATACAATTTCATATGATGAATTCGATTCACGAGCTAGGCTGTGGAGAAATCATAAAACAGCTTACGCTTTATTGGTTGATTACGCTAGGGAAAATCAAATTCCCTTTATAGCCACTAATATACCTCGTAGGTATGCAAAGATGGTTTATAAAGGTGGTTTTGAAGCGCTTGATACTGTTTCCACTTCAGAGAAAGAATGGATAGCCCCTTTACCAGTTCCTTTTGATCCTGAACTCGCGACCTATCAGAATATTCTAGACATGATGGGTGAACATGGTACTCCAGATCTAGTTAAAGCTCAGGCTATAAAAGATGCTACAATGGCGCACTTTATTCTAAAAAATTATGTGACCGATCAATTGTTCATTCATTATAACGGCGCTTATCATTCAGATTATTATGAAGGTATTTTGTGGTACTTAAAAAGAGCAAGAGCGGATCTTAACTATGCTACAATCAGTACTAAATCTCAAGTAGACATAAATAAACTATTGAAAGAAAATAAGAATGTTGCTGACTTTATTATTTGTGTAGATAGTGATATGACAAAGACCTATTGAATAGCTTATATTTTTATTAATATTGATTTTCTATATTTGTGCATCTGCCTTAGATTCCACGGCAAAGATAGTTTTAGTAATCTACTCCTTTATTGATTCAATAGATTTTTTGAGAATATCATCCCCCGATTTGATGTGTATGTCAGGTGGTAGACCTGTTCCATGATATACCTTTCCACCTAAGTCCGTAACATACATACCAGTCCAGTGGAAACTGTATCCTAAAGGCAACTGAATCCAATTCCTCGCTCCATTGGCACCCGCAGTTGGAGAACCTACTATTTTTCCTAGTTGATAATGCTTTACAATTGCTAGAAAAGATTCAGAAGCACTTATGGCACTGCCGTCCATCAAGAAAATATATTTTCCAGGTAATCTGGGTTGCATAGGCTTTAAGCTCCAGCCTTCTTTAATAAACTTAATATGCTTTAAATCTGGATTCACTATTTGGGGAGTCCAAATCCAATTGTTCACTGTATCTGGCTCAGTCAATAAATAGGGAAGCAAATCGTAAGTCTCAAAACTCGGATAACCTCTCATATCGAAGATTAATCCTTTTGGATTTTCTAGATTCTGCAACCGCAATAAGAGCGTATCAAAAGTGTAGAAAGAAGTTAAATCCACATAATGGATATCTTCTTCAAGCTCCTCTATAATATTAATATTATTATACGCTTTACGTTTGCGTGTTACCTGAACGGTTCGCTCTATTCTTTCTCTTTCTATTACAAGGTCGGCAATGCTTTGGTATGCACCTGCGCCAATAGATATTAATGCTTTTACTTCTTTCCACTGTGGTGATCCAGAAATCAAGACGGTGTCTTTTTTGAATTCATCAAGTACGGGTTTACTATCTATGCTTAGAATAATATCCCCAGCAACAAGCTCATCAGACTGACTTTTAATCACTGTAAGATTCTCATTTTGCCATGCTGTTTTTGTCCAAAGCGGCATCCTGCTATCTCTAGCATAAGTACCTGCATGTGAATGCCCATCCACAATGGATGCAGATAATTTTCGAATGAATATATCGTATTCTTCTAAATTTTCTATTGATGAAGCTTCATTTAGGAAAGGATCTATTTTATCTAGCCAGTTAAGTTTTAAGTAATCCAAATATGGATAAGAATGTTGAATAACGTTCCAAACAATGATAGTATTTCCAAGATAAAAATCCTCCTCAAGCAGGACTGTATTTTTTAATTTTCGCCCTAACTCTTCAATTTTTTGATCACTACTTATTCCTTCCGGCAAAAGAATAGGAAATTCATATTTCATACCGATTGAATTAGTGTAATAAACTCGATCTTCAAAAGGTTCATGAGGAAACAACCAATCATCACGATTATCAGAGCTTACTAATCTACTTTCATAAGATTCATTACCTCCGCAACCTAGTCCAGCATGCTGCCAAAAAATATAGTTCCCGTCAAGTTTTTTGCTAACTGATGCTTCAAATTGATCTATTGTAGATATCTGAGTCCGAGGTGCTAGTTCACTTATTATTTCATCTACTACACGCTGAATATCTTCTACAGTTTTGTGCTTGCGTATTTCAGCTACTATATAAGCTGCAAATTTCTCCCAATTGAAATTTTCAGAATATTCTCTCGGGTAGAAAAAACGTAGATATCCGTAGATCCTAGTGAAGTCTTTGATAGCTGCTAGTTGGTTCTTAGTTATCTTTTCTCTATACCGTAATATCAAATCAACTCTGCGATTTCCTTGGTGGGCCTGTTGGGTATTGTCCGTATATTTTTTCTTCTCACTGCCAAACCCGATGGATGCTAATCGTGTAGCACCTAAACCCCTATTAATGAACTGCTGTTTGATTTCATTAGCTCTTTGATCAGACAGTTTTTGGTTGTAGACACTACCGCCTATATCATCCGTGTGCCCTCTAATATCTAGCGCATAGCTGGGATTCGCATGAAGGAAATTGATCACTTGATCCAGCTTGGCTTGATCTTCTAATCTTAATTCCTTAGAATCGTAATCAAAGTAAAATGAAACTTTTTGCTTATTGAGAGTGGGCAATGTCACTTCTTCTGTAACTATCTCGCTTGCAGTGGTAGTAGAGTCTACTTTCACTAGCTCGAACGCGTCGAAGAAAAAGTATGACCATAAACTTTTATAGGATTGAGCATCCATGATAGACTTATAGCTAGCCCCTAAAAAGCCTCCAATAGTAATATACTTTTCTCCGCCTTTAGCTCGGAATGTATTTTCTATATGCTGCCATCTACCATTTGAAGAAATAACAGGAGTCTTTGCTCTTAATGGTAAATATTTTACTCTGCTTTCACATACACTCTCTATTGTAGATATATCTTTTGTAAATGAAACGCCAATATCTGTTATCGGATACATACTTTCCAAGTCTAAATTTGACATCCTCGCTTTCACGCTAATACGGTATAATACACCTTTTTCTAATGGTTGTTTAAGCTGTCCCCTTAGAAATTCTCTAGTTTTACAAGACCATGTTTTTGCATTTACAAGTATAATTCCAACAATCTGAACCCCTTCAAAAGGGTCGATACTTTTACATAACCCATAATTGAGATTTTCTTCTGGCGTACTTTCATTCCAAAGGTCAGGCGTACCCCGGTCTCCCAGAAGTCGTGTCCAAGTTCCTTGATTTAATCCTTGTTCGGCAGACTCGAACCCTCCATCAATAATGAGGTTTTGGGTAAAAGAACAGAATGTAAATAATAACAGTAAAACGGCTAGTAAAATTTTGGCTAATTTCATCTTCAATTCAAAACTTGCAGATTTGCTAAACTTTTGGCGTACGGTCTAAGATGATAAAAATCAGCCAGTCATACATTTTCATAACGTTCTAAAATCTAGAAGTAACAAACTAGAAGCATTTTCATATCTGTCTTCTAATATTTGAAGTAAAATCAATTTAACAGTATGGTTAATTGGTTGAAGTCCAAAATCATCCATGATGATTAGTTTTGCCTTTTAAATTCTGTCCATCCATTTGATAAGTGTTCCTTCTGTTTTCTCCAGCAAAAAATTCATATGAAATTGTATTTTGTTTTAGCTCAAGATTGCAGCTAGAATCCAATAGGGTTAAGATTATGAGTAAGAAAGATATTTTATTGAACATTTGCTTTTTGATTCTCTTGTGCTATTAATGTTGTAAAATGCTAGGTATTTTTTTTTCGCATTACTCATAGAAATATTAACGCTAGTAATCAAAAGTTGCGCGGCTACTACTGTAGATGGCGAATATATTTCTTTGAACGAATCCACCCAAGGCATTTTATTACATTTTACTTATATAGTGATAACTCTAATAACTTTAGCATGCCACTTTCCTTGTTTTAAGTCCTCTTTTTCAGCTATTTTAAGAAATTGATAAGTCCAAACATTAATTCCATAATTTCTTCCATCCAATGTATTTACAGCAATATTGGCAAATATTATTTTCTACCTCTTTAAATGATCCAGCCACTTCGAATTCAAGCCATAATTTGAATGAATTTCTTTCGATTTTGATAATCTTTTCACTTAATGGATTTGACTCCAAATTTAGGCTCTTAGTATCCAATTTTGGTTTATTAACCCATTGATATGATTAGCTTAGGTTCTTCTCCAGCTTCTGTGCTTCTATAGTTTATAAAAGCACTGCATTCAAGAATAGCTTTATGTATCTCCGGAGCTCTTTCTTTTAAAGATCTACAATCTCCAAATTCTAAAACCGTTATTCCGTCAATTACAAATTCTTCCATACAATCTATCCAAGCATTCATGTTTTGACCATAATAGTCTGGAAAACCAAACTGGTCAGCAAAATGGCTATGGAAAGTTTTCCAGTTTATTATTCGATCTGTATTGATTTGTATTTTCTTCATTCGTATTGCTGATAACTTAAAGGAATATTAACGCCATACATACCCAAGTGTAACTAGGCGAGATGTCACTAATATTTAAATCGGACAATCCCGCTCCCAAGTATGGAACACTATGTATTCTATATAGGGAAAAGCACACTCCTATGTATTCCTAAAGATATTGCTTTTTTAGTCCTCATATTAATACTTTTTCTCAATATCAAATGAGCACATCGGCTAACAAACCCTATTATGACGCTTTAGTGGTTTTTTAATTTACATACTACCAAGAAGTTCCGATAGCTGTTAAATACAACACTACCAAAAATACTAAAAGTGGCTTGCGCAATTTTAACATTTGTTGCTAATTGTTAGCATCAGTTTTCATTTTCTTTTATCCAACTAACTGCATATTTAAAGAGCTTTAATGGTTCTTTAATCTCAACATCAGGGCTAATTCCGTTTGGATACTTATTCTTTTCACAATCAGCCATTATTGATGTTGTAATATTTAAACAAGTGCTATCAGATAAAAAGAACATTTCATTTCCTGTAGAAATACCATAAGTTCTTTGCCCAATAATAATTGATTTAGGATAACACTTCAATGAAATGGTTACAGCTTCAGCAGCACTTGCAGTTTGCCCATTTATAAGTCCAACAATGGGTAATTTATTTTTAAACTCATAATAAGAATCAGCTAATTCAATAAATTCCATTTCTCCAAATTCATTTTTTCGTTTAAAGTACCATTCATTTTCCCTTTGTCCAATTTGATAACCAAGGTTTCCTTCCCCAAAAAATAGCCCTAAGCCAGCTATCATTGCATACATATTTCCTCCTATATTATTCCTCAAGTCTATTATCCAACCTTTTGGATTTAAATTGTATAATCTTGTCAAATTATTACGCAATGAATCGGTATATTTCTTTGAATTAAGAGAATCAATTGCTTCACAAGGTGGTATGGTTACGTAAGCAATTTCGTTATAAATCATTTTCCCTCTTGGTTCTAATATTTCTGGAGATTCTAATTTATTTGCAAATTCACTTGGGTTAAATAAATCACTATGCTTATTTATTTGTCTAATTCCATTCCGCAGTAATTGGTGAATTGAATCCTGCGAGGTCGAACTTTTTATCTTTGATAATATATTGTCTTTTAAAGAATCAAGATTTATTCCTTTTTCGTTGATTATGTTCTGTTGTAAAATTTCAAAGGCTTCTTCTACATAGATTTTGCTTTTATTAGTCTTTTTTTCTGATAATTGACACGCTGAAAAAAGTAGTAAGAGAATTGATATGTAAATTATATTTTTCATAATTGATGCTAACTCAAAGGAATATTAACGTCATGCCATCGTCGACAATATTTAGCTATCGCTCATGACGATGATATTTCAGTTGAACAATCACGGCGCACCTTCCTCCAATCAATTTTTTACTATATAGGGAAAAGCACTCCCGTGTGGATGACTAAGATAACTATTATTTCTCTTTCTTACCGAATCCTAGATCCATTTTTGTCAGCAATCTCTTTTGACATCTTTGACATTTACTTAAATGCTATTTTTACCGCTTGAATCTTAACCTATACCCACAGCGATACCATTTCTTATTGTGTGTTCTTAATTTTTACTGCCATTTACATTCTTCCTGATACCTGTTGGTGGTGACTTATTTTGTGCACGGTCTACTACACCCTCATACAACCAATTCCCTTCGCCTGCTATTGACGCGCTTGATCCTGGTCTAGGCCTCCTTCTATACTGTGCAACTCTCTAAATTGTTAATACTGACGTCGACCTAACTGAAATGCTTTTATTGTTGATGGCGAAAAATTCTCTACTATTAATTGATCTTCATATCTCTTTAAGCGCGCTCTTTTTGACTGTCTCATGGATTTTTTTTTAAATCCAAGCTACTAATTCTTTAGCTACTTTTCTCTATTAACTATAAAGGGGTTGTTCAACGTTCCCTTGGCTATACGACTTATGAGCGCTAGCGAAATATGTCCGCATCAGGCAGTGTTAGCTGACGAGTTCTTCTTTTATGCGCTGGCTGACATACTCATTGATCATTTATTGCAAAGTGTTTAGCTAAGCGCTTAATGATATTTATGTATGGAAATGCACAGCCAAGATTAGAAATACAGCCATATAATAATGAAGCTATTGTCTTTGTGGCAAACAAAAGCAAAGAATCAGCGCCTTCTGCCCAAAATTGGAATCTAAAAACTACAAAATAGCAAATTTCTTTGTCAACTTACCTTCCTTTGTATAAACAGAAATAAAATAAACCCCTTTATCCAAATGCCTAAGAGAAACGGAAGATGAAAAAGCGAGTTCCTCAACCAGCTTACCCGTTAGATCAAAAATCTCAAGAGAATGGGGTATTAGCATTTCATCGATGTCAAGATATAAAACATCAGCAGTTGGATTTGGATAAATATTAAGTATGCTTTCATCCAACTTGCGATCTTCAACACTAACAATATAATTTGCCTCCACTTCATCAATACTAAAGACAGAATAACCGTCCAATTTAGGCTCTAAACCAAATTGATATCCTTCCGCCATAAACCTAATTATTAAGCTATCTGAACTTTGCAACCAATCTTGATCTATTTCAATTTCTTTTTCTTCAAATACATTTGAAGTAATAGCCAAACTATCTGAATATAAAGGAGTGTTAGGATTCGATATATACATCTGAACAACACATCGACCAAGCAGATGAATACTATCGCACCTAGAAGTATAGGTTACGCTTTTTAAATTTTTAGCTAGAAATTTTTGTTCTATATAACCTGAGTCGGTATAGTCTATACCAGCGAAACTACTATGAATTACTGCAAATATACGGTCATCTTCTATCCCCTTGGTTACAGAAACATTTGCAAAAGGATTTGCAGCATCACCACGCTTGTTGGAAGTTGTCCATCTAATCGGTTCTTCATGAGAATTGGCGGGGCTTTGCAGTACTTCCCACTCTTCAAGGCTAGCATTTTCAAATTGAGCAGTAAGCGAACTAAAAGCAAATATACAACAGAAAGAAAGTAGCATTCTCATAGTTTTAATTTTTGATAACATTAGTACTGAATGTTTGTTGATCTTTTGTGTAAAGGTTAATTAAGAGCATACCCTGATGTAGTTTGGAAACATCAATCTGATTATTATTGATCTCACTAAACTGGAGTAATTGGCCTAACGTATTATAAATATTATATGACTTAACTTGCCTAGAAGTCTCAATTGACAAAAAAATATTTAAGACAGTGTTTAGATATGTCGTCGTCTCTGTAAGGTACAAACAGATATGCGATCATATCTAATTGTTATGGGTATACTATTCATTTATACTCATATTTAAAGTATCTCTTTTTATTAGTTTCAAAATTGATTGATTCTTTGGTTTGAGGTCTATTCTTTGACTCGTATTTATATTCTGTTTTAGAGATCAATTTACCATCGTCGTAGGTTATTTCTTGAATTAAATTTTCGTTGTCATTATATCTAAATTCAAAAATATAATTTGGCTTAAACCTGTACCACTTTGTAGAACCAATCAATTTTTCATCCTCATAATTGTAGTTGATTAGGTTTGTAGTACACGCGCTATCTATGAATACTTCATTCACCTTGTTTTCATCTTCGTTAAAATAGGTTATGCCTATTAGTTCTAATCCATTGCTTGAATTGAGAATATTTCTACTTGTAATTTTGCCGTTTTTGTTTCTATTGTATTTATACATCAATTCCAGATTTTCGAATTTACCATCATTTTCTTCAATTGAGATCATTTTAACTACTTTTAAATCAGAGTTTAGACTTGCTGTTACTTTAGAATTAAATTCATCATAATTACTTGTTCGATATATAAGTTCCTCATTGAAGTAATAGCTCTTCATATTAATTTCACTTGGGTATTCTTCATAGACTATACTTCCATCATCATTTTCTTTAAACAGCTTATATTCAATTGTATCTAAAGTTTGATTTGATGAGTCAATTTCGATTTCATAAGATTCTGTAAGTTTTTTGATGTTGTCAATTTCTTTTACCAAACTCTTTGTAGTGTTGCCATGATTGCACTCACTAAATGTAAGGAGAAGAATTATTAACAAAATTATTCTCATTTTGAATTTTTAATTACCCATAACCCAAAGGAATATTAACGTAATGCCATTGTCGACAATATTTAGCTATCGCTCATGACGATAATATTTCAGTTGAACAATCACGG
>ENA-ORXT01000719-ORXT01000719.1-marine-metagenome-genome-assembly--contig:-NODE-719-length-50387-cov-5.804413_pt1 | contig 50387 bp, 42 predicted proteins | sample MGYA00237868_ERZ511482 | MGnify/ENA metagenome assembly ERZ511482
TAAGAGCCGTATGAGGTAGCTCTTCACGTACGGATCTGTGCGGGGGGCTGCCGGCAACGGCAGTCCCTACCGCGATCTAGCGCCCAGCGGCTGATGAGAAGATCCGATGGATCATTTTAGTAAGCGACATTGGGCCATTGGCCTGCGGTCGGTCATAGGGGGGCGGACTACGGCGATTCTTGATTGCTGCTGGCGACCAGTTGGTCGATCACAAACTGGTAGGCCACGTCCTGACGCAACGAGGTTGCCACGTCCACGTTGGGACGCCACTCGGCTTGTGGTCGCCGATCCAGTACCAGAACGCCACGCGTTAATTCGCCCTGTGTTTCAACATCGGCTGCCATTGTTTCGAATTCGAACAGCTGCGGTTCCAATAGCGCCAGAGCACCGATGGCTGCGTTGAGCGGGATGCTTTCTTGGCCTAATTGTTGTCGATAAGCCCGAAATGCAAACGGGAGAATTTGTCTGAGAAAATCTCCGCTGCGAGTTGAATCCGGTGGCAGATCATCCATCATCCCAAACCCGAAGGTAACTTGTTCGGTAATATCCAGCGGCAATAGAATCGTCGCCGCTTTAGACTGGATCACTTCTCGGGCACTTACCGGATCAAAGTAAAAGTTAAATTCGGCCGCGGGTGTCACGTTGCCTTTGGCGATCATGCTGCCGCCGGTAAGCACGATTCTATCCACCAACGCGACCAACGTTGGATCGCGCCGGAAGGCTTTGGCAACATTGGTCGGAGGCCCAATGCAGAGAATCGATACCTCGTCGGGATTGGCCCTAAGAATATCGCCGATCAGTTTTTCCGATTGATGGCCGTGCTGCAGTTGAGAAACCTCAAAATCCGAATTGCCTAACCCGTCAGCTCCGAACAGGTACTGCGTGTTGACCGGCGGTGCGTCCTCGGCCGGTGACGCCGTTCCCAGACGCGGATACCGCGCCGGGTCAAGTTCCGCGATGATGGCTTGGAGATTGTGGTTGGCTTGCCCAGCGGTGACACAGCCTTCGGTGGCCGTGACGGCCAGAATCTCGAATCGAGAATCGAACAGCATCATGCTCAAAGCGACGGCGTCGTCGATACCCATGTCGCAATCAATAATGACTTTCCGAGCCATATAAACTTCCAAATCCTTGATATTGTGATGCAGACTGCTCAGGTTGTCGTTGAAAACTTGGCAGGATGTAAGGTATCAGCCGGATTTTAATGGCCGCAGTTGGGCCAAACAAGGGAAAAACTCGGATCTGCCAAGCCAATCCGGCTCGAATTTGCTAAACTGTGCGCTTGACGAGGCCGGCGTACCTTGGGGCGTTCTATTGGAAGGGATGATTCTAACGACCGTCGGTGATGCGTCACGTAAACCAATCTTATCAGCGATTTTGACATACGGAGCGAGACTTGATCCGCGAGGCGACAAAAACTATCAAAGAAGGCAATCCTCTGCCCCTAACCGAAATGACCGAAGTGATGGATTCCATCATGGAAGGTCAGTGCAAAGACGCTGAGATAAAAGCGTTTCTCGTTGCGCTGCATGAGAAAGGCGAAACGTCTGACGAACTCGCTGGAGCAGCACTGTCTCTGCGCAAACACATGACGTCTATTCGCTCTCGCCGTGAGAACGTGGTTGATACCTGTGGAACAGGCGGAGGGAAGTCAGGTACCTTCAATATCAGCACTGCCGCCGCGCTGGTCGCGGCATCGGCCGGTGCCTCCGTTGCCAAACATGGTAATCGGCGTTCGACCAGCCTATCGGGATCTGCTGATGTGCTTGAGGAGTTAGGCGTTAATGTTGACTGCAGCGTCGACATTGTCGAACGATGTTTGAATACGCTGGGCATCTGCTTTTGCTACGCCCCACTGTTTCATCCGTCAGTGAAGAACGTTTCTAAGATTCGCAAGAAGCTTGATCATCCGACGCTGTTCAATCTGATCGGTCCTTTGTGCAATCCGGCCAACGCCAAGTTCCAACTACTGGGTGCGGGCTTGGGATCGACTCGGGGTGTTCTGGCCGAAACGCTGGCGAAGCTGGGAACCGAACGTTCGGTCGTCGTCCACTCGCGTGACGGGCTTGGTGAGATTTCCGTTTCTGACGTCACCGATGTATCGGAAGTTTTGGGTACCCAGGTGCGACTGGCCGAATTAGCGCCAGCAGATTTTGGGTTGGAGCAATCCGATATCAAACTGCTAAGGGCGAACAGCCCCAGCGAAAGTGCCGACGTTATTCGCCGCATCATCGACGGCCAACTTGGGCCTCAGCGGGACGTGGTGGTCGCGAACGCGGCCGCGGCGCTGTGGATTTCTGGCATTTGCGATGGTCTTCTGGCAGGTGCTGAGCGGTGTGCGCGGGCGATCGATAATGGCCAAACCAAAGAAATTTTGGCCGAATTGGTCGAGATGTCCAACAAGTAATCCCTAAACGGACCCTCGGCAGACAAAAAACCCCTTTTGAGTTCACCTGACTGTTGTTATTCTATCGCGACGCGAAAGGCGACTTCCAATTGGGTGTTGCCAAACCAACAAGAAATTTTGATTCAACGAGGATATCATGGCCAAACCAAGCCACAAAGTTAAAAAGGCAAACCACGGCAAACGCCCTGCGAACAACCGTGGACGCAAGATCAAGAACAAGAAGATCAAAACTCCGTAACTTATTAGCTCTCCATTGAGAGCCAAGTTGTAGAGACTAATTGATGATATGAAGAAACGGCTTTTCGGCCGTTTTTTTATTGTCGTAACGTGGGCTGCGATCCCAATGGCACTTACTTCAGATGATCCAACGGAACATTCCATCAGCCGCTGGGCGATAGCCCAATGGCACTTACTTTAGACGAAACGTGGGATAATTTTATCAGCCGCCACGCGATAGCGTCCGGTCCTACACGCTAAAAACCGGACGCTATCGCGTGGCGGCTGATGTGCAGATGCGTTGCATCAATCTAATGTAAATGCCATTAGCCGCTACCCTGCACTACCGAAACAGACGCCGATTTTTCAACTCCTGTCAAAAACAAAGAAACCATGGGCCGCCGTTCACTTCCCAAAAAAGACCCCGCGATCAACTATGATCCCTACATCGGCGAAGTCGACGATCTGGTCGCTCCGTTTTGCCCTCAAAGTCTGTTTCAGCAAACGGCTGATTTGGAAATCGAAGTCGGTAGCGGCAAGGGCCATTTTGTATTGACCGAATCGGGGAAGCGCCCTGATCGAAATTATCTTGGCAACGAGATGGCGAAGAAATATTGCCAGCATGCCGCCTATCGATTGGCAAAAAATGAACGGCCCAACGGTTATATGCTCAGCGGCGACGGGCTCAAGCTTTTCCGAGAGTTTTTGCCGGATGAGTGTGCTGTTGCAGTGCACGTCTATTTTCCGGACCCGTGGTGGAAGGCACGCCACCGCAGCCGCCGAGTCATGCAACCCTCTTTTATCGCCGATATACAGCGGGTGTTAGTGCCGGGCGGAATTTTCCATTTTTGGACCGACGTGGGAGAATATTTTGAAGAGACGATGGGGTTGATGGCCGAGCACAGTTGCTTGACCGGTCCTCATGCCGTGGAAGAAACGGCCGCCGAACATGACATGGACTACCGCACGCACTTTGAACGCCGGATGCGAAAGAACGATCACGACGTATACCGCAGCCAGTTCCACAAAGCGTAGGCCGTCGTTGTCTAGAGAACTGTAAAGTTCATTTCAAGGGTAGCGTCACGGCGCAAGCCGTACGGTTTTTACGCACCGGGAGGCTCGCGCCTTACCGCTTAAATCGGACTTTGCAGTCTTTCTACGTGGACGTTGGACTTATTACCAGGAACAAACCAACCATCCACAAAAAAAGGCAGCCCACCAAAAGTGGGCTGCCTTTTTAATATCAACTTGAACGATCGAACGTCCTAAGCAGTGGCTTTGGCTTTTTTGATCGCGGCTTGCAATCGTGACTTACTTCGGCCTGCTTTGTTTTTGTGGATGATGCCCTTCGCGCCGGCGCGGTCAAGCTTGCGAGATGCGTCGCGGTATTCAAGTTCAGCCTTCTCAACATCGCCTGCAGCAAGTGCAGCGTGGACAGACTTGATCTGTGTTTTCATGGCCGTTTTCGTGGCCTTGTTTCGTTCTTGGCGAACTGCGTTTTGGCGAAGTCGTTTACTTGCACTGCGTGTATTTGGCATAATTCTTCGGAAATATATGTAGTTGGTTCTTTTGGTTATTTTTGGACCCGATAATATCTCAACAACCCTCGATCTTGTCCACTGGTATTTTCGGCATTTTCTAGGGTATATGTTCGCATTTATATGCCGATATGGCGTGGAACCCGGGTTGGCCGCCTTGGCGACCCGATTAAGCGCAGTTCCTCCCGACTTTACCGACTAATCTCTACATGAACCTTCCAGATGAAGCAACACACCAGCAATCGCCCTTGAAGGGGCAATCGGTGCTGATTACGCGGGCCGCTCATCAAAGTGCGGCACTGGCGGAACGGATTTCTGCCCGTGGAGTTATCGCCGTGTTTCAACCGGCCATCGAAATCGTCGGTCCTGACAGTTGGACAATGGTCGACAGTCTAATAAAGAATTTGGCCGAGTACGCGCGGCTGGTGTTCGTCAGCACCAACGCAGTGACCTTTTTTCTTGATCGCGTGATACAAAAGCAGCAGATGGAGACGCTAAAGACACTTTCTCCAGAAATCGTCGCGATCGGACCGGCAACGGAGACCGCGCTCAAGTCGTATGGTTTGACCGTTTCGCGCGTCCCCGAGAACTCCAACAGCCAATCCCTAGCCAATCTATTGGTCGAGAATCGCGTGTCTTCCAACACCGCAATTTTTCGCGCCGACCGAGGCAGCGATGTGCTGAGCGATCGGTTGGCTCAGGCTCGTATCGATTTCGAAGAATTGGCCATCTACCGCAGCCAAGACGTGCTGCAACCCGAACCGGCCGTGTTCGATCAAATGGCGGCATCGAAAATTGATTGGACGACGATTACAAGTTCGGCGATTGGAAACTCAATTGCCAATCAGTTTGGCGATGCGTTACGCCGGACGAAGATCGCGACCATCAGCCCGACCACGACCGATGCAATGGAGCGTTTGGGATTCACCGTTGCCGCCGAAGCCAATCAATACGACTTGGACGGCATGATCGCCGCAATGGAATCCTATGAAGAGGCGCGTCAATGAATGCGAAATCTGGAAACCAACCTTGAATGCATCCCCCTTTTTTGATCGGAGCGATTTCTTCGCGCTAATGAATGCATCGGGCCACCTTGCCCTGCAACAATGGTCGGAGCGTTTGCGCGAAATCTGCGATCAACGTTTGGTTTCAAACGACGATGCTTTATTTGGATCATGGAAATCAGTACTCGATCGGTTGCCCGCCCTCAGCGAAGGTACGTTAGATGCCAGTGGTGATGTGATTCGGGTTGCCGGCCAAAGCACATCAACAGGCCCAACCGACGGCCTCCGCGCGGATCTGGTGCAGCTGAATCCATGGCGTATCGGTCCCTACCATTTGTGCGGCGTCGACGTGAATGCTGAATGGCGCTCGAATTTGAAATGGGACAGGATCGCCTCCAAAGTTTATTTCGACGGCGCGAAAGTTTTGGACGTCGGCTGCAACAATGGCTATTTTGGTTTCAAAGCGCTCGGCGCGGGAGCCCAGTGGGTGATGGGCGTTGAACCTTTCTTGCTGTACGTCGTGCAACACGAGATCTTCCGCCGCTATCTGACCAGTCCTGCTGCGATCGGGGTGATGCCAATCAAGGCCGCTGAGATTCCTCCGGGCTTGAGAGTATTCGATGTTGCGCTGTCGATGGGCGTGTTGTACCACCGTAAAAATCCGATTGGACATTTGGAGACATTGCGAGGGTCTTTGCGAAAACGCGGCCAATTGATCCTTGAAACGATGGCAATTGATTCAGATAGCTTGGATGTGATCGTGCCCAAGAATAAATTTGCAAAGATGCGCGGCATTTGGTTCATGCCGACGGTAGGCATGTTAAAACTGTGGTTACAGCGGACGGGGTTTGCGGAGATTGAGATCGTCGACGTTTCGGTAACCGATGCCAACGAACAACGTCAGACGCCGTTTATGCCGTTTGAGTCACTCAGCGATTTCCTTGACCCGGATAATGAGGAGCTCACGATCGAGGGCTATCTGGCTCCGTCCCGGGTGGTGATCTCTGCGGTGCGAGCGTCCTGAAAAGCGAAACTTTCTCGAGGCCGTGTTGTTCAAAACGTTGTTGAAATGGCGGTTTTGTCATCTCACGTCGGCAAAACTTCCGTTTCGCGTGAATAGATGTAGCGATTGACTAATATTAAAGGCGGCCAGAAACGATGGACGATTTTAAGAAGAACAACGGCCTGCCCGGTAATCTCAATCAGCCGACTCCACTTATCAAGAAGCCGAACATGCGACAATTGTCAAATCTGCGGGCGCACCGTTTAGCGCTACGGCCGAACCGATCCGGCATCTCGAAGTCGGCTACGATCGTCTCGTTAATCATCCTGCTGATGGTTGGCATCGGCATTTATTCGTGGCTGAATTCTGGAGATGCTGGCCCCTCGTTCGCCCCCATCACGACTAAAGTGACTCAGGGGGAATTTGTGGCGAAAGTTCTCGATCAAGGCGAAATTGAAAGTAGTGACAACATTGAAATCCGGTGCGAGGTGAAGGCTCGCAATGGCCAGATCAACGTGCTCGAAGCGGCCCCCGAAGGAATCCAAGTCAAACCTGGCGATTTTCTGGTGCAGCTTGATGCCGCGTCTTTCAACAAAGAACTTGAAGCTCAGAACATTTCGATTGCTTCGGCCAAAACAAAAGTGATTAAAGCTGAAACGACTTTAGAAACAGCCAAGGCGACCAAACGTGAATACGAAGAAGGTGTTTTTGTTGAAGCGCTGCAGACGATCGAGAATGAAATCTTCGACGCACAATCTCAGATCTCAACCGCAAAGCAGGAGCTCGAGCAGTCCATCGCGGTCATGGAGCACAGCGAAAAACTTCACAGTCGAGGATTCATCACACAGCGGCAATTAAACGCAGACGAGTTCGCGGTTGAGAAAGCCAAAATCGCGATTAAGAAAGCGGAGAATCTTCTCTCCCTTGCTAAACAGAAAAGAAAGGTGCTGGTCAACGTCACCCAAGAGAAAGAACTGACTCAACTGGACGCGGAGATCCGTGCTTCGAAAGTCGATCTGGATAGCCAGCAACAATCCTTCGAGGTTGAAAAGCAAAAGCTGTTCGACATCAATGAAGCAATAACCAAATGTCGCATCGTCGCGCCGCCGGGAGTGCAAGGGCAATTGGTTTACGCGAAAGAATCACGTGGACGGGGTGATGAATGGGTGCTGGAGGAAGGGGCAAGTGTGCGTGAAAATCAAGTCTTGGTACGCGTGCCTGACCCAAGGAAAATGCAGGTTAAAGCTCTCATTAATGAACAGAGCATCACGCAAATTGAGCCCAACATGCCTGCGGTCGTGCAGGTCGACGCGCTTAACGATATTACCCTCCAAGGGATCGTCGTGAAGGTAAACCAGTATGCCGAATCCAAAGGTTGGTTCGGTTCGAACGTTCGCAAGTACGCCGTTTATATTCGTATTATAGATCCGCCGCTATCTTTAAAACCAGGAATGAACGCTTCGGTTTCAATTCAGTCGCGCTTCCAAAAAGATGCGTTGCTAGCGCCGCTGCAAACGGTCTACAGCGTGCAGGATCGCAGCTTCTGCTTAGTGAGAAGCGGCGACAGTTACGAAACAAGAGAAGTCGTCATCGACGGTGATAATTCCAAAATGGTATTGTTTAAGGATGGCGTCAAGGTCGGCGATGAATTGGTGATGAATCCCGGCTCCTACAAAGAGCGGATGAAACTGCCCGAAGTTTTAGCTGACCAGAGTATTGACCTACCAGACAACGTAACGCTGGTGAAGACAGGTGTAAAAGCTGAAGGCGCTGGCGAAGGCGCTGGTGAAGGCGCTGGTGAAGGTCGCGCCGGAGGAAGCCGATCCGGTGAAAGCGGCGGCGGGCGCCCTGGAAGCGGTGGCGGGTCAGCCAGTGCAATGATCGATGGAATGATGAAGAAATACGATACCAACAGCGACGGCTCGATCGACGCAGCCGAGATGGCCAGCTTAAAGGGCCGGGCGAAGAGCTTGATAGACGGCGCCGACGCTGATTCAGACGGAACCGTTACCAAGGCTGAACTTACGAAAACAGCGACCAAAATGATGTCGAAATGGGGTGGAGGCGGTGGGCCAGGTGGCGGAGGGGGAAGACCCTCCACGTCAGATTCGTCTGGAGGCCAGCCTTGAACGAGCCGACAAAACTGGCGGCCAGTCTCCGCGATCTGCAAAAACACTACGTTTTAAAAAGTGAAACCGTGAAAGCGTTGCGCGGAATATCCTTCGACATTCCCGAAGGTGATTACGTAGCGATTATGGGACCGTCAGGTTCAGGGAAGAGCACGCTGTTGAATCTGTTGGGATGTCTTGATCGTCCCACGCACGGTAGTTACTTTTTGGGCGACCAAGACGTTGCCAAGATGACCGACGACCAGCTTTCTGAGGTTCGCGCGTCACGATTGGGGTTCGTGTTTCAATCCTACAACTTGATCGCGCAACTGAGCGTCGTAGAAAATATCGAGGTCCCGCTGTACTACATGGGGCAATTGAATGCCGAATCTCGTGCCCGGAGTACACGTTTGGCGACGATGGTTGGATTAGGCGAACGGCTGGGCCACAGACCGACACAGTTGTCCGGTGGTCAACAGCAACGGGTGGCCATCGCGCGATCTCTGGTTAACGATCCTTATTTTATTTTGGCAGACGAAGCGACTGGAAACCTTGATTCGGTAACGACCGAAGAAATTCTGGCACTGTTTCAACGTCTTAACGACGAAGGCCGCACCATCATCATGGTCACGCACGAAGATGAGGTGAGCAAACACGCCAAACGTGTAATATGGTTGAAGGATGGCGAACTTCAGTCCGACGAACCTGTTGAAGATAGGGCCGTCTACACCGCAGAGCGGATTCAAGAGATCTCACAGAATGCGGAGGTTAGAACATAGCAGCGTGGGCGACCGTTTTCTCTCGGGTAAACCTGTCACCTTGATGTTCTAAACTGATGAGACTATTTCGAACGTTCAAGCTAGGGCTCAAAAGTCTCCTACTTCACCCGATGCGATCTGCATTGACGGTGCTGGGGATTTTCATCGGTGTCGCGAGTGTGATTTGGCTGCTGGCGATCGGCGAAGGCATCAGTCGTGAAGCTCAACGCCAAATCGAAGACCTAGGGGCTGAGAACATCATTGTGCGATCGGTGAAGCCGCCGGACGGATCGGGTGCTAACGGCGCGGTTGATGACTTCGGCGTACGGCGATCTGAAGCCGAGATGATTTTGGCTACGGTCCCCACGATAGATCGCGTTGTACCCATACGCGAGCTGTATCAGAACTTCATTTACAACGGTAACCCCAATGCCAAACCGGTCGACGGACGGTTGGTGGGATGCACGCCCGAGTATGCCGCGATCACTCGTTTAGAGGTCGCTCGCGGTCACTTTATTACTCACCGGGAAGTCGAAGCGAAACGTTCGGTCTGTGTTATTTCCGCGGTGCTTGCCGATCGTTTGTTTCCATCGGAAGATCCGATCAACAAGCAAATGTATATGCCAGAGAAACAGGAATACTTCAGCATCGTGGGCGTCCTGAAGAAACGTAACGCCACTGCGGCGATCGGCGGTTCATTATCGGCTCAGGATTTCTCGTTGGATGTTTATATTCCGATCAGCACCATGTTTCAGCGGATGGGCGATCGGGAAGTGAAACGCACCGGTGCGTCGTTCTCGATTACCAGTTTCGAACTTTCTCAGATCACCATTCAAGTCAACGGCATTGAGGATGTACCTCGAACTGCTGAACTGATTGAGGCGACGCTGATGGCCGATGACGCCAATCGCCAAGACATCGCAGTGGTGGTTCCTTACGAATTGCTTGAACAAGCGAAGACGACGCGGTTGATGTTTATGATGTTCATGGGGCTGATTGCCGCGATCTCATTGATTGTCGGAGGCATCGGGATTATGAATATCATGTTGGCGACGGTCACCGAAAGAACGCGCGAGATCGGGATCCGCCGCGCGCTTGGTGGAAAGCGTTCGGACATCACCCAACAGTTCTTGGTGGAAACAATCTCGCTCTCGGTCGTCGGTGGATTGACGGGCGTGCTGGGAGGTTTGTTGTGTCCGTTGGTGGTCTATTACACACGTCAAAGTGTTCAGCAATTCGCCCCCGATTTCTATGCGAATCTGCCTGAGGTGGCCAAAGTGATGAGTCCCGAGATCGTGCCGGCGTCGATTCCGATCGCGTTTTTCATCTCGGTGATCGTGGGTGTCATTTTCGGAATTTACCCGGCGATCAGAGCGGCTCAAATGGATCCCATCGACGCGTTAAGACACGAGTAGATAAGTGCTGCGAGAAAATTAGCGTCCGTAAACTTCCGTAAGAATTTCAGGCGTTGCACCGTTTTGTGTACATACGAACGCAGCGACTCTGCAGGCGTTTTCGTTCGCGGTCGAAAGGTCTTTGCCCTGTAAAAGTTCCCACACCAGCGTAGCGGTGAACGAGTCCCCTGCTCCGACGGTATCGACGACCGCAGTGGATACACCGGGAAAGTGATTGACCTCATCGCCACGAATCAACGTCGCGCCTTGCCCACCTTGGGTATACGCAATTAGGTTCAGTTCCAACCGCTGAATCAATTGTTTAAGCTGATCTTTGACGTCGCCGGTGAGTTCAAATTTCTTCGCCAGCACCGGTAGCTCTTCGTCACTTAGCTTAAGTATGTTGGCCAGTTCCAACGACCGTTTGTAGACGGACTCTTCTTCGATTGTCGGCCGCAGGTTGATCTCCAAAACACGACGGCAAGTAGGCTTGGTCGCCGCGATAAACTTTTGGATAGTCTCTCGTGAGACAAGCGAACGCTCCCCCTAAACGCCGCTGGTTAGGGAAGACATCCCACAGAACTTCACCAATGACGGCGACTTGATAAGGCAGTGGCATAGAGCTCTCAGGAATAAGATGTTCATTTTATGCTAACTGATTGCAAGCGCCTTATCACTGCCTTAGGTCAACCGCTTGGTAACATTCCAAAAAAAAGCGGCTGACTGGAAGTCAACCGCCAATACATGCGTTTAAGCGTCAACACTAAACTTGCCGCACGTTCGAATTCATTGCTTCGTAAATTAATACTTCGTTTTAGGTAGCCTTTTTAACGAGGCCGATGATGAAAAGCAGTAGCACGGCACCGATCGTTCCTGAGAGAATTTCATTGACGTACGGGATATCAATCAAGTGCAAAGAACCAAAGAGGAATGAGAACAAAAACGCACCGACGATTCCGATGATGATATTGGGGACCAAACCCATGCTGCGACCTTTAAGGATCTGTCCGGCCAAGAATCCAGCGATCGCACCGATGACTACGGCGACCAAAATTCCAATCCAATTGATACCAGCGGCCTGAGCAAGAAACATGATTTCCATTTTAAAACTCCAAATGTGGGGGATTTGATTCGTACTAAGAAGATTTAGTCTTGGAATCGATGAACGTCAAAGTAACAAATGACTTTGCCTAAAAAAAGGAACTGCTTGCATTCTTCAAAGATCCTTTTGGGAGAAAAGATCTACGCGGCCGATTTGCGCGGAGAAATCTGCGTTTTAATGAAAAAAGTCGGTTTTTCTCAGGAAAAATCATACTTGTCCCGCCGAAGTTGCGAGCAGATTTTAGACTCGACACTCGTCTTGCAAACTCTAAAGATAGGCCGTTTCGGTGCTTCTTGAAGGACAGGCTGACCTTGAGACCCCTACATCTCAATCGTCACTCTGTTGAAAAGCGCCGTCCGCCGAAATTCCAATCTTATTGAGCAGAGGTAACATTTGCGTGCTCACAAAATCATGGTGTTCGTCCAATAGACTTCTGGCGGACTTGGCCGATAGAGATGTTTTCTGTTTTTGCGAAACATGATGGAGTTGTACTTTGCCGTCCTTATCACAACGAAGGTTCAATACGGTTTCTCCGTCCTTCCAGAAAACGAAGATGGAAAAACCCTGTTTAGGGTGCTCGCTGAGCAGATAAAATAAATCCTCAGCCTCATCTTCAAAAAGAAACTTGAAGTACTCGCGCTTCTGCCGCACGTCTTTCCAATTGGTCCGTTCTGGATGAACGAGTAAAGTCATTCGCAGCTGAGATTTGTACATTGTTCGATTTAGTGATTTCGTCTTATTGTCGTTCATTTCAGCAGAGTAGTCATAGGTCTGTGACCTGACTTTTACATCGTCTGCGATACGCTCGAATAAAATTTGCTCGTAGCCCAGCCCAGCAACATTGTGGTCGCCGCCCATCTTCAGCCAGGATTTTGGTAGCCCGGCGTCTTTGAAAGATTGCTTGACTTCCTTCATCAATTCTCCGAGGGATTTATTGTCGAAGGTCTTTTTCCAATGACTGCGGTCGATCACTAAGTTGCCTTGATCGCCGAGCTTGAGCTTCAACAAATCTTTGAGAGGTTGCTGGACTTGTTCCCGCCCGGTCTTTCTCAGTCGTCGACGATTTTTCTTGACCGGTGTTTTACTCTCTTCTTCAGGGGCTTTGGATTCAACTTTGTTTTTGCGGTCAGTTGTTTGTTCGGGCTTCGACTGGTCCCGTTGCAATTGTTGAATAAAGTTCGACCATGCATCAACATCATCACCAAATTTTTGGTTGGTAAATGATTCGAGTTGGTTGATCGTATTCGCAACCGATTGGTTCGATGCCTTAGATGCGATTTGATGGGTCAATAATTTCACCAGGATCCCAGGTGATTTAACAAGCTTCCCATCAACGATTGTATTGATGATCAAAACGGTGGATTCGTCCGCGCTGGACTGAATTGCTTCTATGATTCGTGCTCGCATTTCCAGCGGGAGATTGTCAGAGCAAAGCATTGCCGAAACGGCCACCACGTACTCGTTCAGTTGTTTGGAAAGATTTTTCGCCTCCTCTTTCCGCAACTTGAATGTTTTGGAGGCTAAATTTGGGAAGGCGGCTTCAAAAGTTTTACGATCTTCTTCGGAGAAATTCAGAATAGATTCCACCAGTGTTTCGATGTTGGAGCGTGAAGCAACCTTGGGCACTCCCAAGCCCGCGGCTCGAAAGCGATCGAGCGCATCGGCGAATTCTGATTTTGCGAGCAATTGGTTGATCGTTTGATCAGACAGATAGTCAAAAGAATCACCTTCGATCGCGACCAGAGTCAGTCCGCTATTGGTTTGGCGGATGATATGGATCCGCTCTTGAGCAAGATTTAACGAGATCATCGAGAGACGTTTTTTGGCTTCGTCCAATTCTATGTTGACGCGATTAGAGGCGTCGGTAAGGTCTTTCAGCTTGATGACTTTTATATCCTCCATAATCCTGCCCCACCGGTCTCTGCCAGAGTTGATTATGAATTGTGCGACTCCTGACTCGGTCTGACTAAAGTAGCCATCGCCATTAGTAGAATGGGAGCTAGAGTAAGAATTTTTAACGATGGATTGGCCTAATTCTTCTGCCTCTTCATACTTAGGAAATTCTAAGTCGAAACGCCCATCTTTGACTTCGATTGGTATTTTATCAGCCATTGCCGCGCGGGCTTTGAGCATCGTTTCTGTTGATTCGGCGCTGGAGATGCGTTCACCGAAGCCAAATAATTGGGCGTGGGAGGAGGAGATCAGCGTTGTCGAAAAAGCAAACGCGAGAACAGCCGCGCCCAGTGGAATTTTGATTAACGTTTGTTGCGTTGAATTCATCGGGGTTCCAGGTCGAACTGCGGTAACCGATTTTGGGTTACCCTCTATTGTATGAGGTTTTTCGCGTCGCCACAGGCCATTGAGGCTGTGGCTTACTGAGATGTGCTTTCGTGTTACGATGTCGCGAAATAATGACTCTCCATGAGAAACAGCCCTTTCCCAAGCCGCCGGCGATTACTTGTCTTCTTCTTGCGATTCCAAATTGAATAAATCGTCCGGCGACGGGCCAACACAGTTGTCAAATTTTATTCGATTGGCTGCGTATCAAGTGTTGATGCGAATTGGATGGATGTTCAAAACCGAGAGCATCATTATGCCGGCTTTCATGGATTTGATTGGCGGTTCGGGTTGGCAGCGCGGCTGTCTGCCGATGTTGAATCGCTTGGGACAGTCGATTCCACCGCTGTTGTTTTCGGATCGGATTCGCAATGTTCGTTTGAAAAAGAGAGCGCTGTGTCTGTGCACAGCGATGGCGGGATTTTGCTTTCTTCTTTTAGCCATTTGCTGGTGGGGCTCGGGAGGGGAAAATCGCGTTTGGTGGCCTTGGTTATTCCTGACGGTGTACGCATTGTTCTTCGTTGTCTCTGGCGTCAATCAGTTACTGTTTAATACGCTGATTGGAAAACTGATTGTTGCTGAAAAACGTGGCCGTCTGGCCGCAGCGGGTAGTTTGATTGGCGGAGCGTTATTTACGGTGCTGGCGTTTTTACTGCTGCAGCCTTGGCTGGAGTCAACGCCTCCTCAGTTCGGATTGATCTTCGGATTCTCTGGGTTGGCGATGGTAAGTTCTGTTGGAGTAGCATGGTGGTTTATCGAGGTTGCCGACGAAGAGAAAAGTAATTTGCGCAGTGGCATCGAGATTATCGCCAGCGCGCGCAGCTTGGTAGTTCAGGATCGTAACTTTGGATTTTTGGCGATCGCTGCTGGTATGTTTGGGATGTCGATTACTTTGTCACCTCACTACCAAGCAATCGCGCGAGAGAAATTGGCAACTGGCTATGAAACGCTACTGTATTGGATCGTGGCTCAACAGGTGGGAGCGGCGCTGCTGAGTGTACCGGCGGGTTGGTATGCAGATCGTTTTGGCAATCGAAGCATCCTGCGAATTTTGATGGGCCTTTTGTGTCTAGCGCCAACGATGTTGATTTTGCTGCAATGGTTTGATTCACCATTTCAATTCTTCTACCTAGTGGTCTTTTTCTTGCTTGGGCTTATGCCGCTCGCGTTTCGGTATTTTAATAATTACACACTGGAAATTACTTCCCCCGAAAATCATCCTGCCTATCTCAGTACGATTAGTTGCTGCATTTCGCTACCGGTGATCGTGTCTTCGCTGTTAGTCGGATGGCTGATCGACGTGATCGGGCTAACCGCGGTTTTTTCAGCGGTGCTGTCAATGCTGCTGGTGGGATGGGCCGCGACGTTCTTATTAGTGGAGCCGCGCGATGCAGATCTTTAAGTTATCCGCGCGCGTTTGGCCCAGCGGTATCTTCGAATGAGATGGTCTGGCTACTAAAACGACGTTTGGATAGACTTGCGTGACCGTCGCCAATAATCCTTTTGGAGTATGAAATGTATCGTTTACTTATGTCCATTGTGATTGTCGCAATTTTCGCGCACGCTTTCCCAGCTTTGGTTCTGTCGCAGGAGATCGCGGGAGTCAAATGCGTTGTTAAGGGAGACCGAAACTCGCAGGAGCAGTTCAAAGCTGATCATGCTGAGGGTGAAGTGTATTTCTGCTGCCAGGGATGCGCGGCGGCGTTTGCGGCTGATAACGCAGCGTACCAAACGCGCGCTAATCACCAACTCGTTTTGACTCAGCAGTATCAGCAGTCGGCCTGTCCGATCGCGGGCGAGGCGTTTGATGGTGAAAAAAGGGTAAAGGTTGGTGGCGTTGAAGTTGCGTTCTGTTGCGAGCACTGCAAAACAAAAGTTGAAGTGGCGGCTAATTTACCAGCCAAAGTCGAACTTGTGTTTGGAACAGAAGCGTTTAACAGAGCCTTCACCAAGTCAAAGCCGGAATCAGAATCGTCGTCGATTGATCTGACCGATGTTAGATGTTTGCTGCAGGCAAAACGACCGGCGAAGCAGGAGTTCGCCGTTGCCTATCGCGATGCAAAGGTTTATTTCTGTTGCAATGGATGCTTGAGCGCGTTTCAATCTGACCCTACTAAGTATTCGGTTCAGGCGAATCTGCAGTTGGTTTCCACGAAACAGTACTCCCAGACCGCCTGTCCTCTGACAGATGGAGACATCGATAGTTCGAAGCCCATCTCCGTTGGAGGACAAGACGTAGCCTTTTGTTGCGGAGGTTGTCAAGAAAAAGTCCAGGCGGTTGCTGAAGAGGAGCGCGTCGCGATGATCTTTGATGATGAAGCGTTCGAAAAATCATTTTCGAAAGTTGTGAAAGCTGAGTCGAAAGAATATTCGGTTGCTCCGGAGGAGCTGGCCGCTCCTGGGAAGTAGCTTTGGTTGGGCGCCGAGGCATAGACGCAGGCTGATGCACGAAAGCGCATTGTGAGCCACGGGTATCGCAGCCTGTTAACGGCCGGCATCTAAGCAGCGGCTAGCGCCCTGCCGCTCAGTTCGCCAGTCCAGCTTCCCGCCTGAGCAGACGTATGCTCGATTGGCCCATCGAGCAGAGAGCGTATCAATCGGTATTTAGAACTTCATTTTGATGTTCCTCAGCTTGCCGAGAATCGTCATACTGCGGTTGATATAGATACAGTTTCTACCTTGGACAACGCAATGCGAATTTTCTTTTCTGTCGGCGAACCCAGTGGCGATTTGCACGGAGCGAACTTGATTCGGCGAATGAAAGCTGAGATGCCGGATGCTCAGTACGTAGGATATGGTGGACCGAAGATGGCCGAGGCTGGCTGCGAAGTGCACTACGACCTGACTCAACATGCCATCATGTTTATCTGGGACGCGATTAAGCAATTGCGATTCTTTTTTGGGCTGGTCGATCGCGCGGATGAGTATTTTGCTGAGAATCAAATCGAGGCGGTCGTGTTGATTGACTACCCTGGATTTAATTGGTGGATTGCCAAAAAGGCGAAACGTCGTGGCATTCCCGTTTTTTATTATGGCGTACCCCAAATGTGGGCTTGGGCTCCGTGGCGCGTTCGAAAGATTCGAAAATATGTCGATCATGTTTTGTGTAAACTTCCATTTGAAGTCGAATGGTTTAAGCAACGCAATTGTCACGCGACTTATGTTGGCCATCCCTATTTCGATCAATTGGAGCGCCAAAGCTACGACGCACTATTTCTGAATTCAATGAAAACAGAAGATTTGGTGACTTTGTTGCCTGGGTCGCGCGATCGGGAGGTTAAAAACAATTTTCCAACGCTGATTGCAGCGGTGGAGATTGTGGCACAGGAGTGTCCTGAAGCTAAATTCGCGGTTGCCTGCTTTAATCAGCGCCAGAAGGAAATGGCCGAATCCATTTTGGAAGAGGTGCGACAATCACGAGTTGCTGAAGCACCTAAGTTGCCTGAAATTCAAATGTATGAGGGGCGCACACCTGAACTGATGGTCGCCGCGCAGGCGTGTGTGGCTTGTAGTGGTTCTGTTTCAATGGAGCTGTTACATCACCGCAAACCAACCGTCATTATCTACAAGGTGAAGCGTTGGATTATGGCTGCCCAGGGGATACTGATGCGTACAAAATTTATCACGCTGGTAAACTTGATCGCGGCCACCGATATACGTAAAAAGACATGGGGACCGTTTGATCCTGAACGTTATCCAAATGATGCGATCATGCCGGAGTACATGACCACGGGTGATGCTTCGCAGCTGGTTGCCAACCATGTTGTGGGATGGTTAAACGATGAAGAACGCCGCAATGAGAAGGTTGCCCAACTGGATGCGGTCGCGAATCAGTATGCGATTCCCGGCGCGACGTCTCGTGCGGCCGACTACATTATCGGTAAGCTGCTAAAATCTTCTTCTGTTTCGAAAGCGGCGTAACGCGTAGCAGGACCCTCCAGTAACCTTAATGGAGCGCGGACGCTGTGTGTCCCCGCTATGGACGTTGGCGGTGCCGCCTATTGGCGTTAAGATTGGGCTTTGCAAATCTGTGAATCGACAATCTTATAGGGGCCGATCGTGTTACTTGGTGAACCGGGCAGAACAGAGTTTGATTTTAATTTCAACGTTCTTGGGTTCGACGTCCGCGTACATCCTGGTTTCTTCATTATCAGTTTGTTGTTTGGCCGTGGACTAGTTAGCGGACCTAATATCAATACGGGCGTGGGCGTGTTGATGGGAATCGCGATATTCTTCGTATCGATTCTGGTACATGAACTTGGCCACTCATTAGCGTTTCGGCGCTTTGGCTTGCACTCCAGAATCGTGCTGCATTGGATGGGTGGGCTGGCGATCCCCGAACAAGGAATTGGGCGGCGGCAAGGACGCCTGAACAACTACCAATCCATCATCGTTTCGTTGGCGGGGCCGGTGGCAGGGTTGCTACTCGGTTTCATCTTGATCGCGATCGCGCATACGGTTGGAAAAGATGTTCCACGATTTTATCTATTCGGGCTGATGCCGATCTTTCTCTTCGAAGAACGTACGCTGCTGTTAGCGGTTCTGCAGGGTGGAATCATCATAAACATCATTCTCAATATTTTAAATTTGGTGCCAATTTTTCCCCTGGATGGTGGGCAAGTCAGTCGCAATCTCTTTGAGATTTTTGATCCAAGAGACGGAACGCGGAAAAGCTTGATGCTGTCGATGGGCACAGCTATTTTGTGTGGCGTGCTAGGGTATACCAATCAAGATGTTTATATTGCCATTTTCTGTTTCTATATGGCTTATCAGAACTATCAGTTGCTCAACTTGAGCGGTCAGCGGCCTTGGTAGTGCGCGTTCTAATCAGTGACGAGTAACTACCCCGGAATCTGTTTTCAAACTTATCGTTGAGTTCGAAAGTTAGGACGTTTGTTTCATTGTTTTGAAAACGAAATCAAACAGACAACTGAAGTTAGTGTTTGTAAAAACGTTTGAGCACAATAAAGCGCGTATTTAGGTTGTTGTTTTAGAAAAAAAACAAAAAAATTTTGCGTAACCATCTTTCGTTGTTCGAAGTTTTCTTGCCCCCAAAAAATGAAATGGGTAAGGCACTTGAAATAGTTGTGACGCGCTTGAAATCTACTTTATAACGTTCATCGACACCCCTAAATGTCATTGTTTTTCGGGTTCCACAACTTGCTGAACGATTCTTCTGTTGCACGTTGGGCAATATCGTAATGCGACAACATTTAGAGATATGGTTTTGGTCCAAAGGTATGTCTTTTCCTTTAAAAAACGGATTTTCTGGTGCTTAATAATTGTTGGTCTACAGTGTTTCAATCGCGGTAGAATTCTTCTACTGGAGTAATTACAGCATCGTTGCAGCCACGCTGATCCCAACGAAGACATCATTTTGAATCAATCAAAAGTATTTACGTCTTGATGCAGTTGAATTTGGCTGTTCGATTTTTGTTCTCACTAATTTTTTTACAACCCAGTTAGGTAAGGTGAAAAAAAATCAGTGTGCAAGGAAAAAAAATTTATAAAACGTGCAAAACAACATTGAAAAGTTCTGGCGGTTCTCTAAAACTTAAATCGTTGTCAACCTGTCGGTGGAGGCATTGTGCTTACATCATCACCAATGAAGGTGTGTGGAGCAGGTTATCATTCGAATCACAATGTGTGATTTAATTTCGAATGGCGAGTGAGTCACAAAGGCTTTGACGTAAAGCCAGACCGGACTCTCTCTCCACGGTCTTATAACGGAGGACGTCCTGTGGCCAAGAAGAAGAAAGCTAAGAAGAAAGTTACTAAGAAGAAGGCAGCTAAAAAGAAGCCTGCTAAGAAAAAAGCCAAGAAGAAGGTAGCTAAGAAGAAGACAAAGAAAAAAGCTGCTAAGAAGAAGGCTAAGAAGAAGGTAGCCAAAAAGAAGGCTAAGAAGAAAGTAGCCAAGAAGAAGACGAAAAAGAAGGCTAAGAAAAAAGTCGCAAAGAAGAAAAAGTAAGTTCTGACTTGCTAATCTTCAATTGAAACAACGAGAAAGGGTCGCCATTGGCGACCCTAGATTTTTGCGCTGTTGGTAACGGATGAGACTGCGAATCCTTCCCGGCTGTCCCTAATTCTTCGTAACTGGTGGGAACGAGTGGATTGGCTGCTTATCCTCTATTGGCATTGCTATAGAACCGGAAGCTGGGCCTGAACGGGTTCTTCAGCGAACTTGTCTGCCAAGCACTTGGTCAATTCGAATGCGATTTTCTCCAAATACGGTGCTATTTCGGCATCTTCGAAGTTGTCGGACATTTTGCCCGCATCGCCACGCTCGCGAAGTTGGATGTTGATCGGAATTTCTCCGAGAAACGGGATCTTATCTTGGGCCGCATATTCCTTGGCCCCGCCTTTGCCAAAAATATCGTAGCTCTTTCCATTGTCAGGACAGAGGAAGCTGCTCATGTTTTCGATTAAGCCAAGCACTGGGATTTTAACTTTGCGAAACATTCCAACTGCTTTGATCGCGTCGATCAAGGCAACTTCTTGAGGAGTGCATACAATCACCGCGCCGGTCAACGGCAGTAGCTGGGAGAGGCTGAGTGCAATGTCGCCGGTACCCGGTGGCATATCAATGATCAAGTAATCAAGCTCACCCCAATCGGTGTCACGAACAAAGGTCGTAACGGCTGAGTGCAGCATAGGGCCGCGCCAGATGACGGCTTCTCCCGGAGGAATCATAAATCCAATGCTCATCACTGGTATACCATTGGACTGCAAGGGAACGATCTTGTTGCCTTCTTTGGTGACCTGGCCGCGCGTGCCAGTAAGGTGCGGAAGGCTTGGTCCGTAAACGTCTGCATCTAACAGACCGACCGAACAACCGGCTTTCTTCAGGCCCATCGCAAGACAAACCGCGGCGGTACTTTTACCTACGCCGCCTTTGCCCGCAGCGATCGCGATGACGGCCTTAGCCTTGAGTCCGACTTGTCCCAATGGTATCGCTGCGCGGTGGTAATCGGAGATTTCGACTGCTATTTGTTGTTCAGAAAACGCTGAAGTCAAATGATCGGTAACTTGTTGCTGGAAATGGTTTTTGATTGGCAACGCAAACGTTGTGATACCAATATCTACGCGAATGGCATCCCCATTTACCTCAACAGACTTAACTTGTTTCGACAGCGGCCTTCCTGTTTCTGGGTCTGGTATTTGACGCAAGGACTGGTGGATGGATTTGATCAGTTCGTCTGACATAGTTTCAATTCTTCAATAGGTAACTTCTTAAGACCAAGGCAGATTCCGCTCGATCTCTGTTTCTAGGATTTCTTGAGGCCCTTGGTAGGTTTGATTGTGCCGCTTTATCATGCTGGAGAGTCTTCCTAGGTCTGCCGGCGAGTAAAACACCTCGGCAATCCCCAAGCTTCTCAGGCTTTTCTCGGCTGACCGAATTTGCGATTCACCGACAACGAATATTCGTCTGGTCGGCCAAAACAAAGGCTGTAGCTTGGAGAAATGGGCTGATCGAGAGGCTGACAACTCTATCAGGACGGCCGCATGGCGATGCAAGATAGCTTCGGCGACCAGATCGTTCTCGTCCAGTGCCCAAACGGTGGGGCATTCGAAATTGGCGCGTTTTAACGCCGATTGCCACGAAGATGAGTGAGCCAGAATTAGTATCGGTGACGAGAATCGAGCCTTTGTTGGATCTGCGCCTTTTTGGGATTTAGTCATCGGCTTCTTCAAATAGCGGTTCGTCCAGTGGCCGGAAGTCGTCAGCCGAAAGGTCGGCGTCGGGTTGGGCTTGAGCGGGTTGGACCGGTTGCTCGAAATCAAAATGCTGAATTCGCCGCAGAAGTTTCGCTCGACTCACTCCCAACAATTTGGCTGCTTTGGTTTTGTTGCCTTTGGCTATTTCGAGCGCTCGACCTACCAGCTTAAGTTCAATCGTTGAAAGGTAGCTTTCTAAGTTGATCTCAATGATTTCGTGGGGGGGCGATTTCAACGCTGCAACCGCAAAGCGCAGTTTCTCGGGGAGGTCTTCAACGCCGATTTCATTTCCTTGACAGCTGGTTGAGGCCGATTCGATGACCGACGTGACTTCTGCCAAATCACCCGGCCAGTGATACTGATTCAGTATCTGCATCGCCGCACCGCTCAATCCACTTAGCTGAATCTTACGATCTGCATTACAGCATTCGATTTCGTATTGGATCAGCAACGGCAGGTCCGGCAGATGTTTCCGCAGTGGGACCGTTGAAATCGTTTGCGTCGTCAACAAGTGGGCCAGGCCGGGATGAAAACTGTCTGTTTGGACGCACCTGATTAGGTCACGTTCGGCGGTCGCCAACACGCGTAGGCGTGAGTCGGGTGTTTGTAGAATCGACCATAGCTCGGCCTGTGCCCCTGCGTCGAGCTGGTCGGCGTCAAGGATCAAAAGCCAAGCCATGGTTTTATCTGTGCGGTGAGCTGTCGCCAGTGCTATCCGTGTCGCTAGGTCAGTGGCTTGGGCAACGCACGATTGGACAAGTTCACTATCGGCCACATACCCATGAAGCGTCACCAGGTCGCTGTCGTGGATCGCTGAAGACGATGGTACATGACGTTGCTTCACGATCATACGTGCCAGTTTTTCGCGGCCCGAACCTGCTGGACCGACGATCGTGAATTCAAGCGCGTGCTGGGAGGCGGCCTGAACTTGTTTTTGCAACCGTGAGACGTATTGGCTGCTGCCGATCAGAGCTCTACAACGATGCCACGCTTCCATAGAGGCGGCCAATTGACTCAATGCGGTGTGCAGTTTGATTCTTTGGTCGCAATCATTGCCGGCGGTTGCTGATTCATCCAATGGTTTCAAAGAAACGATGGCCAACAAATAGCGTTGATCTGATGCGATGTCGATGAACGAAAAATTTGCGCTCGTCGTTTCGCGGGGGTGATTTTTATCCTCACACTGCCTCACCAGAGCGTTGGAAACCGGGGCTGTGAAGGCTCGATCTCCTGCGGCCAGCTCAGGTGGAGGAGCAGCTGAGCACAATTGGCGCTCCAACGGCGAGAGGTCAAGACTGTGTGAGTAAACCAAGCGTGTGCCGATCAACTGCTGGGCTGTTTCGTCAGAGGAAACGTCATCTGATGTAACGCCCATCCATTTGAAAAAAGCTGCGTTACCGTAGGCCAAACACTGGCAGCCATCGATCAGGTAAACGGGGTTGTCCGATTTTTCAAGAACTTTGGTCAGCGCCGTTTTAGATCGTGATTTTGCCATCGTTTAGTTACTGTTTCCGGCGACCGCCCCATTGTCGGTAAACTCGCCAATCTTCCTGAATTTTCGGTAGCGGTTATCTAATAGTTCATCCATCGGTGACTCTGATAATGACTTCAGCGTTTTCTTGAAGTATCCGCGAAGGATTGCAGCCATCGAATGGTGATCGCGATGAGCTCCACCAAGCGGTTCTTTAATCACGTCATCAACGACTCCTAGCCTTAGAAGATCCTTCGACGTGAACTTGAGTGCCGTAGCGGCCTTCTCAGCATGCTGAGCACCTTTCCAGAGGATACCTGCGCAACCTTCTGGGCTGATGACGGAGTAATAAGCGTTCTGGAGAACCGCGACGCGATCGCCGACGCCGATGCCCAATGCACCGCCGCTGCCACCTTCGCCGATCACGCAACAGATAATCGGTGTCTTCAACCGAGACATCTCGTACATGTTTTCGGCGATGACTTGAGCCTGCCCCCGTTCTTCTGCGCCGATGCCCGGATACGCACCGGGGGTATCAATTAAACAGATTACTGGAAGGCCGTACTTCGCAGCCAGCCGCATCTTTGCCATCGCTTTTCGATAGCCCTCGGGATGAGCACAACCAAAATGCGTCTTCTGACGGTCCTTAAATGTGCGGCCCTTTTGATGACCAAGCACCATCACTTTCGTGTTGTCCAGTCGCGCAAAACCAACCCGAATTGCAGGATCATCGCCGAACAGCTTGTCGCCGTGCAATTCGATAAATTCGTCGAAGATCAAAGACAAATAATCGACAGTGTGAGGCCGGTCTTTGTGGCGAGCGATCTGTACTGTCTGCCATGGCGTTAAATTTTCGTAGACGGATTTCGTCCGCTCGATAAGTTCCTTGTTCAAGTTCCTTAAATACTCGTCGGCCCCTGCGGTACCGGCAGAGTTCTGCTGAAACGACTCGATCTCGTTGGCGATATCGGCGATGGGTTGTTCAAAGTCAAGATAGTCCATGGTCGGTTAAGCTTCTTCAGTGCAAATCTGAGTGATGGTGCAAACGCGGCAGCCAATGTTAGTAAATTAGCGTTAGATTGTTCTTATCGTCGGAAGTTTTTCGGACGCATACTGTGGCGGTAAATCTGAATCTTATCCAGTTCGTTGATGAAGTCTCTCATCGTTTGGATTCGCTTGTCAGGATCCTTGGCCAGCATCATACGAACCAATGCTGCGAAGTCCTTTGACGCACCGCTGACCGACAGCAGATTGGGAATCGGTGCACTCAAGTGCTTACTAAGCAGCTGCTCGGGGGAGGCCGCGTTGTACGGCGTTTTACCGGACATCATCTCAAACAGCATACACCCAAACCCGTAAATGTCTGCCCGGAAATCAAGATGTTGGCGGCGGATCTGTTCAGGCGAAATGTAACTGCGAGTGCCTTGAATGGTTTTGGCTTTGTTGGAACCAAGTCCAAGGAATCCTTTCTTCTTATCCTTCACCGCGATCGAAAAGTCGATCAGTTTCACGTTGGCTTGTTCGTCCACAAGGTAGTTGTCTGGTTTGATATCACAATGTATCCAGCCGACGTCGTGGAGGTGTGCCAATCCTTCGGCAGCGGCACGCATAACGATACCCATATTTTCCCCCAGCACCTCGGGCCGCTCGCGAATTTCGATCTTCAAGTTGCGTGCCTGATAGAGCTGCATCGAAACCAATGGGAACCCTTGATCCTCGTGGTAGTCAAAGATCTTAATCACGTTGGGATGATTGACGAAAGCGCCAACCATGGCTTCGTGTTTCAGTTGGCCGATTTCATCTTTGTCGGTGCGAAAGTCATTCAGCAGTACTTTCAGCGCGATGCGTTCTTTTTCATTGATCCGTTTGGCTTCCCACACCGCAGTGGTGGTGCCAGATCGGATCAGCCGTAACAGTTGAAACGGGCCGATGAAGTTTTTTCCAATTGACACTTGAACAATCCGTTGGGTTGGTTTCGCTAATTTAAATAAACTGGTGGCGACAAGATGGAGCTGAATATTTTAACCCAAATTTTCGTCGCGATAAACAACGTGATCCATAAACAGCCCGTGAGCAGGGGCCGTTTGACCGGCTAATTTCCTGTCTTTTTTGTCCAAAAGCCAGGGAATCCACTCAGGAGACTCGAGCCCTCGTCCAACCAGCACGAGCGTTCCAACGATATTTCGAACCATGTTGTACAAGAATCCGTTGGCGGTGACGGTAACCGTGACCTCCTCAAATGGCCCATGCCGATTCATTTCAACGGTGCACTCGATTACAGTACGCACCGTACTTTGGCGAACAGAGCCAGTGGCTTCGAAGCTGGCGAAATCAAGCTCGCCCACAAAATGAGCGGCAGCTAGGTGCATCGCAGCGGCGTCAAGGTGGTAGGGAACAAACCAAGCGAACCGTTCACGTAGCGGGTCGAGGATCCTACCGGACTGAATGTAGTATTGATACGTTTTCTGAACTGAGTGGGTGATGGCATTAAAATCGGAGGCCGCCTCTTCTGCTGATACGATCGAGATGGCCGTTGGCGTATTCCCGTTGACCGCGCGGAGAAGTTTGTTGCAATCGAGCGCTGATTGCGTTGCCAAAGAGCAAACTTGCCGTCGTGCGTGAACACCAGAATCGGTCCTTCCACTACCGGTAATGGTGATTCTCTCTCCAGTGATCTTCTCCCATGATTCCTCCAGCTCTTGTTGAATCGAGGGCGCATTTTTTTGTCGCTGCCAGCCGGAGTAGTTTGTCCCATCGTAGGTGACGGTGAGTTTCAGAGTTCGCATGGCGGGATTCTAACGAGCGACTGCCACCGGTTCTAGCCGCTATTTGCTGCGTAGTTGCGTTCGCGTCATCTTTTTGGTTCACCAACGATCAATCTGAAACATTTACAAACGCCTCCATGGAATCCACTGCTGTCGCTGTTGTAGTGGCAATTGTTGATAGCGGCGTTTGAATTGGCGAATATCGGGACTTTACTGGTTTTCCGATTTTGAGAATTCTATGGCATGCCAATTGCACTCTGTTGATTTTGTTGCAAAAGATAATTGTGACAATGGCAACTTGAAAATTGTCGAATTGAAAACAATCGCCAACGACGCGACGAGCGTTGTTAGCTTCAAGAATCAAAGGGAATTAAAATGGTCGCTACACTACAAAAATCAAACTCTGCTGGTTCAAAAACGAAAACAAAATCCTCCAGTGCGTTCTTGCAGGTTTCTCGATTGGGTGACTTAAACGATGACGCGACGATGAATGCACTTCGCCGCGCTGCAGAAATTCGTCGAACGTGGTCGACCGAGGAGGTTGTGCGACGGAAGAACGTTGGACAGCAACGCCGGGAAGCACTGACTCGATTGTTGGCCGCCGGAGATAATTAAGCCAGAAGTATTTGCGTAGCTCGGTGCAAGGCAGGTTGAAAGCCTGACCCATCTGGAGCAGGTTTTGAAACTGTGAGCGCTATTTAATCCGTTTGCCGCGACCTGCGAAACCAATCTGGGTCAATGAATGCTAGGTTTGCGATCAGCATGACCAGACCGAACGTCATCATGCCCATGCAAATTCCAATGCTTAGATGCATCGGGATCGCGATCGCCAGCATGATCGGGCGGGTTAGCTTCGGCCAGATCAAGGCTGTGTAACTGACCTCCCAGAACAAAGTCACCAAGGTGATCACCGCCACCAGCCACATGTGGTCCGCCATAAAAGTCATGTTGACCGTTTGATATTCGTGGCTGGCTAAGGCACCCCAGATCGCTTCGCCGTTCCACCAGGTGTCGCCTTGGCATTTGCCCATGCCCGCAAACAGATATACTATACACAGGTGGATCTGAATTAGGCGTGTCGCAATCGTATTCCATGGACTTGGCTTGTTCGCATTGTGCTCGGTCCGCATACGTAATTTTATCCAGTGGTCAATTGAGAAAGCACCTCCGCAATTCCCAACTGCTAAATACAAAGTCAAAAATGCAAGTATCTGATCCAGACCGAACAGCGCTCCGGCTGCACGGTTGGCGTAAGAAATTACCAGTGCCGCTGTGATCCAGGAAACGACTTTTGTCTGCCAACCGATCACGAACCAAACGACTGCCAGCAGCCCTATTAAGTGGGCGGGCATCCCCAGCGCTGGCGGAAGCCAATCGAAATGGCTCCACGCGAAGGCAGACTCTAGCTGGGACCCGAACAAATTCGCTCGGTAGCCAAGAGGCAGTAGCTTCTCGTCGATGAAACCGCCAAATTCCAGCGTCCAGACCGTGTGCGAATAAAGCACCATCAAACCCGTCAGGATTCTCATGACGGCTAGTGTATGAGGTGCGCTAGGACGAAACCAAAAACCGTTCCAAGCTTCCGCCCATTGTTGGACGAACGTTTTTTCACTCTGGCGGCCAACGTTGACGTTTGCATCGCTCATTGGGCTGACTCCTTGTCGTCTATCGACGATGTAAAATCAGACTTTTTGAACCGCCCGATCACTGCATTTGCGGGGTAACGCAAGAATACTTCATCGTCGAGATCGGCACCTTGGCGAACTTCGGCGGGAAACGGAATCGTGCGCGTGACAACGGAGATTTCGATCTCTTCGCCATCATGTCGCTCGAGTAAAAATTTGCCCGTCGCGCGAACTAGGGCTTTGATACGTTTTATCGTCCTTTCGTATTCCGCTTCTCCGACGGCTCGTTTTCTTTCTACTTCATCTGCTAGTTTCAGCCTTCCACCCTTTTTCAGCAATTCAACGCGATCGCGTTTTTTCTTGTTGAGTTTCTTGAACTCGTTAGGGCTGGGTGTCTGTGCGTGTTCAGCAAAGATCGTCTCACTTAGCATGAACCAGCGATGATATAGCAACCGCGGCCAGAGCGTATCACGATCGGGGAAACGGCCTTGAAACTGCGTGCCGTCGCCGCGCGTGATTTTGTATTGCACTAAATGGCTGTCGCCCGGATTGGGTGCGAAGAACCGATAACCATGTCCCATGAACAGACTGCGGTGCAGCGGCGAAAGCGTCGATGCGATAGGAGCGGTAAGATGCTGCGAGGCAATTGGGTTCGATAAAGGCCCAATGATCAGCACGAACAGGTATGCCAGAATGAGCGCAGATGCGACGGAGCGTTTCCAAATTGGCCATGATGTGAATGTGGATGGTGCGCCAGCCATAGCCGTTGTGCCTTCGGTACGTGCTGGGTGGCCTTGGGTAGGCGTCGTAGGCTGCTGCGTGGTGGACGGTTTTATTTCCGCCGGCACACGTCGTTTCTGTTTTCTTTTTTTCGAACTCATGACTCCCTAACTTTAGTTGTCGATAGCGCATAAATAGAACCCGTTTCTACCAAGGCGGTAAAAACGGGCCAATAAAAGCTATCATCATCGGCACAACCGATCGTTGCGATCCTTCGTTCGAAGGCGTGCCAGAGTCTTATTTTCGTGCGATCGCGGTGTCGATCGCAGCGCTGGAGGAACCGCCAATCGCCACTATTTCTTTTGCTCCGGCCATCAAATTGAGCGTCCGTTGCTCGACGACCTGCTGGCCGTCCTTTGAATAGCGGACTTCGATTTTGTAATCGTTCCAAGATTGCTCATTGGACAATTTACGTGTCGTATATGTGCGAATCTTGCCTTTGGCATTTGTCTTTTTACCGTCCAGCAAAACCTCTGCGTCGGCAGGAACCTTCAAAACCAAGGTGGTAACCTGTGGCTGATTGAAGTCGAATCGAACCAAACGATCTTTACCGGGACGCATGTTGACCAATCGTGTCCGCACAATTTCACGCCCATCTTTGTTGACGACGGCTTTGACTTGGTAGCGATAGTCTTTGTCTTCTTTCAAGTTACGAGACACATACTGTCGAAGCGTTCCTTCGGTCTTGGTCAATTTACCATTAATGTAGACTTTTGCGTCACGAGGTAACTTCAACGAAAGGACGGCTTGGGAGCTGCGCTGCCGAAATTGTGTGGAACCCGCGTCAGCATCTGGAATCGGCGCGTCGGGTAACCCTTCGCCAAAATCTGACATGTTCCCAGGAGCATTTCCCGGATCTTCTGGACCGTAGATCATGCCAGGTTGAGGCTGGGATGAATTGTCAAACGACGGATCCAACACAGGCGATGCACCGTAGTCTAAAACAGGTGCGTCGTAGCCAGTTTCCGTTGCGCCTGAAACGCCGTAGCTGCCGATCATTGAACCGCTATCGTACAGTGGTTGTTCCAGGCTGCTGATTGGGTTGCTGTAAGCATCTTCAATGCTGCCATAAAGCAACCCGTTGTCGTAAGATACTCCGCCGCTAAAAGTAGCATCAGGATAAGAGGAGTCGAAGGTGCTGATCGAGTAACTAAGATCCGCGCCGTTGCTTAAATAACTTGAACCCCAATCGCCATAGTAGTTTTCCGTGGCGGCGGCTGAGTACAGTCCGCCGGTGGATCCGTAGCTATCATAAGTCGAACCGGAATATGTCGAACCGGAACTCCAAGGCGAATATCCTGAGTTTCCGCTGAAGCCGCCGATGGAAGAACCTCCCATAGCGAATGAGCCTGTCGAGCCCCAGCCACCGGTCGATCCGCCGCCTAAGATTCCGCCTCCATACAACCGATCGCGTAAGCCTCCGCCCGACAACCCGCCACAGCTACCGCCCGAGCTCATGCTTCCGCCGGATCCGGCCCCGCCAAGGTTTCCAATTCGGTTGCCGATCAAACCAATACCGTCTCCAACCACGCCAATACCGTTACCGACGATGCCTAATAGATTACGAAGTGGACGCCTTCCGGCGAGCAAACCGCCGCCTCCCCAGCTGCCACCGCCCGAACCAAATCCGCCACGAGAACTTCCCCAGCTGCCGCCATAAGCGTTGGCCGCTTCTGAAAATCCCAGCGACAATACAATCGTCAAAGCGACTATCGCTCCGAATTTGCCTATCCATTGCTTGATCATCAATCTCTCCTAACAGTTCGTCGGTTGCAAAATCTTGGTTGTCAGTCTCAAAGAGCCGAACAATTCGAACGTCAATCCTAAACAGATCTTGTTCGCGTCTGTATTGTCCCACGAAATACCGGCAATTCAATTCGACACTCGCAAACATTGCGAGAAAAAGCAGAGAAATTTTGCTCCGGTCGATAAATGGCCCCATAATCAGTGGCTACTGGAAAAACCGACCAAAATTTGCTCAGATGCAGCTTATGAAAGGTACCGTTCACGTATTCGACTTCCTCAAACAGGCTGTTTCTGACCCAGGAGCAGACGGTTTTCCCACTGGGCTGTGCCCGATCTTTGGAACCGATCGTTTCTTGAAAAAGCTATCCATTGCATCTTTGACGGACCGTTTTGGTGCTGGAGAAGAAGATTTTTCGCCTTCGACCTACGACGGAAACCAAGCGACTTGGTCAGATATTAAGGACGAGCTGTTTACCAGATCGCTCTTTGGCGGAGACGGACCTAAGCTAATTATCGTGGACGATGCAGAACCGTTCGTGAAAAACTATCGCGATCGGTTGGAAGATTTAGCGAAAGAAGATATCAAGAGTTTATTAGTAATTGTGGTTGATAAATGGGCCAGTAATACGCGTCTGTTTAAAGCTGCCGCCAAAAACGGAATGCAGATAAAATGCACGCCACCTCTAAAGGGCAAAAGCAAAAGTATCGACGAAAAACAAGTTGGGCAGTGGTTAGTAGAACGTGCGTCGATCGAGTACCAATACAAGCTGCCGACCAACGGAGCTCAAACGGTCATTGATCTAACCGAATGCAATTTCGGCCGCATGGATCAAGAGCTGCAAAAGATCGCGCTGTACGTTGATAAAAGAGGCAACGTGACCAACGAGACCATCAAACAAGCCGTTGGTGGTTGGCGAGCCCAAACGATGTGGGAGGCGCTTGATGCGGCCGTCGATGGTGACGCGGGTAAAGCGCTGACTTTGCTAGATCAAATGTTGCGTGGAGGCGAATATCCGTTAGCGCTGTTTGGTCAGATGGCATGGTCACTGCGTCGGTACGGCCAAGCAACGGAGATCGTTTATCAGCAAATGCGTGCCGGCAAAAAACCGAGGATTGGTGACGCGGTTCGGCAGGCCGGATTCAACGCTTGGGGCGGCGAGATCGAGGCGGCCGAACTACGGTTGAAGAAAATGGGCAGCAAGCGCGCCGGTAAGCTGCTGGATTGGTTGCTAGAGGCGGACATGGCGCTAAAGCGTTCCCACTCGCATGAATCCCGCGGCCGTTTGGTATTAGAAACACTGCTGGTTAACTTAGCCGATGAACTAGCGCCGGCTTAAATCGCATAAGTCAATTCTGCTTCCATCAACAAAATATTTCTCTGTGCCCTTAGTGTCTCCGTGGTGAACTTCAATCGTCCCTCGCTTACGTTTTCACCAATAAATTAGTTAGCTTCGCCGCCGTTCTCATCCCAAGCCAAAAAAGATTATGTGAATGTTGCTCGCTGCTAAAGCTCGAAATCTTCGATGCCGAGATCATCCATGGTCTTGGCTAACGTGTCCGAAGAGTCGCCGGAAGTGTCAGCCACTGAAGCGCTGTCACCCTCGTGTTTTTGAACTTGCAACCTGTTGCCTTCAACGGAAACAACTTTGACAGATTCACCGGCTTCGATAGGAAATCCCTTGGTGAGTGCGTCGAATTTTTGATCTTCAATGATCACGATGCCACTGGGATACATCTTCATTTGGGCGACACCAATTTTTCCGATCTGGTCAGCCACGCGCACGTAGTGGCTGTCCTTTGGCATGACGTTTTCTTTTGTGATGTCGCCGATCAAAATCATCCGCCCAATTGGAGTGTGGGGCCAGATTTTGACTGCCGCTGTAAATAAAAAGGGTATCGCGACGACAATCACAAGTAGGAAAATTGACCCATACATCACGCTATGAAGGAAAGCCGAGGCCACCGCTGCGATCGCAACCAACAGGGCTACGATGCCAACTGTGCCGGCGGTAGGAAGAAAGATTTCTACCGACAACAGCAGTAGCGCGACTAAAATTCCGATGATGGAGAGAAGTAAGTAAGACATCAGCGCTGTTGTTATGGGATAAAGTTGGTAGGACTGTCTTCCGGGTTAAGTCTACGCCTAAACCTTCTTGACCACTACTCGGTTTGCCACGGCCTCGATAACTTCGATCGATTCCCCTTTTTCGACGACTTGTCCTTGGGTAATGACGTCGCAGACTTGGTCACCAAAATGTGCGCGGCCTGAGGGCATGAGTTTTGTCGCTGCGATTCCGTGCTGGCCCAGCAAATGTTCCAGATTGGCAGTTGCTTCGGAATCGTTGTTGCCTTCCAAACTGAATTTCGGCTTCTTAGGAGGAGATAGAATCACATTTCTCAAAAAAGGCATGTCTGGTATTAAACGCGGTAGCACCAAGATCGCCACTAAAATCCCAAACCCCGCACCCACCAGCGGGAACAGAGAATTGGGCAGTTTTTCCAAGTCACGTAAGTTCATCGGAACTAAAAATGATTGAGCAGCCAACACGATGGAAATACAGACCATCATGATTCCGCCGATCCCAAAAATTCCGAAGCCGGGAATGACAAAGACTTCCATCAGAATAAAAGCGATTCCGATACCAAACAGCAGTATCTCAAACCATTCGGCATTGCCATCAAAATATTGGGCCCAAAAGAATCCTACTAAGCACAAGGTGCCTAAAAATCCAGGTACTCCCAATCCGGGAGCCGACATTTCTGTTGAGATGAAAAAGAAGGCGCCCATAATCAAGAACGAAGCAATCGCTGGCGATGTCAAAAAAGTGGCCAGCGATTGTATCCAACGATCTGAGGAAGTTGGGGCCAATACTTTGGGGGCTTCGTTTAATTGGAAGATTGTATCTATGTCCCAAGGGCTTTCGATCACGTTCGATGCGATGCCCAACAGATTCAGTTGCTCAGCGTCGATTCCGTCGACGACATCCACCTTCCCTGCAAGATCCCACTGATCAGCGTCATCCAGCGACTCCCATTCTTCGGCGCTAAGCAACCTTGTTTCTCCGGTGTCATCATTGCGGTAACGAGCAATCTCGATTTCGGCGTCGATCATGGCGACCAGCATCGACCAGTCCCGTTCCTTTTCAGCCGCGATTGATCGCGCGTCGTTGAAATAGCTGCTGCGGTAGGACGAACCGACCGAATTGGGCCGCGTTTCGCCGGGAGAGGCAGCGGGCTCAAAACCTCCCAGCGTCGCAGATTTTTGAATTAAAATCTGGTCGCAGGCCAAGGCGACAAACGCTGATCCAGACCGAGCCGATTTTTTGACGATAGCAACAGTCCGAACCTTGGCGGAGTCAAAATCTGCAATCGCGCGGGCTAAATCTACGCCGGCTTCCAAATCTCCTACCGAATCCTCCATTTCAAGCAGCAGTAAGTTAGCGTCGTGCCGAGCGATTGCTGGTTTGGCCGAACGGATGATCCATCGCGCGGACCGCTGATCTAAAAACTCGGGCACTTTGATCGTGATCGCCTTCCATGTCCCACCGCCGGATGCGTCAATGTCAAGTTGGTCGGTGGCGAGATTAAGTTTTCGGGCCAGTTCAGATTTTGATTTCACGCGGTGGCTGATTAAACGGAACTCATCAAGCTGTTCACTGGTTAGTAGGGCACGCTTGTTGCTAGGGGCGAGCGTCGTCGCCTCGGTTTCTACGCCTGAGCTCTCGAGCGATTCGAGTTGTTGTTCGCCTGTGAAAATTACTTTTTCTGGCGTCGTCACCCGAAACAGCCCTCGATCCTTCTGCAGCATGCTCAGCACAACCTCAACAGGCAGCGCGAATCGTTGCGATGCGATACCTTTGTAGATCTCTAACACGTAGGGGGCTTCGGTTTCTTCGTTGGATCCAGCGTTGCCGATCGCGGTCGCATGTTCCATCACGATCTCCGCGCATGCAATCGCGACAAGGACAGCGTGGCCGCTGAGCTGCCCCTTGATTGCATTTGTGTTTTTTGAGTCGGCCGATATGTAGGCAATCGTTTGAATCCGGGCCATCTTCGGTGAAGTGAGAAATTGAGCAAGACTGATACAGGCCCCAAGATCGCTGCTCACGCCCGTCGCGGTTTTGTTTGTCTCGAATTCCAACATCACAACGGTACGCGTTTCGATGGTGTTTCCCTCAGTGGCTTCCGCGGAAACCGACTGCAAGGCGCGTTGAACTTTCTGTCCTGTGGCCAGCGTGATCGGAAGTGGGACGCGGACCACGACGACGTTGCGCGGTTCTGCAGCGGCGTCAGGTTGTAAGGCAGCAACCGATTCAACGTTATTTTCGACTTGAGCCAATGCGTGCGTCGTAGATGTCAGCATCACAAGGATCAGTAACACCAGCAGTCTGGCGGAAGCGGCAGTATGGTTATGAAGTTGCATGTGCCCTAGTTGGGATTGAATCGAGGTTCTGTTGCCGGAAATCACCAGTTCCAACGGACCGTATTAATTATATGTAGCCTTCGATGAAAACTCCAAGCGCAGTACGGTCTTGAAAAAATTGAAGGTTGTGGGGCCAATCGAGATGGGTCGGCAACCTGTTCGTTGTTGTTGAGATGACCTATCATGGGCTTTTTAAGCCTCCACGTCTGCCTATTTGTCGAATTTCGTTAAAGGTTCTAACTGTAATGATTCGTGGCGGTTCACTTCTCTAGTTATATTGCGTCAGCCGTTTGTGAGCACACGTTTCAAAATCTGGATGCCAATCGTGTTGTGGGCCGTCCTTATGGTCTCATTAGGCCTTTTTTCGCATCGTCATCAGCGCACCTCGGAAGCGGAAAGCGGCGTTGAGCACCTCACTGAACTGCATAACTTTTTTTCCGCTTACATTTTGGAACTGAGGTCCGACAATTCCTTGGATTGGGCCGGCGCTGGCGACAAAGCCATTGCGATGGCGGCCGAATCGGATGTTATAGTGGCTTTGTATGATGCCACCGGACAAGCGATTACTGGTAGACAGTCGGTTGTATCTACTTTGCTAAAGCGTCAAGGTGAGAATGACACTTCAGTGCGGCAAACCGATGTCGATGGCACTTTGTACTTGACTCTCTACAGTCAACTGTCGCCGGAGACAGGTTCACCGAATGCTTTGGAGCCAACAGTTTTTCTCGGTACGTCTACCCCCGTCAAACATAGGACCGGAGTCATCGGTGCGTGGTTTTGGCCGCTATTGTTTTTGCTATGGCTATTGCCGGCGGTAGCGTGGAGGCAGATCTTGAAAAAGATTTCAGAACCAATCTCCCTGATGTCCGCTGCCTTTGACGATATAAGACAGGGAAAGACCGACGTGCGCCTGCCGCAATTGTCCCAACGCGCAGATGAATGGTCGGACAACTACGCGAAGTTCCGTAGAATGCAAGAGTCCCTGAAACGGCGTCAGGATCTAATGCACGAATCTAATCAGCGATTTGAGGCGATGCTGGCGAGCATGGCCGAAGGTGTGATGGCGATAGATTCAACTGGAAACGTAATTTTAGCCAATCGAGCCGCTGGTAATATGTTGATGCTGCCTTGCACCAATATCATCGGTCGCCGATTTCGAGACTTGGTGCGAATCCCCGAATTGTTAAAGGTCATCGATGCGGCTGAACAGACTGGTAACTTTCAGAAGGCAGAGTTTAAAACGCTTCATGAGCCGCGCCGCGTCATCGATGCCCGGTTAACTTCGTTGGACAGTTCGGAGAAATCCGGAATTGCGATCGTCTACCAAGACGTAACCGAACTGCGGGCGCTTGAAACGATGCGGCGAGATTTCGTCGCCAACGTTTCACACGAATTGAAAACGCCGTTGGCTTCGATCAAGGCTTATGCGGAAACACTTAGATTGGGAGCGATCAACGATCAAGAAAAGAATTTGTCGTTCGTGGAACAGATTGAATCGCAAGCGGAACTATTGCATCTACAGATCCAGGACTTAATCGCCATTGCTCGGGTTGAATCAGGGAATGTGGCGGCTGATTTGCAGCCGGTTGATGTCAACGAAGCTTGCAGCGATTGCGTCAATCGACTGCTTGACCTTGCGCGAATTTCAGAGATCAATTTGAAAATCGAATTGACCGATCAGTGCCCTGCCGTGATGGCGTCAAGAGAAGGGCTGGAAACAATCGTCAATAATTTAGTGACCAATGCGATCCATTACACACCCGCAAATGGAGACGTCTTGATTAAAACTTCTCAAAAGGGAGCGGACGCCGTGATCGAGGTCGTGGATACCGGAATCGGCATTGGGAAGTCGCATCAAGATCGCGTGTTCGAACGATTTTACCGAGTCGATAAAGCTAGGTCTCGCGACGTGGGCGGAACCGGTTTGGGGCTCGCCATTGTGAAGCACACCGTTCAAGCGTTTGGTGGTCAGGTCAAGCTAGAGAGTGCCACTGGTAAAGGGACTAAATTTGAAATCAGATTTCCGCTGGTTATAGGGCAATGAACTCAGTTGATTCATGGCATGCGAGATGAATCGCGCGGTTTAAAACGTTACGGCTACGCAACTTTTGAGGCAGGTTTTAGTTTTAATCTGTAAGCCAAATTCGCAATCAGAAGTTTGCTCGTTCCTTTTAAAGCTTGATTTTGTTAGTTTGCGACCTCCAAATACCACAGTAAAACCCGAGTACCGCGCGATGGAAAATCGGATCCTAAAATTTGTCACCTCCATTGTAGTTGCCCTATCGCTATTGGCGTCGAACGCGACATGTGCTTTTGCTGGCGGTGGCCCAGAAAACGTATTCTTGGTCGTCAACGGCGAATCACGATCCTCCAAGGTGATCGCGAATCACTACATTGCGATTCGTAACATTCCTGCGAGCAACGTAATTTATCTTTCGGGTGTATCTAAAAAAGAACTCATCCCGTTGGACAAATTTCGCAAACAGATTCTTGAGCCGGTGCTGAGTGAAATGGTGGTGAGAAAGCTCATCGATAGCATTGACTACATCGTTTATTCATCCGACTTTCCGACGCGCGTCAGTATCGCGGCACATCAGAAGGTGCTGAAGGAGGCCATTGGAAAGAATTTTCAATCAAAAATTTACGCACCGATCGCATCGATTACATCTTTGACCTATTTTGCAGCATATGTTCTGGCGGATGACCCGAATTATATGGCGCTCAATTCTAATCACTATTATCGTGGCCCCTTTCGCTCGAGTCTGAACAATCCATTTGAAGGGGCGCTTCAGAAAGAGTATCAGCAAGCCATTGGGGCGCTTGAAAAAACGGGTGAGGAGTTCAAGGCGGCTAGGAGAAAGCTGTTTGATTTGTCGAAAAAGTACCCTGGTCAAGCGGCAGTTCATTATCAATTGGCAAAGTTTCGCGCTAAGGATGGCGAAGACGCGCTAGCGATACAATCTCTTAAGCGTGCGGCGGCGATGGGATGGCGAGACACAGCCCAAATGAAACGAGAGAAGAAATTCGACGGCCTTCAAGACGATCCGCAATTTAAATCTTTGATTGAGAGATACAGTAAGATTGAATCACCCTTTATTCCTCCGCACGGATTTAGAAATGCATACGCTTGGGGCCCAAATGGAATGATCAACAGAACGGGCGCGGGTAGGCGATATTTTCTCAGTGCGATGTTGTCGGTGACCCGTGATTTTGGTATCAGTGATCGAGATTCAATCAACTACCTCACCCGTGCGGTATCCGCGGATAATACGCACCCTAAGGGAACGTTCTACTTCAGCCAAACCAGTGATGTTCGTACCAAAACGCGGACGCGAAACATTGGTCCGACGATTCAGGTTTTAAAACAGCTAGGGTATCAAGCACGAATTGTAAAAACTCGTTTGCCTGATAGACGTGATGATGTGTTGGGGGTTACGTGTGGGTCCGCAAAATTTTATATCGAAAAATCGAGATGTAAGTTTGTCCCCGGTGCTTTTGCGGATAACCTGACAAGTGTCAGTGGCCATTTTAAGGAATCGAGCCAAACGAAGCTGACAGAGTTTTTAAGATTTGGTGCCGCCGGTGCCAGTGGAACGGTAGTTGAACCATACGCGATTCAGGCGAAGTTTCCGCATCCGATGATCCACGCCCATTACGTTTCCGGTTGCTCGTTGGCCGAAGCCTTTTACCAATCGGTTCATAGCCCCTATCAGATCATTCTTGTGGGAGATCCGTTATGTCAACCATTTGTGAACCGGCCCAAAATTTTTGTTGCGTCTCCCAGGCCCATGACTGAAGTATCCGGCGTGGTGAAAATCGAATTGTCGCGAGAGGGCTCAATAGCAGCCGCAGCCGGTGTCGAGATTTTTCTCGACGGAGCAATGATCCACCGAACCTCAAATATCGAGAGCATCAATCTGGACACCGCCGATCTCAAAGATGGCTTTCACGAGATCCGCGTAGTGTCGGTGGCGCGGGATGGCGTCGAAGCTCGCGGCAGTTCGGTCCTGCCGTTGATCGTTAATAATAAGGATCAATACACAAAGCTCTCGATTGAAAAGACCGAATATGAATTTCCTAGCCCGATTAAGGTCACCGCTGAGACGAACTTTGGAGACAGGATCGTCATCAGGCAAAATTTCAAAACCGTTGGCGTGATTACCTCTAATAAGGGCTCGACAGAGATCTCGACGGCGTCGCTGGGAGTGGGCCCGAACAAGCTTCAAGCCATTTCTTACCTGGAAGGTGAAAATGTTGGTGTTGCCTCGGCTCCCGTCGAATTTTCGGTCACCGGATTGATCGCGACGCTGCCGGAGACGAAATAGCCAGCTTTATCACGGCGAAGCCAAGTCGTAGGAGTTGGGGTACCAACCGTAACCGGTGTCGCGCGGTGGCTGTTTTTCCGGGTAATCGACCCTCATCGAGCAAAAGTTAACCGAACGCTTGTCTACTTAGCGGCGGATTAATTTGCTTTGGGGACGGTTTGTGGATTGTAAAGGTCCTTCGTGCGGGTAGATCCAAAAAAAAACGTTTACGTTAAGTGATCTTAACCTTTGGCTAATATTGGATCGTTAATCTATTCCGGATTGGCACTGGCGAAATGTCTCCAAAATTACGCATGCAGAGTTACCGTAGGTGCCGTTCGGCTCCGGCGGAAAGAACGATTGACCTTCTAACTATTTGAAAAACAGGAAAATGAAAAACACACTCAAAGCGTTTCTTCTTCTCGCAATTGTTACTCTCGTTGCTGCCGGTTGTGATCAACCTAAAGACAAACCCGCCGGTGGCGATACTGGCTCGAGTACTACATCCGCTGTCGGATCGCGTACGGTCGACGTGAACGATTCTCTTCAGGGCGATGTTGTCGTTGAAGGTTCCAGCACCGTAGAGCCGATCTCAATTAAAGCTCGAGAAGAATTCAACAAGCAATTCACAAAGGTGAATGTTTCGGTCAGCGGGCAAGGCACTGGAAACGGATTCAAGGCCTTGGCAAACAAAGAGTGTGATTTCTCTGACGCCTCCCGACCGGTTAAGGCGAAGGAATTCAAGATGTGCCAAGAAGCGGGCGTCAAATTTGTCGAAGCTCCCGTGGCTTACGACGGTTTGACTGTTGTCGTCAACAAGAACAATAAGTTCGTTGAGTCGCTTACCGTTGAGCAACTGAAGATGATCTTCCGCGAAGACATGGCAGCGAAGAAATGGAACGAAGTCGACGAAAGCTGGCCTGATAAGGAAATCTCAATCTACGCACCTGGCATCGCGTCAGGTACTCATGACTACTTCGTCGAAGTCATTGGTAAGAAAGACAACAAGGGATTGCGAAGTGACAGTCAGACGTTGCTGAGTGAAGATGACAAAACGTTAGTGACTGGCGTTTCGCAAGATGAGTTTTCAATTTCATTTTTTGGCTACTCCTACTTTGAAGCCAACCAAGATGTATTACGAGCGGTTCCTATCGTGAATCCGAAAACCGATACCGCAGTAGCGCCGTCGATCGCAACGATTGAATCGGGTGAATACGCACCTTTCAGTCGTCCGTTGTTGATCTATATTAATACCGAAAGCTACGGGCGATTGGAGGTCGAGACGTTTGTCGATTTCTATCTGGAAAATGCCGCGATGTTGGCCAAAGAAGCCCGTTACGTACCGTTGCCGCAATCTATTTACGATATGGTGCGTGATAATTTGGACCAAGGAAAAACAGGGACACATTTTTTGGATGCTGATGGTGAAAAACGGTCGGGCGGCCTCGAGGCAGTGTTCAAGCCCGAAAATTTGAGATCTGAATAATCGATAAAATAGTCGACAAGAAGTCTATGATTTGCCGGGCTCTCTTTAGCCCGGCAAGTTTTGGCCTTATGATTGAGATCCGCACTTCGATCTGTTTTTTTGCCTAAACGAAATTAACCTAGACCTATGGCCACGAAATCGGAACGCGATTTTGAGAATGCGTTGTTACGAAACTACGAACTCAAATCGTCGCTGTGGGGAAAAATCTCCGAAGCGATGGTGATGACGTCGCTGGTCGCATGTGGCGTTTTTTCGCTGGCGATCACTGTAGGGATCATTGTCCTATTAGCCAGCCAGTCGATTGGTTTTTTTAACAACGCTGATCTGGCGATTGACCCGTTTACCTTTTTGACTGACACCCGTTGGACGATCGGGCAAACGCAAGGCACACCACGATACGGTATTCTGCCTTTGGTGTCGGGTACGTTTCGGATCACCGGTATCGCGATGGTGATCTCGTTGCCGATTGGTCTAATTTGTGCGATCTATTTATCCGAATATGCGACGCCGCGTGTGCGTTCGATTTTGAAACCGACCCTTGAGATTTTGGCAGGGATTCCCACGGTGGTCTTGGGATTCTTTGCGATTAAGTTCATCACGCCTTACCTTTTGCAGCCAATAGGCGATTTTAAAACATTCAATGCGGCGTCCGCCGGGATCGCCGTGGGCATTCTTTGCCTTCCTTTGGTTACGTCATTGGCAGAAGATGCTTTGAGGGCGGTTCCCGATTCACTGCGGGAAGGTGCCTATGGACTCGGTTCGACACGACTGGAGGTTACGCTCAAGGTCGTTGTGCCGGCGGCGCTCTCGGGAATCATTTCCGCGTTTCTACTAGCGCTCTCTCGTGCCATTGGCGAAACGATGGTGGTCGCGTTGGCTGCTGGTTCGACACCTACGTTTACCGCTGACCCGCGTGGCCCGTCTCAGACGATGACCGGATTTATCGTGGAAACGTTTCAAAGCGAATCCTTGGAACCGGATTCGATTGGATATTATTCGATGTACGCGGTGGCGGCCGTGTTGTTTGTCTTCACCTTCACCATCACGTTGATTGGCCAGCTCATTCGAATGCGGTACCAAGAGGTGTACAGCTAATGTCAAACTTTTACTCGACCCCGCGCAGCGAAGCCAATCGAAAATCCAAGAATAGTTACTTCGCTGTCATTTGCTTATTGGTCTGTGGGCTAGTGGTGATGACTTTAGTCGTCCTGTTGGCATCCATCTTTTTCACCGGTGGGAACTGGCTGAGCTGGGATTTTCTGTTTGCCAACCATCTTGAGGACAATCCGGAAGAAAGTGGCATCTGGCAAGCGATTGTTGGCTCAGTAGCGATGTGTTTTTTGTGCGGCGTGTGTGCTTTGCCGATAGGGATCGGAACGGCGATTTTTCTTGAAGAATTCCAACCGCGAAACAGTTTGCTTAGATCATTACATTGGTTGGTGCAGCTGAACATCACCAACTTGGCTGGCGTACCGTCGATCGTTTACGGGATTTTGGGCGTTACCGCGTTCGTCTATATGTTCAGCTATTTTCCGTCGATCACGCCCAATGATCCGCCAACCTATGAAATAGGCGCCAACTATCGCTACCAAATGAAAACTCTAGGTGGCGATTTTGTGAACTTCCCCTGCCCCGATAAAACAGACAAAGAGTTTCGTATCAACGAATCAATAGAAGCCGTCGACTCACGCGGTAACAGCTTCACGCTGAATGTTGTGGAGAGTAGATCGGCCGCACCCAAAAATGACCCGGTGTTGCTTGATCAAACCGTGGTCAAAGGCAAACGGCCTTCGAAGTACGCTGTGAAATCATTTTTTTACTTTCACTTACCCTTTGGAAAGACAGTTTTGGCGGCGGGGCTGACGTTGGGTTTAGTGATTTTGCCGATCATCATCATCGCCTCTCAAGAGGCGCTGCGAGCGGTGCCGGCGTCCTTACGTGAAGCTGCCTTGGGAATGGGAGCGACTCGATGGGAGTCGGTGCGCGAAGTCGTTTTACCGGCAGCAACCCCTGGCTTTATGACAGGAGCGATTCTTGCGATGAGCCGCGCGGTGGGCGAAGCGGCCCCGGTTCTGGCCGTCATGGGCGGCGTTTTGGTGACGACCAATGGTTTGACCAATTTGATGGCCAAGACTCCCGTTTTGCCGGTCACAATCTATAAGTGGGCAGGTGACGAAAACGTAGGATTTGAGCATCTTGCCGCCGCTGCGATCATTGTTTTGCTGGTTTTGTTGTTGGTTATGAACTCTGTCGCGATTCTGATCCGCAGCAGATATGAAAAAATGTTAGGCTAGTGGATAGTAGGAACTAAGCCAAAACCACTCGGCCGAGCAAAATCACGAGTGGTGAAATTGAGAAAATTATGTCGTGGAGCCCAGCGTTGACAGAAATAGATCAACCGAAGAAAACAGCCGCCAAAGTTGAAATGTCTTCCAACAATGAAATACTTGAGAGTCCTTCGGATGTTGCGATCGCGATTGAATCCTTCAACGCGTTCTACGGTGATTTTCAAGCTATCCACGATGTGAATTTAAACCTGCCCGCCAAAAAGGTGACTGCGTTTATCGGTCCCTCGGGATGCGGGAAAAGTACTCTGTTGAAGTGGATCAACCGAATGAACGATATCGTTCCATCGGCCCACGCGACGGGTTTGATCAAAATTGGCGATTTGCAGATTCTTGATCGACAGACCGACGTTGTTGATTTGCGGCGTCGGATAGGAATGGTGTTTCAAAAGCCCAATCCCTTTCCCAAGACAATTTTCGACAACGTGGCATTTGGGCCACGGCTGCACTTCAAAATTTCGAAACAGGATCTGACCGAACTCGTTGAATGGTCGCTCAGGAAGGCCGCCGTTTGGGACGAGGTAAAAGATCGACTGAACAAATCAGCGCTGGGACTTTCAGGTGGACAGCAGCAACGTTTGTGCATTGCCCGCGCGATTGCATCAGGGCCCGAGATTCTGTTGATGGACGAACCCTGCTCTGCCCTTGACCCCGGATCGACTTCGCGTGTGGAAGATTTGATCTACGAGTTGCGAGAACAATACACAATCGTGATGGTGACGCACAACATGCAGCAGGCTTCGCGCTGCAGCGATCGAACGGCTTTCTTCTACAAAGGTCAGGTCATCGAAGAAGGGCAAACAGAGCAAGTTTTCACCAACCCACAGCAGAAGAAAACAGAAGACTATGTAACCGGCAAGTTCGGATAGTCTTTTTTCAAGGCCTAATCCCATGTTCCGTTTGTCTCTGGTAGCATAAGACGCAGAACTGCATTGGCAATTTCGAAACGGCATATCTGCCTTCGGTTTGCTTGGTTTCATTCGCATCTTTTTCGTCCACATCTTTTTCTATTTACAAGGAGTCGGTCATTTCCAAATATCTTCAGCGCGATGTCCAGCGGCTCCAGAACCGATTGCTTTCCCTTTGTGGTAGTGTCGAACGCATGATCGGACAGGCAACAGAAGTGCTCTGTGATCGCAATTTAGAACTGGCTAAAGAAGTGATCGCCGCCGACGAAGTCGTGGACCAGACGGAAGTCGAAATCGAAGAGGATTGCTTAAAGATTCTGGCGTTGCACCAACCATTTGCCGCAGATCTTCGTCATGTGGCATCGGTCCTAAAAATTAATTCAGACTTGGAGAGGATTGCCGATCTGGCCTGCAACATTGCTGACCGTGCGGTCGGTCTCCATCGTTATCCCAATTTTCCCATTCCTGATGATCTAGCGGAGATGACTCGTATCGCCACCGCGATGGTGAGGCAATCAATTGATGCGTTTATTGAAACCGATGCAGAGCTTGCTCAAAATGTTATCGGCCAAGACAGCTCCGTAGACGAGCTGCATCTTTCTGTGATTAGCGGCCTTAAAAAGCTGATGAAAGGTGAGCCAGATATTGTGAGTGCGTCCATGCATTGTTTCTCCGTTTCAAGACATGTTGAACGTATCGCCGATCACGCGGTTAACATCGCCGAGGACGTTATCTATTTGGCGACCGGTGAGATCGTAAGGCACCGCTACGAGAACATTTGAGTCACTTGGCTTTGGCGAATAAAGATTAATTTTTCTTTAATTTTTAAGCAGCTTGTACGACAAATTTGCGCGGCGGAATGTTAAAGAAAAATTAAGCACCTTCAGTTGCTTTTATTGGTGGGGAAACCGGTATGGGTTTATGGCGGTTGGGCTTCGCTTTTTTGCTCTGTGAACACATTAATACGAAGAGATTAGTATCTGTTACTATGCAAATGAATTGTCCGGAACGACCACCTTAAGGACAGGGTTTTTAGCAAGTAGTCACCGTCTTTCAGCGCGCTGAGCGTTGGTCAATTTATGTCAAAAACAAAGATTCTCGTGGTCGAAGACGACCGCTCGTTAGCAAACGTTCTTGAGTACAACCTCACTAACTCTGGTTATGAAGTCTACTGTGCTCACGATGGACAAGATGGCCTCAATCAAGCCCGGTCTAAGAATCCCGATTTGATAATCTTGGACGTCATGATCCCTGTGGTAGATGGCGTCGAAACCTGCCGTCAATTGCGTGCTGAACGCATAACGCGTGAAACGCCCATCATGATGCTCACTGCGAAATCAGAGGAGACCGATCAATTGATCGGTTTTTCTGTCGGCGCCGATGACTATGTCGTTAAACCGTTTAGCGTCAGAGTGTTATTGGAACGTGTCAAGTCGCTACTCAGGCGGCGGGATCGAGATCTTGGTGGAGCGGATTTGGTGACGATCGGTCGTGTCTCCGTCGATCGAATCAAGCACCGTGTCTCGGTTGACGAAATCCCGATGGATCTGACCCCCAGTGAATTTAGGTTGTTGGACACAATGATTCGACAACCAGGGCGCGCCTTTGATCGAACTGAGTTAATCGATTTGGCCTTGGGTGCCGATACGATGGTGCTTGAGCGCACGATCGACGTTCACATCCGTTCCCTCCGTAAGAAGATGGGTGACGCGGCCGGTGCTGTCGAAACTGTCCGTGGCATAGGGTATCGCTTCGGCGATTCTAAGGCGTCTTAGTGATGGCGACTCCCCCGATTTTCCACTAACCCGAAGACGGGCGCGAACAATCCCTAGCCCGGATATTGCATCAGCCGCCACGCGATAGCGTCCGGTTTAGGCGCGTAGGACCGGACGCTATCGCGTGGCGGTGGACGGATTGATGCGTTGCATCAAGCTAAAGTAAGTGCCATTAGGCGCTGGCCCCGGTTCTGCGACAACGAAACCGGGACTAACGCCCAAACGGCTAATCCTAAAACTTAGTACTGACAAACCACTAGTTTGTGAGTTTAGAATGAAGCGATATGGCGATCTTCTAATCTCGGTGGGTTGTAGCTGAGCGAAAATTACAGTTACAATTTTATCTTTGCCACGTTTTTAATTAAGACTGAACATGAACCTTAACGATGCCCTCAAGTGGCGTTACGCGACCAAACAATTTGACCCAACGAAGAAAGTCAGCGCGTCGGACTTGGAAACGATCCTCGCCGCTGGCAACTTGGCCGCAACATCTTACGGTTTACAGCCCTTCAAATTCGTTGTCATTTCAGATCAAAAAACGCAAGATGAACTGGTGCCGTTTTCGTATAACCAGCCGCAGGTTTCACAAGCGTCGCACGTTATCGTTCTCGCGGCTCGTACCGACGTCGACGAAGCCTTCATTCGCTCCATGGCGAGGCTGACGGAAAAAGTGCGTGAGCTACCCCAAGGTACACTTGATGGCTACGTGAAGCAGATGATTGGCGCACTAATGTCGATGTCTGATGAGCAACGCGTTCACTGGGCTCAAAAACAGATCTACATCGCGCTGGCGAATATGATGGCCGCGTGCGCCGCTGCTGAAGTAGATAGCTGTCCAATGGAAGGATTTGTTCCCGCTCAATATGATCGGTTGCTGAATCTGGGCGATCAAAATCTCACTGCAACGGTTGTATTGCCAATTGGCTATCGTTCCGAAGAAGATGAGCAACAGAATTTTGCCAAGGTGAGAAATCCCATCGACCAAATGGTGATTCACCATCGCGTTTAAATTTGTTCTTTCGTAGTACTTCAGCGGTCTGAAGTTGATGTGCTAAATCCGAAGGAATACGCAAATCAGCCTTTGGGTGCTAGCCCAATGGCACTTACTTTAGAGAATTGAACTCATTGGCGTAGCCAATTCGAATCAGCCGCCAACGGAAAAGCGTCCGGTTTAGGCGCGTAGAACCGGACGCTATCGCGTGGCGGCTGATAAGTGCAGCATCAGATGGCTTAAGTGTTTCGTTCTATCTAAGTTTGTTCGGCTTGAGTGTTTAGACCTGACACTTGGGACAGGCGTACATTGTTCTCGCACCTAGCGTCGATTTCTTCACCGCACTCTGGCAACGGGAGCACTTTTGTTTTTTGTAGATCATTAGACGTTCGTCTTTGGTTAAACGGCTAACGGGTTTGTTGATCGAGCTTAGATCAACAGTGATGATCTTATTTTGCTTAACGCCAATCCGGAAAAGATCGACCGTTAGCTGCCACATTTCATTGAACTGTTCGCGCGAAAGTGTGAGGCCGGGTTTCTCGGGATCAATCTTTAACAAATGTAAGATCTCAGCGCGATAGATGTTGCCTATTCCCGCAATCAAAGATTGATCAAGCAACGCCGAGCCGATTGGCTTTTTAGTTTTGCTGATTCTAAGGTAGGCCAGTTCGGGGTTGGCGTTGGGATCAAGTGGATCTACCCCCAAGCGTTTCTTGAGAGTCTTGAATTGCGGAGCCGTCAGGATTTCACACTTCGTTGGACCGTTGAGATCAATCGTGCGCGAGTCAGCGATCATCCTAACTCTTACTGCCCCGCGCGGAGGCGGAGGCGGGTTTTTGTGAACGCGGAATTTACCGTACAGCCCCAAATGCACGTGCATGACCGTTTCTCGGCCGCTGGCGTTCTTAGGATTTATCCAGCGATAAAACAAGTGCTTGCCGTGAGCCGATACCGTCGTCAGTCGTTTACGATCAAGCCGTTTCGCTTCATCGGCAAATCTCCCTTGAGGTGAACAAAGGCGAATCGTTTGCCCGCCTAGATATTTACCATGGTCGCGTGCCATGCGGTGAACGGTGTGGCCTTCTGGCATTGATGTCCTTCTCAGAAAAGTTTCCAACCAATCGCCATGAAGATAGCGAGAATGAGAGGGATCAAGCAAAAGATGATCGCCAAGGTCTGTAAACGGCGCGAGTAGAAATGCCGTGTTGCGTTGTCCAAACGAAGATAACCGTAAGCAGCAGCCAACCAACACAACCCTAGAATTCCAGCCAACCCCGTCCATTGTAATCGGCGAGACTTCAAGTTCAGCTGGAAATGATGAGACACATGTTCATCAAATTCTTCGTTAAATCGGAGCAGCGCGTAGCCGACGTGTCGCCGAATTTTTTTGAGCGAGTCGGGATCCGTGATCGTATTTTCAATCACCATTTCTTCATCTACGACTTCGTGCTGCAAGAAGTGATCATCAAGATCGACGAATCGACATCCACCCGAGCCCACGATTTCATCGATTTGACTATCGATAGTGTCTCTGATTTTTTCCATTAAAACCATGGACGCCTCTGACCGCAGATAGAACGCCTCTGTTTCCACGACCAAGAAGCTTGTCTCACCAGCTTCAAAACTGCCTGTCGTAATCCAGTTCGGTTGTGTTGCTTCCGTTTCCGCAAAGGCTGGCTGTTGAGCGAAGGTTGAACCAGTTCCGCAGGCCACGCTAGTAAAAATCATCAGTGAAAACGTCATAAAAAATTGCAAAGCGTTGAAGCGGAGCAGCAGCCCTGTGTCGTAAGCTGGTTTCATAGTCAAACGGATTCTGGATTGATTGCTGATCACCCATAAAGCATAACAGAGCTGTTGTTGAATTGCCTATCGTTTTTGGCCGGAGCTGGCGGCGATTTTTTTTCTCTGCCCCTCACCGATCCAAGGCGCAGAAAGCTGCAGCGACGTCGAAACAACGATCGCGAATAAACCATGTGTGATCGCCCACCGTCCCAGAACGTGGCTGAAGGCGACTGCCCAAACAAAACAGAGTCCTACGATCCATAGGCTCAATCGCGTTTTCCGGAGTGGGTCGACTTGATACCACCACCTCAGGGCACCGAACAAGGCCATGAAGAAGATAATGTTAGCGGGGATCACAGGGATGCCGCTGATTTGAAACTCCGTAAGCTCTGGAGATTTCAGGGCGCTGGGGTTGGCCAGTGGGATCCCATAAAAATCGGCAGCTGTCCAACCCGCGATTCCGATCACCGATCCTAGGACCACCATCGTTACACGGCGAAGCCAAACTTCACCGCTACTTAGTTCCCATAGTTTTCCGCCGGTCAGAATGATCCAGCATGCGAACACACTGACAGTTGTCACAAATGCATACCGTCCCCATAGGTTCACCAATGGCTCGATCGTGGAATCGCTGGTGGTCGGTGGTGCCACAAAGGTAAACGGAATTAAGTTCAGTACGATGCAGGACAATGCGGCGATTAAAAGTGAACCTATTAACTCCGTCAATCGTTCACGCCAACTACGTTCGTCCAACCAACTTCGAACTGCCTTGAGATGCGATGAACCGAGCCCGAATGTAGAGATTGGCTTCTCAATTACAGCGGAGCTTGCGGCGGTGTCTTTGCTCGGTGTCCCGGTCGCGAATCCTGACGCTGCGTCGGTCGCGTAGTTTGAATTCCGGCCTCGCATTACACCGAGTCGTCGGACGTAGGTAATCAGATAAAACAGCCCGCCGATGAAAGCGCATTTCAAAACCAAGGTCGGCTTGATTAAGATCGCAACGAGGGCTAATCCCATCAGGATCAACTTTGTCATCGTGGCTGCAGGCCCGTAGGTCCACCAATAAATCAACGGATGGGGATCGACAATTCGGTCGTCAACGATCGAAACATTCGGGTAGAGATCTGCGCGACTGCCCGCTGATGTGATGCGTTTTGAAACGTGAGGTTCTTCAGTATTGCCTTCACTTGGTGGCGTCTCAATCCCATTGGTACTCAAAACTTCGATTGGATCTTCGGTGAGTGTGGAATCGCCTGAAACGATGCCAGACGACTTTTTGTCGGCTGGGTGCGGCGATGTTGACCTGTGTCTCGAAGGATCATGCACGATGAAGTGATCGGATTCACGCGTTTCTTTTGATAGGTGGTCTTTAACGAAGACAATATCTTCACGCAAAATTTCAATCGCGTCGCCACTGACGAAGATGGGCGCAATCTTTGCCTTGCCATAACTTACCGGAGGTTGGTTGTCGCAGCCGGAGACCGACATTAACGAAGGGTGTCCCATCGCGTATTGAGCGGTGATAGTTTCGCTGTTGGTTGCCAGGTCGCGCCACGGCAATTCTTTCACCATCTCTTGTACTGAAGAATAGCGATACTGCGGATCCTTATTCAGTGATTTGAGAGTGACACGATGAAAGGCAGGGGGAATCTTCTCAAGCGGAACGTTGCTTGTCAGATGCTTCATGATAATCTCTTGCGAGCTTTCCCCGTTGAAGGGAACGTCGCCCGTTAGCATCTCAAACAGCAGAATCCCCAGCGCGTAAATGTCGATCTCTTTTCCGTAGACGCCTTTGCCAATTTCAGGTGCCATGTAATGAAATGTGCCTACGGCTTCGGTATTGCCGGATCGCTTGCAGGCGATGAACTTAGACAGCCCGTAGTCTCCAATCTTTACGATGTGTTGATCATCGTCACGAAAGATGTTACCCGGTTTCAAATCGCGATGGACAATGCCGTGCTTGTGCAGGTACGCCACGCCGGATGCGGTGGCGGCGAACCATTTCTTGATTTCCGTTTCTGGCATGCCGCGCGGAAAAGCCTCGATCACGTCACGTAATGAAACGCCCGGCACGTACTCCATCACGACCCAGCTTTCGCCTTGGCCGTTTGTCTTTATGTCCCACAGCGAAATCAGGTTCACGTGGTTGAGGTTCAAGCATTGGCGGACGCCGCGGAGTTCAACGTCCAAATTGCGTTGGATTTTCTTGAGCGCGACTTCCTTGCCGGCATCGCTGATCGCGAAATAGACTTCGCCGAAGCCGCCTACACCGATGCCACGTTTGATCGTGAATTCCTGCAGCGGTTTGGCACCGCTTGGATAAGAGAATTTCATGAAGCTGGCCCTTCGGCTGACGCAACTTTGAAGTTCCGCTTCTTCACATCGCGCCGTAGAGGGATTGTC
>ENA-ORXT01000720-ORXT01000720.1-marine-metagenome-genome-assembly--contig:-NODE-720-length-50369-cov-193.513879_pt1 | contig 50369 bp, 48 predicted proteins | sample MGYA00237868_ERZ511482 | MGnify/ENA metagenome assembly ERZ511482
AATTTTCAAACCGCTTTGTTAGAGCATTGGGAAGTTTTACCACAACAATTTTATAGTTCGGCCACCAAAAAAACAGGAAAAGAAAATATTTTGGGCTTTATTGACGAGACCAACAAAAATTTTGACATTGCCGATTTAGAAGATATTGGGGCGGCCTGAGTGTCTCAAATTTTTGAGATACTGTAAATGCATTGGGGACATATTAAAAGATGGCTTTAAACTCAACAACCACCTACTAAGAAGCAGGTGGGTTCAAATACAACAACTGAAAGTCGTTTCACTGTCCGTCATGCTGCGAATCCGTGTAGTAAAACGGAACGGATTGCGCAGTATCTTCCTTCTTAGCCTTGGAGGATACTGCGCATTCAAAGCTTCGCAATGAATCGCAGCATGACGCTTTTAGAGTATAATTTAGACTTATCTAAATTGTAGTAAATGAGCTATGAAATCTTGAAATAAATTTGTCGCACTGAAGTGCGAGGTTTTAAACCTTCAAAAAAGGAGACCAATAAAAACTAAATTTGTATGGCACTTTATGGTCAATTTGGTATTAACCCTATCTATTTTATAAAAAATCAAATTTCAGCTTTGCGAGTAAAACTAAAAAAGGGTTATTAAAATAAAAATTGGGTGCGGAAACATTTGTAAATCCAAAAGTAGGGCTAATTTCAAAATTGAAAGATAAGGGTAATTTATTGTTTTGAAATACCCAACGCAGCCGCAACCGTTTCGCTTCTAAAAAATCTTCTATCACTTTTATTGGTAAATTATCGCTTGGTTTGTTTTTTCGTAAATAAAAAAACGCTGTATTACATTTATACCAATTTATTTTACGCTTCAACAACTTTGTTAATGCCACTTGCCAAATACTTATTAACCGAAAAAACAAAAGTAACTCCATAATCGCTATTGCGCCTAATTGAAATTTCGCCTTTATGTTTTTTAACATACTTTACACAAATAGAAAGCCCCAAGCCGCTGCCTTCAAATTTACTATTGTTGTTTAATCTGGAAAATTTTTGAAAAACTTCTTTAAAATTTTCTTCGGCAATACCAATACCATTATCTTTTACTGAAATAACAAAAGCGTTTTGTTCTTCTTTTGCTTCAATACTAATAATTGGCAAGCGGTCATCTTCCTTAAATTTTAATGCATTACTTAATAAATTTTGAAGTATTTGTTTCATTTTTATTTCATCTGCATTAATTATAAAATCGCAATTTTTGGTTTTAATGGTTGCCTTAGCTTGGCTAATACTAAAATCTAAACTAAGTATCACATCATCAACTATTTTGTTAAATTGAATTTGACTAATGTTTAATTTTTTTGTGTCCGATTTAGAATATTGTAGCAGGTCATCTACTAATAAGTTTAAACTTTTAATACCTTTTTCAACAAAATCGAAAAAAGTTTTCTCTCTATTATCTGCCTGTTTGTAAAACCTAAGTTTCAAAATTTGTATAAATCCTTGTATAGTGCTTAAAGGAGATTTTATATCGTGCGAAACAATATGCGCAAATTGCTCAAGTTCTACATTAAGATCTATATATCTTTTCATTTCTTTATTGCTTTTAGATAGCCGTTGCTCTGTTTTTGCCAAAGCGGTATTGTTTACGACCAATTGCTCTTTTACTGTAGAGGTAGTTTTAAATGCTTTAAATAGCAAAAAACCACCAACAAGCAAAAGGCTTGTAAAGCCAAAGAGCAGGTAACTAATTTTTTTTTGATTTGCTAATTGAGCGTTTAAAATGGCCTCGTTTTTTTCATTTTCATTTTTTCGCTGCGATATTTTAAACTGGCTTTTTGAATCTATTCCTCTTATTTTTAGCAACAAATCAGCATCTGAAATGCTATCTTGCAATTGGTAAGCTAACTTAGTTTGTTGATAGGCTATATTATACCTGCCAATGCTTGCATTAGCTTCCGCCAAAGCAGCAGCACTATATTGTTTTAATTCCAAGTTTTGGTACTTTACACCAATCTCGTAAGATTGTTTCATTTGGAGCAATAAAGCTGGGTTTTTAGTGTTCAAAAATTTAATTTTGGCAATAAACAAACTACAATAAGACTCATATTCTTCGTGCTTTTCGGCGCTATATAACTTACGCGATTGTTCAAAATTTATTAAGGCTTCATCGGTTTCACCAAGTTCCATCTGGCAAAATGCAGTGCCGTATAAAATGTCAGATTTATTGTTAGTGATATGATGCGCTTCCATTAAATTTAACCCTTCCTCATATTCTACTAAAGCTTTTTTGTATGATCCTTTTTTTAATAAGTTATACCCTTTATTTATACACAAATGAACCCAAATATTGTAGTTGTTTATTTCTTTACAAATACCTTTAGCTTCATCATAAAATGCATCTGCCAAATCGTAATCACCTACTTTTTCGTAGGCATATCCAATATTTAATAGTATGCTAATTTGTTTATTTGAGTTATCTGGCATACCATCATATATTTCAAGTGCTTGAATGAAGTAGCTAACCCCTTCGTAATAATGACCCATAGTGGTTTTAACCCAGCCCTTTATTTCTAAAGAAGAGGTCTCTAAATATTTCACATCTAACAACTCATCGCTTGCCAATGCTGTAATTGAATTAACTAAATCTAAATCATTTTTAATTAACAATAGTGCTTCTTCAAACTTCCGTTCCACTGTAAGTTCTTTAATTTTATATTGATAACTTATTGCCATACCAATTTTATCATCAATTTTTTCGGCTATATTGTAAGCAATATTAAAATATATGTGTGCTTCTGAGGTATCATTTTTATAGAAAAATATATTGGCAATTTTATTGTATAAATTTATTTTTTGTTTATCATCATTTGTATTTTCTACCAACAAGAGAAGGCTATCTACTTGGTTGGCAAAAGTAATATTGGCAGTACCAAAAAATAAAATTAAGGATAAAATTAAGGAAGCTATTGTTCTCATTTTAATTACAAGGTTGTGAATATGATGTTATAGTTTCTCGATTGTATTAAAAATTTTTCACCTACTAAAAAAATTACAATGTAATATAAAAATAGGAAAATTGAATAAGTGATAGTTTGAAATGTGTTGGTACAATAATTTTTTTTTACTTTAGTTACCACTTCCTAGCAAGGTTTGTATTTTAGCCCCGACTGTAGCGGCATCCTTTACCGCACCCTAAGGGGCGGTAAAGATATAGCGGAAGGCGGGACGGGTGCTTTTGTGAGCTAAACGGTTTCGCTTCGAATTTTTAAATAAATAGGGCAATGATCGGAGTGTTTTACATTGGGTAAAATGCTGGCGGCTAATAAACGATTTTTCATTTTTTCGGTGGTGGTAATATAGTCGATACGCCAACCTTTGTTGTTGTTGCGGGCGTTGGCTCGGTAGCTCCACCAACTGTAATGGTGTGGTGTTTGGTTAAACAGCCTAAACGTATCAATAAAACCATTATCTAAATATTGGCTTAGCCAGTTGCGTTCTTCGGGCAAAAAACCCGATGATTTTTTGTTGGACTTTGGGTTGTGAATATCTATTTCGGTGTGTGCAATATTGTAATCGCCACATACCACTAAGTGCTTATATTTTTTTGCCAATTGCCGGGCATAAGGTGTAAAGGCTTCGAGAAATTGCATTTTAATTGCTTGCCGTGTACTGCCCGAACTACCAGAGGGGAAGTACACATTTAGCAGCGCAAAATTGTCGAACTCTAATAACAAGGTTCGGCCTTCGCTGTCAAATAGTTTATTGTCCATTCCGTAAGTTACATTTTTGGGTTCTATTTTGGTGAAAACGGCCAAACCGCTGTAGCCTTTTTTTTCGGCACTAAACCAATATTGATGATAGCCTAAATCGTTTAACCAATCGGTTTCAACTTGCGCTTGCTGGGCTTTGGTTTCTTGTAAGCAATAAATGTGGTGGTTGGTTGTTTTTACCCAATTGCCAAAGCCTTTTTTTAACGCTGCTCTAATGCCATTTACATTATAAGAAACTATTTCAATGCTGTTCATACCCTACAAAATTAAGCCTAAATAATTAAAGAAAATAATCTGTTTACAAATTCTGAAACTACTTTAAACAACCGTTATTAATTAAGCTATTATATTTGTGGTATGAAAGTGTACAACTTCAGCGCAGGGCCATCTATATTGCCCAAAACAGTTTTTGAGCAAGCAGCCAATGCGGTATTAGATTTTAAAGGTAAAGGATTAAGTATTTTAGAAATTAGTCATAGAAGCGATGATTTTGATGAAATTTTGCAAGATGCTCGCCAACGGGTAAAAGCTTTAATGCAATTGAATAATGACTATGAAGTGTTGTTTCTGCAAGGCGGTGCCAGTAGTCAGTTTATGATGATTCCGTTTAACATTTTACCAATTGATGGAACGGCAGGCATTATTGATACCGGCACTTGGAGTACAAAAGCGATTAAAGAAGCTAATATATTAGGGAAGGCCGAAGTGGTGGCATCTTCTAAAGATAAGGGTTTTAACTACATACCCAAAAATTGGCAGTTGGCTAATGGTTTAAGTTATTTACACCTTACCACCAACAACACTATTTATGGCAGTCAGTTTTTTGAAACGCCTGTGGTAAACATTCCATTAGTGGGCGATATGAGTAGTGACATTTTTAGTAGGCCTTGGCCATTTAATAAATACGATTTAATTTATGCTGGTGCGCAAAAAAACTTGGGCCCCGCAGGGGCCACAATTGTAGCGGTTAAAAAAGAACTGTTAGGCAAAACCAAGCGCCACATACCAAGTATGTTAGATTATCAAAAGCATATTAAAGGGCGTTCTTCTTTTAACACGCCACCTGTTTTTGCTATTTATGTTTGTTGGTTAACCTTGCAATGGATTGAAGCGCAAGGTGGCTTAACTGCATTAGGCGAAAAAAATGAAGCCAAGGCTAAATTGCTTTATGATGAGATTGATCGAAATTCTTTATTTGATGCGTATGTTCAGCCTGGCGATCGTTCTAAAATGAACGTAACTTTTACAATAACTGATGAAAGTAAGGAAGCTGATTTTATAAGTTTTTGTGGCGATAGAAACATTGTTGGGATTAAAGGTCACCGATCGGTTGGTGGTTTTAGAGCCTCTATTTATAATGCTATGAATTTAGAAGGCGTTGCTATTTTAGTGGAAGCAATGCAAGCTTTTGAAAAGCAAGCTTGAGTAGTAAGTCAACTTGGTGGTGTCGAATTAATTTAACTAAATTGCAAAAGTGGTTTTGTATAAAACAAATATTATGAAAAGATTTATTTACTTAATGAGCATTGTACTAATTTTTACTTTTACAAATTGTAGTAAATATGAAGATGGCCCGTGGATTAGTTTACGTGGTAAAGAAAACCGGTTGACTAATAGTTGGGCATATCAATTAGTTACCCACAATGGGGTAAATGTAATGGAAGGTTTGGTGTCGGGTGCTGTTAACTATAAACAAAGTTCAATTGGGTTTAATGATGAAGGCAGGTTTACCGAAATTTTTACTATTGATGAAGTTGCTACACAAAAAGATGGCGATTGGAATTTTGATGACAATAAGCAACTTATAGTGTTAACTTTTGACGACGAAACGGATAGCCGCAGTTTAAGCATCTTAAAGTTAAAAAAAAGTGAACTTTGGTTAGCCGAAATTTTTGGAGATAATACTATTGAATATCAGTTGATGCCTAACCCTTAGTAAAATACTGTGTAAATAAAAACAGTCCCACCGAAGTGGGACTGCCTACAAAACCAATTAGCATTATGAAAAAACCTAAACTATTAAGCGAATGTCTTGCAATCGATCATTCACTTATATATACGAATTAGACTGAAAATTAGTTCATTGGGTTGTTTTAATTTATGCTAAAATTTGTTAAGGGTGTTTTTGTAAGTATCTGTTATCTTTTATAATACTTCATTTTATACAAAACAAAATTTTGCAAACACTCGTTTAATTGATACATTGCTTGAATAAATAAAGTTAATGCTGCAAATAAAAACAAAAGGTGCATATCAATTTGTTGAAGAAGGACAGGGCCAGCCTATTGTGCTCCTACATGGTTTATTTGGAGCTTTGAGTAATTTCAACAACTTATTCAGTTATTTCAAAAACAACTATCACATTACAATTCCGTTGCTGCCAATTTACGATAGCCCAAAAGAAAAAACATCGTTAGATGGCTTGTTAGAATTTTTAGAAGGTTTTATGGAAATGAAATCTTTACAAAATGTTATAATATTAGGTAATTCGTTAGGCGGGCATTTGGGTTTAAAATATGTGTTAAAACATCAAAGCAATGTAAAGGCAATGGTGCTTACGGGCAGTTCGGGCTTGTACGAAGAAGGGTTAAAAGATGGCTATCCGCAGCGTGATAATTACGAGTACATTAAAAAGAAAACCGAATATACGTTTTACGACCCTAAAGTAGCCACTAAAGAATTGGTAGATGAAGTGTTTGATATTGTGAGTGACCGGGGCAAAGCATTAAGCACAATTTATATGGCACGTTCTGCTATTAAAGACAATTTACGACAAAATATACCAGAAATTACCGTTCCTAGTTTGCTTATTTGGGGAAAACAAGATAACATTACACCTCCAAGTGTAGCAGATGAGTTTAATAGCTTACTGCCCAATGTTGAATTACATTGGATTGACAAATGTGGGCATGCACCAATGATGGAGCATCCAGAAAAATTTAATGCTCTTTTGGAACAATTTTTAACAAAAAGGAGTTTATAATATAAAGTTTGATAGCACGAGAACTTATATCGCCACTAATACCACCGCTAAATGCTTACGATGCCTTGGCAACCGCAGTTGAGTGGATGAGAGAATATCATTGCCCAGAACTGCCGGTAGTTAACGGCCCCGTTTTTAAAGGCTTATTGTATGAAGAAGATTTGTTAGATATTGAAGATCTTTATCAAAAAGTAGGAAATTTAAAAATTAATTTGAAGCGGCCTTTTGTACACGAAGATGATCACCTGTTTAAAATTGCACAAGCTTTTAGTTTACATCAAACCCATATTTTACCAGTTTTGTATGATGATGAAACTTATATGGGCGTAATTACCTTGCAAAATGTAGTGCAACAATTAGCTAGGTTAGATGCTGTTGAAAACTCAGGCGGTTTAATTACTTTAGAGATGCCTTACAACAAATACTCTTTAGTTGAATTGGCCAAAATTGTAGAACAAAACAACGCTAATATTTTAAGCAGTTTTACCCAAACTATTAATGAAACTGGTTTGTTAGAAGTTACCCTAAAATTGAATGTAGCCGACTTAACTTCCATTATTGAAACCTTTGAACGTTTCGGTTATACCATAAAAAGAACTTACCAAGAAATTAAGCACAACGAAATATTAAAAGAACGCTACGATGCGCTAATGAATTATTTGAACATCTAAAAGCTTGGCCTTGATGAAAGATGAATTTTAATACTTTAATCGTAAAATACTTCATCTATTTGTTATTATGTTGGTTTATTGTACTCAGCAATGTTACCAACGGCTTTGCAAACAATAAAACTATTACCATTGATTCTATTATAATTACTGGTAACAAAAAAACAAAAGCCAAAATTATTATAAGGCAATTGGCCTTTAAAACAGCCGACCAAATTGCCATTGCCGATACTTCAAAAGTTATTGAACAGAGTACTAATTATCTGCTCAACACATCATTATTTATTAAGGTCAACATTTCATTTAAAAAACATAGTGTTGCAGATAATAGCTTTGTAGCATTAGTTGAAGTTAGCGAACGCTGGTATTTGTTTCCAACACCTTACTTTAATATTGCCGACAGAAATTTTAATACTTGGTGGCGACAATATAATTTTAATTTAAAGCGGGTTGATTTTGGCGCACAGCTAAAACATTTTAATTTAACTGGTAGAAATGATGTTTTAGAATTAGTAGCTTATGGTGGTTTTAGTGGTAACCTTAAAGTAGAGTATCGTATGCCGCAACTGGGCAAAAAACAAATTTATGGCTTTGAAACTGAAGTAAAGTATAAAAGGCATCGTACCACATTAATAAATTCGATTAATAACCAGCAACTATTTTACCCAACCAATATACCCAATGTTTTTGAAGAACCTACTTTGCAAGAATTTAGTGCAGGGGTAACTTTATCTCGTCAAAAAAATGTGCGTTTTAAACAGCATTTAGGTATTAGGTATGAAAAAAATCAAATCTCAAAACAGGTTCAACAATTAGAAAACACGCCCGACTTCTTTCCAAATAACACCCTTAAAGTTCAATATTTTACCATTTTTGCAAACATTGAAATTGATTATCGTAATCGTTCGGCTTATGCCACAACTGGTTGGCATCATAAAACACAATTAATACAAAATGGTTTAGGTTTTTTAAGTGTGGCTCAACAAACAAAGGTAACGGCTAATACAAGTTACTATTATAGTTTTAACCAACGTATTTCTACTTTAAATAGTCTAAAATTTCAGCTAAGCCATCAACACCAAGCCAACTATTATTTAACCGAAGCATTAGGCTACAGCAGCAACGATGTTAGGGGTTACGAACAGTTTATAATTGATGGGCAGCATTTTGTTTTACAAAGAAATGCATTGAGATATCAACTGTTCAACTTTATTGTAAAACCGCCACTACTGCACAAAATTGAACAAATACAAAAAGTACCCGTTAGCATATTACCCAAAGTATATTTTGAATATGGCAAAGTGTGGGATAAACACTTTTTTTACCAAAACCCATTAACTAACCAATGGCTATTTGGTTATGGTGTTGGTATTGATGTGGTAACTTTTTACGATTTGGTGGCCAGCGTAGAATATAGCATCAACAAAGAGCGTATAGGCAGTTTTGTGCTACAATTTGATTACACTTATTAGCAATACTCTAATTAATTAGAGGCAATTGTATTTAATTATGCTTATTTTTGACGATATTAGACACCAAGGAGAAAAACAATTATTAAAATTAGTAAATTTCTCAAGCTCATTTAAAAAAACGTATGGAGGGAGATAACATAAAGCAAGAACGTAAAAAACTAGCCCGTCAATTTGAACGACTTTTAAAAAACAACCAAACTGCTTTTTTCGACCACGAATGCTTTGAACGAATAATGGAGCATTACGAAGATCAAGTAAACTTTGGCAAAGCATTAAAAGCAACAGAATTTGCATTAGAACAATACCCTTTTTCTTCTTTTTTTATAATGAAAAAAGGAGAATACTTGTTGGAAATGAAAAGACCTAAACTGGCATTGGAGTACTTAAACAAATCGATTATCTTAGATAGTAGCGATTTAAGAAATTATTTTATTTGTTGTGATGCCCATGTGGAGTTAGAACAATTTGATGAAGCATTAGAGGTGTTGCAAAAGGCTTCTGAAATGGCTGGGCCAAAAGAATTACCCGATGTATATTTAGAAGTTGCCGATGTTTACGAAGAAATTGGCAACTCGCAAGCAGTTGTTGATTGTTTAAAGAAAGTGTTGGTAATTCAACCCCGTAACCACGAGGCGCAAGGCAGGTTGCAGTTAGTTGCAGAGTTAAATAATTGGGATGAGCAGGTGGTTACTTTTCTTAACAAATTAACCAATAAAGACCCTTATGCTAAAGCCACTTGGTTTAATTTGGGTAATGCTTACGCTAATTTAGAAGATTTTGGCAATGCCGTTGAAGCTTATGAAATGGCATTAGCAATTAACGAAAACTATGAAGTTGTTTACGAAGAATTAGGCGCTGCGTATTTTAGTTTAGGCATTTTTGATAAAGCGATATACAACCTAAAAGAATCTATTACCCGTAACAAAATGAACTCAACGGCTTGGTTTATGTTGGGTAAATGCTACAAAGCATTAGAAGAGTATAACAAGGCGATTTATAACTACAGCAAAGCCTTAAATATTGATGTTTCTTATTACGAAAACTATTATGAGTTAGCAGATTGCTACTTTTTAATGGCTAAATACAAGCAAGCCTTAGAAAACATTAATAAAGCACTTAACGAAAACGATAAAGATTTCGATTTCTACATTTTAGCTATTGAAATATTGTTCAAATTAGGTGATGTTGCTATGGCCAACAGTTATGTAGAGCATTTAATAATTAGCAAACCAAGTTATGCAAGGCATTGGGTGGCCATTACCGAAACGTTATATAATGCAGGTAAAAGCGAAGCTGCAATAAGTGCTTTAACCAAGGCCGAAATTGCAAAAGGAGATATGGCTTTAAAATATTATCACTTGGCGGTTTATAATTTTGATACTAGTAAAACGCAACAAGCTTTAAGCCATTTATCGGAGGCATTAAGTTTAAACTATGCTGCGCATCCTGTAATTTTTGAAATGATGCCAGGTTTAGAAGAAAATGTGGATGTTATAGATTTAATTAAAATTTACAAATCTTAGTTTTTTTTATAATAACACTATTTCAACACAATTCTTATAGAATAAACTTGTCCGACTATTTATATAAAAGTCAGACAAGTTTTGGCATCTTTTCTCATTCTTTAGTATTACTTCAAAACCAATGAACGAAAAATAAACATTAACTTTGAAAAGAAAATATAAGAGAGTTTGAAACAAAAGAGAGACAGATACGAAATGCACAAATACTGGGGAAAAAAACCCTCAAATGATTTAAAGGAACTTATCGAAAAGTACTCTAAAGAAGGAGATACTGTTCTCGACCCATTTTCGGGTTATGGTGTATTCTGTTCAGAGGCTTACATTTTAAACCGTAACGTAATTTCAAATGACCTAAATCCAGTTGCCAATTTTATTAATGTTCAACTTCTTGAAAAAAATATTGACTTAGAGCTACTCAAAAAACAATGGGAGCTAATCAAATCTGAATTTGAATCATATAATTCAGAATGGTATAAATGGAAACACAATGGACAGCCTATTCAACTTATAACAATTCTAAGAGATAAAAGTAATGTTCCTATTAAATGTAAATTTAAAGCTCTTGGTCAAAGCAAATCTCAGGAAATTTATATTAGTGAAATTGAATCAAAACAATATTTGGAATTTGAAAACGAGCAAAAAATAATCGATTGGTTTCCAACAGTAAAGCTTATAAAAAATTCACGTATTTCTGCAAAAGAAGGAATGGATGTTTCTGACTTATTCACTAAAAGAACTCTTGCGTGTCACGCAAGACTCTTAAGTTTGATTGAAAAACATTGTAGTGGAAATGAGAAAAATCTGTTTAAAGTCGCTTTTACGGCAAATTTAGCGAATTGCTCAAAACTCTTACCACCTATTAAAAGTAGAGGAGAAATGGCACCTGGAGCTTGGATGACTGGATTTTACATTGGAGAAACCTATTTAGAAAACAATGTTCTACATTACTTTGAAAATAGGTTTTCAAAAATTGTTAAAGGAAAAGAGGATTATTTGAATCAGTTTGGGAATAAAGAGGAATTTAATTTCTTCCCAGTTGAGTATTCTAACAATTACCAAACACTTCAAAATGATGCCAAGAAGCTATCATTAAAAAACGAATCCGTAGATTATATATTTACAGACCCACCTTATGGAGATGCTGTACCTTATTTTGAACAAAGTGTAATATGGAATTCTTGGCTTAAACTTGAACCAGATTACAAAAACGAAATCGTAATTTCTGATAGTAAAGAAAGGAAAAAGGATTGCAATACTTATGAAGAAGAAATCAATTTAGCTTTCTCAGAAATTCGGAGAGTTCTTAAAACTGATAAGTACTTTTCGCTTACTTATCATTCTCTATCTGGAAAAGAATGGAAAGCAGTTACGAATGCTTGCATTAAAAACGGATTTGAATTAATTGATTATGAATGGCTTGTTCAAAAATCTTTTACCCCAAGACAAATCAATCGTTTAACAAGTATTAAAGGAGACGTACTCGTTACTTTTCAAAAAGCTTCTTCTATCAAACCTGTTATTTGTAAATCCGATAAAGAGGTTACTCAATTATTTATCAATAAAATTGAAGAATGGTTGGAGAATGGAGGCCTTGATACAAATGAAATTTTTCTAAAAACTATGAAAAAAGTTTTCTTTGAAAAAATACTCATAGGAGATGTGGACCTACTTAAAATATTAATAGAGAATTTCAAATTCTCAGAGAACCAGCAATGGCAACTTAATGACCAACTTGAATTTCACACAGCTTGATAAATGCTTTAGAAGTAATGACTTTCCGAGCATAGAAAACGATAATAGAGGAATACGGTTTTTAAAGCTTCGTAGTATGTCTAAAAAGGATACTATGGAGGAGTTCGGAAAACTACATAAAATTGACCTTTCGGAATTAAAATCTAAAGAGTACTTCGGGTATGTTTTTGGTTTAGAGCAAATTACTGACAATCAAATAAATAATTTTATTAATGTTAAATATCAAGAAGAAAGAGCCTCAAGAATTGACAACCAAAATTATTTAGTTGACCAACTTAATAGACTTCAACATTTTGATTGGGGAGGTTCGTTTGGAAATAGTCTAGAAAAGAATATCGTTAATAAATACGTTAAGAAAACTCAATCTTATGATGCTATAAATGAAGAAATAGAAGGAAGTCTATTAACTAGTTTAAGAGGTTATACGCTCAACTCTTGGTATAATCATTGGACTTCAATTTTAATAGAGGACTTATTTAAAGACCACGAAACAGTTCTTCCAACAGTAGGATTAGTAAAAAAGATAGATTTTTTCATTAATGATATACCTTTTGATTTGAAGGTCACCTATTTTCCAGAACAACTATTGGCGGATAAGTTAAAAGCTATTGGATATGGGAATGAGCTAACTATGCTAAAGCGAATTTGTAGAGAATTAGAAATATTTATACCAACAGATATTAAGCCCAAAGCTCTCAAATTACACTTGCACAATAAAGTATCAGAAGACCAAAGAAAAGAAGCCAAAGACTTTATCTCGAATTTAAAACAGCACAAGAAAGGTATAATTGCAGAAGCAGAAGCAAATCCTACAGAGTTAAAAAAATGGTTATATGAAAATCAGGGAGAAGCTCGTTTTGATGCTTCTAACAGATTCTTTTTAGTTCTTACTGACGAAACAGATATGGCAAACAGTTGGAAACTAAAAAGGAATGTTGTTTTCCTAAGAGAAAAGATAGCTGCACACTTAACGAACCTATCAATGGATATGCATAGTTTAGAAACAGAATTCTATTGGAAACTGGACAAGAAAACATATAAATGTAAATCTGATATTCTGTTTTTAAAATACTCTGAATAGAAAAGCAAGCAGGTAAAAATATATATAAAATAGGCGAAATGAGTTTCGTGCTTCGTAATCGCCTACTTTTCATATACTAACCGCTATCAAGTATTTTGAATATCATAAAATAAATATTAATATTTTGTAACTGATATAGATAAACATTATGGAAATAGTAATTAAAATATTAATTGGACTGATTGCTTTTATACACTGCTACATTTTATGGTTCACAATGTTTGCTTGGGAAACAAGAGGCAAAAAAGTATTTAAAAGTTTCCCAAAAAGTTTATTTGCAGAAACCAAGGTAATGGCCGCAAACCAAGGTTTGTATAATGGTTTTTTAGCTGCTGGCCTTATTTGGACTTTCTTTATTCAAAATAGCGATTGGAGCGAAAATATTGCGCTTTTCTTTTTAAGCTGCGTTGCAATTGCCGGAATTTATGGAACAGCTACCGCAGATAAAAAAATCTTTTTTGTGCAAGCCTTACCCGCAATTATTGCGATTGTGCTAATTGTTTTGAGGTAGTGAAATGTAGTAAATTAAGATGCGTAACTCATTTCCATCACAACGCCTGCATCTCCACCAACTTGGCATAAGCGCCACCTTGCTCAATTAAATTGAGGTGATTGCCTTGCTCAATAATATGGCCATTTTGTAGTACCAAAATCTTATCGGCTCGCTGTACTGTTGCCAAGCGATGCGCAATTAGTAATGTGGTGCGGTTTTGCATTACTTTGGCTAAGGCTTGTTGTACCAAGCTTTCACTTTCGGCATCTAAAGCAGAAGTAGCTTCATCTAAAATTAAAATTGGTGGGTTTTTTACTACCGCCCGCGCAATAGTTAGCCGTTGTTTTTCACCGCCACTTAGTTTGTTGCCACCTTCACCAATAATGGTTTGGTAGCCATTGGGTAGGTTTTCAATAAAGGTGTGTGCGTTTGCTATTTTGGCTGCTTGCATCACTACCGTTTCCGAAACGTTTTTTAGGCCAAAAGCGATGTTGTTAAAAACCGTATCGTTAAACAAAATAGGTTGCTGCGTTACCAAGCCAAACAAAGAACGGAGTTGTTGTTTGTTAATCGTATTAATGTTTATACCATCAATTAAAATAGCGCCATGTTCAACTATATAAAAGCGCATTAACAAATCGGCAATTGTACTTTTACCAGAACCCGATTGCCCTACCAAAGCCAAGGCTTCCCCTTTGTTAAGTTGGAAGTTTATATTGTGTAATACCGTTTTATCTTCATAGCCAAAATTTACATTACTAAATTGAATGTTTTGTTCAAAAGCTACATTTTGAAAGTTTTGGGGTTTTGTAATTTTCTCATCAACAGGTTCATTCAACACACTTTCTATACGCTCAAAAGAAGCTGCCCCTTTTTGTATGTTGTAAAATGCAGAAACCAACTTTTTAGCGGGTTGAATGAGTTGCGAAAAAATTAAAATAAAAGCAATGAACACTTCTGCACCCAATGGGCTTTTGTTGTTTAACACCAAGCTACCGCCATACCAAAGCACGGCCACTACAAGGGCAATGCCCATTGTTTCCGACAAGGGTGAGGCCAACTCTTTCCTAAAAAATAGCTGTTGGGTAAACTGTTGCCATTGGCTATTTTCCTTTTCATATTTTTTACTTTGATGTTCGCCAGCGTTAAATGCTTTTATAATAGAAAGGCCCGAAAGCGATTCTTCTAATATTGACATTAAGTTACCTAAACTTTGCTGACTGGCTGTTGAGTTGCGCTTTAAAGATCGACCTATTCTACTAATTATAAAACCACTTATGGGTAAACAAATTAGTACAAAAATAGTTAGGGAAGGGCTTATCCAAAACATCGTAACTAAAAATACAACTATGGTAAGCGGTTCTCTAATTAAGGTGAGCAGGCTTTTTATAATGTCACTTTCTACCAACTGAACATCATTAGAAATGCGGGTGATTAAATCGCCTTTGCGTTCGTTAGAAAAATAACTTAACGGCAACTCTAACACCTTTTGATACAATTGATTGCGCAGTGATGCAACAACGTTTGTTCTAATACCAATCATTACCCAAGCGCCGAGATATAAAAAAAGATTTTTCAACAAAAAAACAACCAAAACCAAAATACAGATAAACAGTAAAGCGGTGGGCTTATCATAATTTGTAATCAATTGGCTTACGGTGTAGTTAAATTGTTCTACCAAGCTCGACATACTAAATGACATTGTTGGTGCGCTTGCTTGTGCTTCTTCTAAGCCAAATAACAATCGTAAAAATGGGATTATCATAGTTAAGGAAAGTAATGAAAACACTACCGAAACTGCGTTGAAAAATACGCTTAATAAAACACGGTTTTTATAGGGCTGTAATAGTTGAAATACTTTTCTTAAAATGCTCATTAATGTTTTAAATACTTTCGGTAAATTCTTTACTACCTCTTGTATGGCTATTTAAAGTATAATTAATCGTATTGTTATCTATCCATTTATTAAAAATTGCGTTGCTACTTCTGGCATCAACATATTGAGGGTTGTTAATTTCTTTTATTGTAGTATAGTTGCCAATATCTTTTATGGTTAAGCCACATAATGCTTCCCAACATCTGTTGCTATAAACAAACTTGTCTTCATTTGGCGAAAACGAAATAAATTTATTGCCAAGGTAATAATTGGTCAACCAGTTTATCTTTTTTGTTTCCCTATTATAAATCCCTAAAACCATATCAGGCAACATTTCTTTACTGCTAATTTCTATAGCAATATATTTTTTATTTTTGGTAGGATGAATATTTACAAAACTGGTTTTAGCTAAAAACACAGTTGAATCGTAGCAAAAAGAATTTCTGTTTTCACTATCGTTATTGCTTTTATTACATAAACCACTTTCGGTTTTAAACCAGTTAAAAATATCGTTATCATCAATTGCTAAAATAGTATTTTCTCCTTGCTTAATCGTTTTTTTATCTGCAGAAAGTATTATTGCTTCTTGCTGAATTTGAGTAGTTGTTATTGCAGCTTCATCTTTACTTTTAGGGCTTTTGCAAAACCAACTATTGAGCACAAAAAGCAATACAGTAATTATTTTTAGATATTTCATTGCGCAAAGTTAGCCCTTAATCTTCTAAACTTCTCCACAAATACCAACAAGCTATAGATGCATAGTTTCCCCAAGCTGTTGCTACTTTTTCAAAATCTTTTTTTGTAGGTTTTTCGGGCAGGCCATATACTTTTTGTAAGCCTCTTAAAATGCCCAAATCTTTTATGGGGTAAACATTTAACCTACCCATCGAAAACATGAGCAACATTTGCACCGTCCATTCGCCAACCCCTTTTATACTGCTGAGTTCTTTAATAATGGCTTCATTGCTTTGGCGGTTTATGTTTTTAATGAAGGCTTTATTGTTGTTCCAATAATCAGCAATGTTTCTAATATAGCTGCGCTTTTGTCGGCTTACTCCACAGTTTTGAAACTGCTCATCAGTTAATTTTAATACTTTGTTAGGAGTTAACTTTCCATTAAAACTCGTTACCCATCTTTCAAAAATAGTGGCTGCAGCCTTCGTACTTAATTGTTGACTAACTATTGCTTTGCACAATTGAAAAAACAAATCTTCTCTCATTTCAAAGTTACAAGTAGGATGCTTTTGTATCAACATTTTTTGTTGTACACAATTTCGTTTCAAGTAATTGATTCCTTCTTTTACGTCGGTTTGTAACTGTTGGTTAGTCATTATTGTTAAAAAAAATACAAATTACTAAATGTATTTGATGGTTAATTTCGTATTTAACAACAAAAATAAAAAACTTTGTTACTCAATATCTATTTTTTAAAAGGTCAGTTATAAAATCATCTTTCTCAAATCATATAAAATTTTTATTCTATTGTTTTATTAATTATCTTTACTTTAAGTAAGAAATAAAATAACACGGTGCAATTTTACCAAAATACTAAATCTTCTTTTTTTATAAGATTGATTACCTAATAAGAAAATTTATTAAAGTAAAAAATGAACAAATCATACCAATTTAAATCGGAACGATTAGGGTTTAGAAGATGGCGTAAAGATGATTTAAAAGAATTTGCAGCCTTAAACGCCGACAAAGCGGTAATGAAACATTTTCCCAATGTTTTAAGCGTAGTTCAAACAGAACAGTTTATTGATCGGCTGCAAAAACATTACGCAGAAAATGGCTATTGCTACTTTGCTGTAGAGGTTTTAGAAACAGCGGAGTTTATCGGTTTTATAGGTTTGGCTTATCAAAAATACGAAACCACTTTTGCCCCTGGAACAGATGTTGGCTGGCGATTAAAAAAAGCGGCTTGGGGAAAAGGCTACGCAACCGAAGGCGCAAAACGATGCTTAGTTTATGCATTTGATGAGCTAAAATTAGCAAAAGTTTTTGCAGTTTGTTCCATTGGTAATACCAAATCGGAAAACGTAATGCGTAAGATTGGAATGGTAAAGATGGGAGAATTTAAGCATCCTAACTTAAAAGAATTTCCTAATTATGAAAAATGTTTGTGGTATGAAATTAAGAATAAGAAGATTTAGTTGCTTTTACACGCCTTTACCAAATCTAAAAAATCATCAAACAAATAACGGCTATCATGCGGGCCTGGTGACGACTCCGGATGATATTGCACCGAAAATGCATGCTTACCTTTTATTTTGATACCTTCAATTGTATCGTCATTTAAATTAATGTGTGTAATTTCAATTTCATCTGATTGTCGCACCGCCTCCTCATTAATACCAAAGCCGTGGTTTTGGCTTGTTATTTCGCAACTACCTTTTATAAGGTTTCGCACTGGGTGGTTAAGCCCTCGGTGTCCATTGTGCATTTTATAAGTTGGCAAACCCATTGCCAAAGCCAACAACTGATGTCCTAAACAAATACCAAACAACGGTTTATTTTCTTTTAAAACTTGTTGTACAAACTCAATTGCATAACCCATCTCAGAAGGATCGCCAGGGCCATTACTAATAAAATAACCGTGGGGTTTATAAGCTAAAGTTTCTTCAAAAGTGGTTTTAGCTGGAAACACTTTAACACTTGCCCCGCGCTTCAAAAAACATTCAACTATGTTATGTTTACAGCCATAATCCATAACTGCAATTTTTAAATCGGTATTACCTTTTTCGAAAACTTTAGTGGTACTAACTTTACTGGCCAACTCTAAACCAGCCATGTTAGGCACTTTACTTAGCCGCTGCTTTAGCTCATCAACATCTAAAATAGTAGAAGATATTATAGCATTCATTGCGCCTTTATTACGCACATGTTTTACCAAAGCACGGGTATCAATATCGCTAATACCAACCAAACCCTCTTGTTCAAAATAAGTATTTACGGTAGCATCAGCCATTGGACGACTATGTTTTTCACTTAAATTTTTAACTACTAAACCCGAAATTTTTATGCCATCAGATTCAGTTTCATCACTTTTAATGCCATAATTGCCAATATGCACATTGGTAGCAATAAGTATTTGCCCAAAATAACTTGGGTCGGTAAATACCTCTTGGTAACCCGTCATACCCGTGTTAAAACATATTTCGCCAGTAGTGGTGCCTATTTTACCAGCAGCTTTGCCGTAATAAGTAGTACCATCTGCCAATACCAAAATGGCTTGGCTATTATTTTCAGAAATGTTCAAGTTCAATAAATAGAATCTTGTTATATGTTATTAACCTTTTAAGCTTCTACCTCTTATTAACCTATAGATGGCCAATAAAACTAAGGCACCAACCACACCTAAAATAATTTGATAAATTATACCGCCATTAGCTGCTAAACCAAGTGTACTAGCCAAAAAAGCACCCACTGAAGAACCAGCGATACCGATTAAAGCAGTAATAATAATGCCACCTGGATCATCACCTGGCATAATAAATTTTGCAACTATACCAATAATAAGCCCTAAAACAATTGTAACAATAAACCCCATAACTTCAAAATTTTGGTAAAAGTAAGAAAATCAGCGCAATGTTTTCTCAACAATTTTCCACAATAATTCAGCGGTTCTTTCCCAAGTAAATTTTTGCCGTTGTATTTTGCCTGCTTCCACTAATTTTTGCTGTAATTCTGGGTGGTTTTCTACAGTAATAAACGCTTCACTAATACGCTCCACATTTGTTGGATTAACCAACAAAGCAGCATCGCCGGCTACTTCGGGCATGGAGCTTACGTTTGAAGTAATTACAGGTGTTTCCGCATACATCGCCTCTAAAATAGGTATTCCAAAACCTTCAAATAAAGAGGCGTAACACAGCGCAGTAGCAGAAGCGATCAACCGTTCTATTTCCAAATTAGGTAAATGGCCAACAAAAATAACTTCTTGTTGGTGTTGCATTTTCTCATAAATGCTTTGTAGTTGCTCGTTTTTCCAAGCCATTCTACCCGCAACTATCAGTTTGGTTTTGCTTTTGGTTTTATTTTTAAATAAATCAAACGCCTGCAAAATTCTGCCCAAATTTTTACGCGGATGTACTGCACTAATAAAAATAAAATAATCGCAGCCATCGCAATATTGCATTTTTACTTGTTGCTTTTCTACATTATTTAATGGTTTACAACTTGGGTTAGTACCATTGTAAACCACATCAATTTTTGAAGCATCAATATTATACTTTACAGAAATATCTTGTTTTGAAAAATTAGAAACCGTAGCAATGCACTCCACTTTATGTGCGTATTTTGGGCTGTAGTAGCGGTAATATTTTCGGGTAAGAAAGGGTATAAACTGTGGATAATGTTCAAAAGCAATATCGTGTATTACCGTTAACTGCGGAACGTTTGTTTTTAATGAGGCAAAACCATCTGGCGAAATAAATATATCGGCGTTTATTTTTTTTAAGATGCGTGGCACACTCCACTCAAACCAACAATACCATAAAATAGGGTGGCGAGCAGGCGGATTTGCAATAATGGGTATAATATTATTCGAAAATAAAAATTCTTTATGCGGTGGTCTATCAAAAATACAATAAAACCGATGTTGGGGATGCGCACGGCTAATACGTTTTAAGGTTTCAAAAGTAAACCGCCCAATGCCCTCTAATTTGTTGTGAATTAAAAAGCGGGTATTAACTGCTATGTTTAATGGCTTTTGCAAATAGTTGGTAAATATAGGATATTTAACAAAGGTTATTTACAAGATCCTTAATAGATTATAGCTTTATAGTTTACCAATGAATAGATAAAAACTTCAATTAAAATTTTTTATTATGTTACAAAAATAACATATTTAAATTATTATCTAAATTACTTAAAAATTTTAATTTTTGAAGATTAACATAATATAGCAAATTCAACATCGGGTGAACAGCTTAACATTAATCAATCTAAAAATACGCAGCCTTTAGAAGTAAATACCAATTCTCCAATTTATCAAACACAAAGACCTTCTTTAGCTTATAAACAGTTATCATTGGGTTTTATTTTAACCTTTATTTTTAGCCCATTGGGGATGTTATATTCAACCGTTTCAGGAGCTTTGACAATGTTTGTTATTGGCTTTTTTTGTCACGGTTTTGGAGCTTTAATAACAATTTTCTCTCTTGGACTTGGTATAGTTGTATGGCTCATAATGTTTTTTGGGTTGAAAATATCACAGATGTTTTGGACAAACTCTGCTATAACTGAACACAATTTAAGAGTGGATAGAGAACTTAGGTAAAAACTTTATAAATACTGCTATATTTAATGGCTTTTGTAATTAATTGCTAAATATAGTTTTTTAAGCTATTAATATTACAGACAAAGGATGATTGATTGACAAAAACCAATGCGTTAGGGATGAAGGCTTTGTTTGAGCTCATTTTTTGTTTCAAAAAGCAGAGTGTTTGGATTAAAACAGTAGTTTTTTAGATGCTTTTTATAATAATACCCAATAAAAATAGCGAGTGCCGCCAGCCCGACCCGAAGGGAAACGCCCTAAAAAATCTTCAAAAAAATAATTTCTTGTTTAATGGAATTTGTACTATTAATCTTTTCAGTATATTTACGCTATGAAATATAAAGCCATTAATAATGCTTTGTTTGTGCAAAATAGAAAACGTTTTGCAGCAGCAATGAAACCTAACAGCATTGCCTTGTTTATTTCTAATGCGCAAATTTCGGTAAGTGCCGATGCATTATATCCTTTTAAGCAAAATCCCGATTTTTTTTACTTAACAGGGGTTGACCAAGAAGAATGTGCTTTACTACTTTACCCCGATGCGCCCGATGAAAAATTTAAAGAAGTTTTATTTGTACGAAAAACCAACGAAACCATTGCTATTTGGGAAGGGCATAAACTAAACAAAGAAGAAGCCACCGAAGCAAGTGGCATTGCTTTGGTAAAATGGCGCAGTGAGTTTAAAAATTTTATTCCACAAATTGTGCACAATGCCGATGCTATTTATTTAAATAGTAACGAACATACTCGCAAAGGAACTGACTTTCCTTATGGTGATTTATTATTTATCAATGATATAAAAACACAATTTCCGTTGCACGAATTAGAACGTGCTGCGCCAATTTTAGGGCGATTAAGGTCAATAAAATCTGACATAGAAGTAGACCTTATACAAAAAGCTTGCAACATTACTGCTGCTGGTTTCGAACGTATTTGCAAGTTTGTAAAGCCTGGTGTTTTAGAGTATGAAATTGAGGCAGAAATGATTCACGAATTTATTAAAAGTGGTGCTAACGGTTTTGCTTATGAACCCATTATTGGTAGTGGACATAATGCCTGCGTATTGCATTATGTAGACAACAATCAGATTTGTAAAGATGGTGATATGTTATTGATGGATTTTGGTGCGAATTACGCCAACTATGCTGCCGATTTAACCCGAACCATACCTGTAAATGGTAAATTTAGTGATCGCCAAAAAGAAGTTTACCAAGCAGTATTGCGAGTAATGAAAGCAGCTACAGATATGCTAGTACCGGGTGCTTTGTTAGATGAATATCATAAAAAAGTAGGCTTAATAATGCAAGCAGAGTTGTTGCAACTTGGTTTAATAACTGATAAAGAAATAAAGGAGCAGGATGCAGACAAACCGGCTTACAAAAAATATTTTATGCACGGCACCAGCCATTATATAGGTTTAGATGTACACGATGTTGGCAATAAATATGAAGCCATACAAGCCGGTATGGTTTTTACCGTAGAACCAGGCATTTATATACCCGATGAAAGTTTAGGCATCCGCATTGAAAATGATGTATTGGTAACCAATAATAAACCTAAAGATTTAATGGCCAACATTCCACGAGAAGTGGAAGCGATTGAAGACTTTATGAACAGTTAAAACAAATGAAACTTTTTACCATACCCAACATAATTACTTTAGGTAATCTATTATGTGGATGCCTCGCCATTATTTTTGCTTTAAGTGGCGATTTGAGAAGCGGTGCCTACTTTGTATTGGCAGCCGGCTTTTTAGATTTTTTTGATGGCTTTGCTGCTCGTGTTTTAAAAAGCCATTCGCCAATTGGAGGCGATTTAGACAGCCTAGCCGATATGGTAACTTTTGGTGTAGTGCCAGGTATTTTTTACTACCAACTATTAAGCGACAACTTTGTAACTACAGGCGATTTTAACTTGTTTGCAAGCTTAGGCTTTGTTTTTACCTTGTGTGCCGCTTTAAGGTTGGCTAAGTATAATGTAAGTGAAGACCAAAGTGAAATGTTTAGAGGAATGCCTACACCAAGTGCTACTTTGTTTGTTATTGGCATTCCGTTTTGGTACGAAAGTGATTTGTACTTATTAATGGGCGACAAGCTATTTTTATTTTTCTGGTTGTTTTTAATATCCTTTTTAATGATTAGCAACGTACCTATGTTTGCTTATAAATTTAAAACCACTAGTTTAAAAAATAATTGGTTTACTTATATTATGATGGTGCTTCCTTTACTATTATTGCTTACAATGGGCTTAAAAGCATTAACCATTTTAGTTGTAATGTATATTGTTGGTTCGTTTGTATACTTTCGTGTTAATAAAATTAAAGAATGAAAAAGTTTTTAGCAGAAATAAATATTATGCCTAAAAAAGAACTGTTAGACCCACAAGGCAAAGCAGTTGAAAGCAGTTTTAGCAATTTAGCTTTGCACGGTTTGCAAAATGTGCGCATAGGCAAACACATTAGTATAGAAGTGGCGGCCGAAGACAAAACTACCGCAGCAACTAAAATTGAAAAAGCTTGTTCCGCATTTTTGGCCAACCCAGTAATGGAGTCGTATAAGTATACAATAAAAGAGTGCTAAAATTTAAAAGCTTATTAAAACTTAAAGCCCATACTTAAAGATGGCGATGCAATAGTGGGCCAACTAACAAATACATTAACACCGGCTCTTAAAAACAAGCCTTTATTTTTTTGATAACGATACATTATTGGTAGCATAATAGCAGCTACATCGTGAAACCACTTTTTTGATGGATTGAATGGATCAACAAAATACTCTACCCTATAAACTAAACCAGCACCATATTCAAAATGATGTTTTTTTAATGGTTTTGTTATCCAAGAAATTGTTATTGGGAAAGCAACTGCTGTTTCCAGACTTGGGTAAATGCCTATTCTAAGGTTAGTTTTTCGCTTATTGCCTATTGTAGCCTCATAATTTATTGAAACGAAACCGTCATTAAAATCGTGGGTTAACAAATAAACTTCCGCATAAACTGCATTGCTCTTAAGCTGAGTTAGTTCGAGTGCTTGTGCAAAAGATGTTATTGTACTTACTAAAATAAAAAACGCTATTGAAATAAAAAAGTTCATACAAATAAAATGGTTGGTAACTTAAAACTGGCTTATCAAACCCTTTATCTTTTGGCCTTTCTTTTACCGGCTTTAAAACTTCTCGTTTTACTTTTTGTTTGATTTTTTTCTCCTCTTTTCGAAGAAAATTTTCTTGGAGATTTAGATTTTGACCTATCTCTACTGAAGCGAGATGGTTTACCACCTCTTGGTCTTTTTGATCTGTTGCCACCTTCTCTTTCTTTCTGGTTTAGGTTTTTGGTATTAGTAAGGCTTAGGCCTTCTAACTCAATAGCAATCAATTTTTGTATCAGTTCTTCTTTACTAAGCTCTTCTAAATTTTCGTTAACAAGTGCGGTTAACTTTTTATCAAACACAGTAGGTTTGCTGTTTAGTATTTTTTCACTCCATTTTTTCAAACGGATCACTAATACTTCTTGCGCATTAGGTATTTCAGTAGTTTCAAAAGTTATTTTTAAATTCTTTTGTAACCGGTTGATTCTATATTTTTCATTACCTTCTACAAAAGCCATTGAAATACCTTTTTTACCTGCTCTAGCCGTTCGGCCGCTACGGTGGGTGTAATAGGCTACATCTTCTGGCAAACTATAATGAAAAACGTGGGTTAAGTCGTTCACATCAATTCCTCTGGCTGCAACATCTGTTGCTACTAACACTTGTAAACTATTGTTTTTAAAACGCTTCATTACTCGGTCGCGTTGGTGTTGGCTTAAATCACCGTGTAAGGCATCTGCTTTATAATTATATTTTAACAAGCTTTCTGCCACATGTTGCGTATCGCGCTTAGTACGGCAAAAAACCAAACCATGCATTTCGGGGTTGGTTTCTAAAAAACGGGTTAATGCGTCAAATTTATCATTGCGATGCACCATTACATATTGATGCGTAATATCGGTATTAACCACATTTTCCCGATTTATTCTTACCGTTTCCGGCGCATCCATATAAGTATCAACTATGCGTTGAATTTCTCTGGGCATTGTTGCAGAAAACAACCATTTTGTAGTTAAATCTGGTGTGTAGGTTAAAATCTCATCAATGGCTTCTTTAAAACCCATATTCAACATTTCATCCGCTTCATCTAACACTAAATATTCTAATTGGTCTAACTTTATTGCTTTACGTTTTATTAAATCTATTAACCTACCTGGCGTAGCAACTACAATTTGCGGCTTCTTTTTTAAAGCACTTAATTGTACACTTATACTTTGCCCACCATAAACGGCTAATACATTAACCCCTTTTACGTATTTTGAAAATGAAAGCAATTGATCAGTAATTTGCTTACATAACTCGCGAGTAGGGGCCATTACCAAGGCTTGCGTTTTTCTGCTTTGATGATCAATTAATTCTAACAAAGGTAAGCCAAAAGCAGCTGTTTTACCAGTTCCTGTTTGGGCTAAACCTATAAAATCGTTAGTCGAGTTTAATAAAATAGGAATTGCCTTTTCTTGAATTTCGGTGGGTTGTTCAAAAGATAATTCTTTTAACACTTTTAAAACTTCATTTGAAAGTGCTAAATCGTTGAAAGTACTCAAACCATTATTGTTTAACTGCAAAGGTAGTCTTTAATTTTATAGTTATGAGTTTTTGAGTTGGGAGTTTTTAAATTACGCTTTTAAAAACATTTTACTATGTAAATTTATTACTGCAAAAATTCGGCAAATTTGCCTATAATTAGCTCATATAAAAAAGGCATAAGGTGTATAAATTAAAAAATTATTTTTGTTGCAGCAATACGCTTCTACCATCTTACCAAAAACAAATATTAACTAATTTGCTTTTTAAACGGTGTATTACAAATCAAACCTTTTACCCTAAATAAATTTTGCTTACTTTTGGTTAATGCCATTACAATTAAAAGTGCTACCAAATTATACTTACAACGATTATTTAAATTGGGAAGGTTGTTGGGAAATAATCAATGGCATTCCCCATGCAATGAGCCCAACACCAAGGCTAAAACACCAAGGAGCGGCAAACAAAATAGGTGCTATTTTGAGTAAGCACTTAGAAGATGCTAATTGCAACCATTGTAATGTATACCAACCTATTGATTTAAAAATTGCCGAAAACACCATTGTTCAGCCCGACTTGTCTATTATTTTTGGCATAACTGAAGATCTTGCTTATGTTAATTTTCCACCAGCATTAGTAATTGAAATATTATCTCCTTCTACTGCTTTGAAAGATAAAAACACAAAATATGAGTTATATCAAAACTTCGATATTCCTTATTATTTAATGTTTGATTTAGATTTGAAAGAGATACTTGCCTACCAGCTTATCAAAAACAAATACCAACCATTTAACTACCAAAAAGAAGGTTTTAATTTAGAAGATGGTTGCATCATTCAGCCTAACTTTAAAGCAGTTTTTGAATAGACGGCTTAATAAAGCAAAACTTTCTTAGTAAATATAGCTTCCTCTTTTATTAATGTTAGCATTACTATTTTATTTCTACTTGGCACTTTAATGTTATGTAAACCTGCATTTTTGAAGGTTATATTTTCTATAAACTTTCCATCAACGGTGCTTACAAAAGCGGCATCTAAACTTATGGCGGTGTTAATTAAAATTTCATTATTGTTGTAAGTAACAGCTACGTTTTCAAAAATACTATGCGACTCAACATTTGGCATTACCACAGGTTGTTCTATCCAATTGCTAATTGCTGCTAAAATATTAGCATCCACCATTGGGTCATCAACTGGAGTTAAAAAATGATTAATACCTTCAAAAATTTCAACAGTTGTTAAACCAGTTGGCAAGCCGTTTTCTAATCTATAAACATCATTAATTGGCACATTAAAATCGTTAGTACCTTGTATAACTAAGGTAGGCAAATTGGCTGCATTATAGTTCTCAATTACATTATCTGTCATCTCAAACCAATCGCTCCAAAATATAGGAAAGCCGTAAGGTATTAAATTGGGGTTGTTAGGGAAGTTGATAAATATTTGCTGTGTATCCACCAGCTCATTATTTCGTATTTTGCTAAATTCGCTATAAAAACTGTTGGCAACAGCATCTCCACTTACCGTATCACCTAAGCATTGTAAATATAAATTTCTAAATTGGTTGGCAACTAAAGTATCGGGTGGTGTAACTGCGCCAGCTAAAGAAACCAAGCCAGCTACCTTTACATTTTGAGCTATTATTGGTATTAAACCAGCTCCTTGACTGTGGCCAATTAAAAATATTTGATCTTCGTCTATTTCTGTTCTACCGGTAAGATAGTTAACAGCACTTTCCGCATCGTTTACAAAATCTTTTGGAGTAATCGTTATTGGATCTAAAGCTGCGCCATGAGTAAAGGTACGTTTATCATAAATTAAAACCGCAATGTTGTTTGCTTGTAAATGCAGGGCAATATCTGAAAAATTTTGAATGGTGTCACCAAACAGTTGTGAATAAATGCATTGCGAATTACCATCGTTTAAGGGTATGGTTTGGTAACGATTGATAGGGCCAGAACCGTGCACCAAAACGGCTGCTTTAAAAGGGCCATCACCTTCGGGTAAATATAGGGATGCTTCTAACTCCCAGCCGTTGCTAGTAAAGGTTAGCTCTTCTACTTGTGCATAAAGCGTTTGGGTAAAAAATATTAGGCTTGCAATAAATAAAGTCCACTTCATACTAATTAATTTTGGCCTAAAATATTAAATTTAGTTTAAAGCAGTAGTAATTTTATGTTTTTATAAGAGATGCTGTTGTTTTGTGATAAACGGATGAGTTGATCCACCTAATGCGGTCGGTTAGTTTCTCAAAATTAGAGAAGTTAATACGGCGGAGCAAAGTTTGAAAATTAGCCGTGACAGCAGCGGTATCCTTTTTGTGGAGCAAAGCGGAACAAAAAGATTTAGCGGATGGCGCGACTGTGGTTTATGTGAGTCAAGTAGTTTCGCTTCAAAAAAAATTATGCTATTTACCTGTTATGCTTCAGCTCCAAAAGAAAAATTTAGAAACTTCGGTTTCTTAAAAAGGAAACCCTTATCTTTGTTTAAAGTTATTAATGGATTACAGGTTTAGGGTAGAGGTTTTGGAAGAAGCCAAAGAATTTTTAGATGGCTTAGACGAAAAAACAAGACAGAAGATAATTTATAATTTTTGGAAGTCAAGAATTGTAATTGATAGAGAACTTTTTAAGAAATTAGAAAATGAGATTTGGGAGTTTAGGACTTTCTATCGTAAAACGTATTACAGAGTATTTGCTTTTTGGGACAAGACTGACAAAGAAGACACCATAGTTTTGGCATCTCACGGAATTGTTAAAAAGACTGACAGAGTTTCTAAATCAGAAATTGAAAAGGCAGAACGAATTAGGATTAAGTATTTTAAAAACAAAAATGAAAAAAAATGAAGTCGTATTCACTTGAAGAATTAACTGACGAGTATATTGGTAAAAAAGGTACGCACAAGCGTGACGAGTTTGAAAACGAACTACGCTTAGATATTTTGGGAACTAAAATTAAGCAATTAAGAGAAGAAAAAAAATTAACCCAATCACAATTAGGCGAACTTGTTGGAGTACAAAAAGCACAAATATCTAAAATTGAAAACAACTTGACAGATGCAAGATTTGGAACAATATTAAAAGTGTTCAGAGCATTGAATGCAAAATTAAAATTTGACATTGAGCTTATAAGTAAACAAATTGCTTCGACTTAAAAGAAAAACCGAAAGCATAACAATAGCTAAAACACCTTGCGAACTCGTTCGGAAATCAAAGCCTTATACAACTAATTTGAGGCGTACGGTTTGCTGAGTTTTGGGTTTTGTAGCCCAAACGCCGTTTAGCCAAGCGTTACTTTATGTTGGCAATTAAGCTGCTCATTAACAAGGTTAACTTAGGTTCGGCGGTTTTTGCGGTGGCAATAATGTCGACAATGTCAACAGGTTGCACTCTTTCGGGTGGAAAGCAAACATCGGTAATTACCGAGACGGCAAAAACGGGTAGCTGCATGTGGGCTGCAACTATTACTTCGGGTGCGGTGCTCATACCAACGGCATCGGCACCAATACGGTTGAGGTAAACATACTCGGCAATGGTTTCTAAATTTGGGCCTGGTACACTTGCATAAACGCCGGCGATGCAGCTAAAATTATGTTTGTTGGTAATGCTTAAACCTTGCGCTATTAAGGCTTTGTTATAGGGTTCAATCATATCTGTAAAGCGACCACCAAATTCATCTAAATTTTGGCCACGCAAAGGGTTGTCGGGTTGTAGGTTTATATGATCTTTTATAATCATTAAATCGCCTTTTTGTTGATCGGCACGCAAGCCACCTGCGGCATTAGCAATAAATATTGTTTCAATGCCCAACAACTTCATTACTCGTATTGGGAAGGTGATTTCTTTAGCCGAATAGCCTTCGTAATAGTGAAATCGACCTTGCATGGCCACTACCTTTTTGCCTTCTAATTGTCCAAAAATTAAACGCCCTTTATGGGTTTCTACTGTGCTTACCGGAAAGTTGGGAATGGTTGTATAATCAATGCTATTTTCGATTGTTATTTTATTAACCAAACCACCAAGGCCAGTGCCTAACACAATGCCGTATTGTGGCTTAAAATTGTTTATTTTATTTTGTATAAATGTTGTAGTGGTTTTTATTTTATTAAGGTAGGTTTGCATTTAACTCTTTATTGAAATATTTATTTACAAAGGTAATAATGTAATCATCAAAAAGGGGTTTTGTTTTGGCGTCAAAAGCAATTTCAACAGGCAAAACATAAACGGGTAGTTGGTGTTTTTGAAACCATTTTGGGTGCAGCTGTAAACGCATCGCATCTTTTTCGGTGGTGATAATAATTTTATTTTCGGCTTCAATGTTGTTAAATGAGGCAACAATATCGGCTAAATCTTGATGGCTAAAGTAATGATGATCGGTATAATATTGCCGGTAAACGGCAGCTACTTTGCCTAACACATAATCTTCTAACGGTTGCGGGTTAGCAATGCCACATAATAGCAAAACGTGTTGTTGTATTTTTAAAGAAATAGTTTGGGTGGGCATATTAATTAAGTATGGGTAGCCATATTCTAAATGCGAAAAAAATACTTTTTGATGTGCTAATGGTTTTATATTTTGTAAGATGTTTTCTTTCTCGGTTTTAGTTAAACCAGCGGGGCATTTGGTAACAATAATTGCGTCTGCTCTTTTATAACCGCTTTTAAACTCGCGTAGGTTGCCTACGGGTATTAAATAATCGGTATAAAAAGGTTTTTGATAGGTACTTAGTAATAAATTTAAACTGACTTGTAAGGATAAGTGTTGAAAAGCATCATCTAACAAAATGGTTTCTATATTGGGGCGTTTCATTAATAATTCTGGCACACCTTCGGCTCGGCTTTCACGCACGGCAACAGTTATATCAGGATGCTTTTTTTTAAACAACAAAGGTTCATCACCAACTTGGTAGGCCGTTGAGTTTTGGTTGGCCAATACCAAGCCTTTGGTTTTACGCTTGTAGCCTCGGCTTAAAGTAGCCAGTTTAAAATCTTCTTTTAGTAGCTTTATTAAATACAACGTTAGCGGGCTTTTGCCACTACCACCAACACTTAAATTGCCTATGCCAATAGTAGGCAAATCAAAAGCATAGCCTTTTAATATTTCTTTTTTGTACAACCAGTTGCGTAAACTAACTGTTAAACCAAACAAAAGAGCAAAGGGCCAAGCCAACCAGCGAAGCGCATCAAATTTCATAAACGCAAGTTAACGAAAAGTTGGTGGAGTTGCCGAATTAGGCTTAAACAAAAAAAGCTACCTACAAATGTAGATAGCTTATATTTAACTATTTTTTTAAACGCTCTTTTATAAAGAGTTATTTGTTATGATTTGTCAACTTTCATTTTACATCCTTCACACGAACAACTTACTGTGCCATTTTTTATGTCGTAAACTTCTGTGCATCCATCTATTACTTGACCATTACAAGCACCAGTACAATCAACTATTATTGTTTCCAATGTCTTTCCGAATTTGTTATATTCGGTTTGTACTATAAAGCTTTCAATTTGCCCATTAGGCATTTCAAACTTATAAATTCCTACAGTAAATTTTTCATTAAAATGCAATTCAATTTCATTAAAGCCATCTATTAATATTTCATAATTTTCTTTAACAAAGGCTTTTGCTTTTGCAAATTCTAACTCATTATTTATCATTGATTGATAGTCCAAATCCCCATGGTATTCTTTAGAGCTAAGTGTCATTTTACAGCCAGAGCAGCTACATTCTGCGGTATTATTTTTTAAATCCCAAGCTACTGTGCAGTTATCAGTTGTTGATCCTGTGCAAGGGTTATCACCGCAACTTACATGTAAAGCTTTATTTAAAGGATACACTATACCATTTCTTTCAAAAATTTCTGGATTTGCAAGTCTCATTCCTTGCTCTTGTAATTCTTCTTCAACCAATTTTTGCTGTTTATCTTCAACAACATTTTTAGTACAATTACTTAAAAAAAGTGTAAGTAACAAAAGCGTGATGAAATTGATAATTTCTAAATTTCTCATTTTTTTTAAAAATTTAAGGTTAATAAAAATGACTTTAAAGGGCAATATTGATGACTTAAGTGAATTTATTATTTACAAATATAAATTAAAAATAAGAGAGAGAGAGAGAGAGATAACACTTTTTAACTTATTCTAATAATTTTCAACTTGTTTTGTTTTATAATTTTAAAAATAACTTAATTCTCAACTTCCATTTACAATACCTACTTTTGCAACAATGTTTAAAACGCTGGATTGGTACATCATCCGTAATTTTCTGGGTACTTTCTTTTTTACCGTGTTATTGTTTTTAATAATAGCCGTAGTTATTGATATTAGCGAAAAGGTAGATGATTTTGTAGAAAAAAAAGTACCACTCAATAAAATTGTTTTTCAGTATTATCTCAGTTTCATTCCGCATATTTCCTTTTTGTTGTTTCCTATTTTTGTTTTTATAACGGTAATATTTTTTACCTCACGGCTGGCTGGGCGATCAGAAATTGTTGCCGCTTATGGCACAGGCGTAAGCTTTTACCGCATTTTATTAGTACCGTATTTAATCTGCGCATTAATATTAACGGGCTTACAGTTGTATGCCAATCACTACTTTGTGCCTTATGTAAATACACAAATATTAGACTTCAATAACACCTATATTAAAAAAAACTTTTACAATCGTAATCGTAATTTTCATTTTCAGGTTGACAGTAATGCTTATGTTTATATAGAAAACTACAATGTGCGAGACAGCGTTGGTTACAAATTTGCTTTCGAAAAATTGAAAAACAAAAAACTATCTTACAAAATAAGAGCCGACCGTATGAAATGGAAAACCGACCATTGGGAAATTAAAAACTACTACAAACGCTACATTAATGGCTTAGAGGAAAAAATTGAAAAAGGGACTATAATGGATACCACTTTTAATTTGCTACCCGAAGATTTTGGGAAAACGGAACAAAATAAAGATATGATGAACACTCCTGCCCTAAAAACCTATTTAGAAAAGGAACGTAAAAAAGGTGTTAGCGGCCTCGAAATTTTTGAAGTAGAAATTCATCGTAGAACTGCATTACCCTTTGCCACACTTTTATTAACCGCCTTAGGTTTTGCCATTGCCTCGCGAAAAGTACGTGGCGGTATGGGCTTACACTTAGCATTTGGCGCAGGCCTAAGTGCTGCTTATGTAGTGTTAATGCAATTTTCTATAATCTTTGCCACCCAAGGCGGTTTACAACCTTTTTTGGGTAGTTGGATGCCAAACCTTATTTTCGCCGTAATATTAATTTATCTGTTAAGAGTTGCACAAAAGTAAAATAGTCGATCAGTTTCATTTACACTTCATCGTGTTAATATTTGCCTTTACGGGTATATTGGGTAAGCTCATTACGGTAAATGCCTTGCATTTGGTTACCGTACGTATGTTTTTAGCCACTTTGGGTTTATACGTATTGTATCTATTTAAAAAAAATAAAGGCAAAGGCATTAAGTCCGCTGCTTTTTTTAAAATAGCAGGCATTGGCGTATTGGTAGCCTTGCATTGGTTTACCTTTTATCATGCCATAAAAATTAGTAACGTATCTATTGCGCTCGCCAGTTTTTCTACCACCACCCTATTTACCAGCTTAATCGAACCCTTAATTGAAAAACGAAAAGTCTATTGGATAGAAGTAGTTATCGGTATTATAATAGTATTCGGTTTAGTACTCATTTTTCAATTTGAAACCCAGTTTTATATGGGCATTTTAGTAGGCATTGTATCTGCCTTTTTAATAAGTTTGGCAACCGTACTCAACCGCCAAATGGTACAACATAACGATTATACTTTAATGAGCGTAATAGAGTTAGGCATCGGTTTTCTATTTTTATACCTCATTTTCATTTTTGAAACAGGCCACCCAACCGCAGTATTCAGTTTAAGCAAAACAGACTTTATGTGGCTGCTTGTATTGGCTTGGGTATGCACCTCTTACGCCTTTACCGCAGTTATGGAATTGATGCAACGCATTAGCGCCTACAAAGTAAACTTGGCCATCAGTTTAGAACCCGTTTATGGCATAATACTCGCCTTGTTAATTTTTGGGGAATCAGAAAAAATGAGCACCGGCTTTTACTTTGGCGCCTTAATTGTATTTGCAGCCGTTTTTAGCTATCCTTTTTTAATGGCTCGTTTTGGCAATGATGTAAATTAATTTTATTTTTTTTAGAAGCGAAATATTATCCCTCGCATAAACTTTGGTCCCGTCTTCCGCTCAAATGCTGCTCCGTAAACTCCACAGCATAACCGCTGCAACCGGGGCTAATTTAAAGGTTTTGCGCTGCCGTAAGTTGCTTATCTTATCATTCAATCAACTCATAATAAGTGTACAGCAAAAACAGCGCAAAAGGTATCATAAATAAAATGTAAATATTCTTATTACCACCAGCAGCGCCAACTAAAATTTCGAGAAAGGCAAAAGCCGATAAGGCCAAACAAACGATAGCTAAAAACGCAGTTCCAATTAAAAAAACCTTGCTCTGCTTTACCACAAAATAGTTGATTAAAATAAGCAACAAGCCAATGCCACTGATGCCATAATTAAACTGTTCAAAAGCTGTAATATAAGCATCGCCAAATAACTGGCTATAAATAATAAAGCCAATAAAAAAAGCAAAAGGTAAGCTTAGTATTCTTATTTTATGATGCCCCATTTCGGCTGCAAATATGCCATCTTTTTAAAAGCTAATCACCTTTATTTTAAAAATATTTTAAACAGCATCTTACCAAACATATTAAAAATTGCATTACTTAAAAAAGTTGCTTACCTTTAAATATTGGTAATATTTTTTAACCTCATAAATAACACAATTATGAAACTTTTGAACAGAATTACCCTTCCTCCATTTATTAAACAAAGTATTAATGTGTTTTAAGTTGCTGTTTGCAAAATTTAAATGGTTGTTTTTTATATTACTTTTTATTGGTATTTGGCTTAGTTGTAATAGACAAACCAGCCAAACCAATGCACCACTTGAAACTGTAAATACCAAAACAGAAAAAAAAGAGAATGAATTTGAAACAAGACGATACCTGATGAATTGGAAAATTGTAGAACACCAGCACCCTAAAGTTAGTGAGTTGCATATTGGTAGTTTATCAAACAAGCACGATAAATTTAAAATATATTTTGACACCCTACAGCCAATACCAACTGCCAAAGAAGCTATTGAAATTACAAAGGATGTTTTAAATTTTAAAGCTTATAACGATATAAGAGGAAAAGAAACTGAAAATGGCTTTGCAGGCAATTGGTATCATAAAGGTATAAGAGTTGAAGGATATTACATTAATCATAAATATTTATACAAAAATAAAGAAGACCGTAATACAAAATATGGCAGCTATATGTATGTACATATTGATACTACTGTAAATTTTGACACTACAAATACTATTACTAAACAAGAAGCGATTGCTATTGCAAGAGAAAAATCATATCCAGAAATGTTAGACGGTACCGTAATATGTTGGGATGAAGAAGACAACAAAGATTGTTTTCCTAAAATTGAAGCAATGATGCTTATAGGAAGTGCCAAAAATATTACAAGTGTGAATGCTTATGCTTGGGCTTTTGAAATTTTAAGACATGAGTTTTATAGGGAGTTTACATTTGCAAGTACTGTAGATGGATTTACCGGAGAATTTACTCAAGGTTCAGCTGCCTTGGGGAATAAATAAAGTGTGTAAATCACCGCTGCCATGCACCTAGCTCCTACTTTTGCCGATTGACATACTTGCGAAGCCAACAACAAAACTGTAATATGGGCCTCAACTTGCCTTAATAATAATAGTTCTATTTTATCTCATACTACTGAAATCTCATCCTCTTTACCAACTGAATTAGATTTGGCAGTACCTACCAGGTGGAATGATTGTATAACTATACCTAGTATCAGAACTTCTGACCCCTCGTAAATTAAAATGCCACCAAAAACAAAAAAACCGGACAAGCGTCATGCTGCGATTCATTGCGAAGCTTTGAATGCGCAGTATCTTCCTTCAAAACTAAGGGAATGCTTTTCTGAAAAGTCTTCTGTTTTTATTTTACGAATAAAGGAGTTGAAAGTATTGATTTTTTGGACTGGGGTCAGGAGTTCTGAGTATATACAATTATTCTGTAGACGGTATTCCATATCGCTATTTCAATTTTCAATTTAACGGTTTTAATATAACAGCCAATTATGAGTGTAATGCAATTATGGGCAATGTTTTAAAAATGAAACTTTTATGGTGAAAAAGAATAACAATAGCTTCAGTTGTGAAGAAATATGCGCTTATAATGCGGTGAACTCATTAAATAGTATTCAAAATTTTATTAGTGATTTTTAATACCCAAGACTACAAAAACCGATAAGCAGCCTTTCACCTTACAACTATTATATATTGAGCCAATGTTGCTTATGCATCAAAACGCTGAATTCAGCCATTGAAATACAATTGTGTAAACAGATTGTTCTAAAAGCCATAAATTTATCTCCATAACCACAATAAGTAAATTCATACCTTTACCAATGTGATTTCATTACGACAACTTTTTTTAAACAACGTGGCCCAAACCAGCGACGAACCATTAATGCTTGAAATAGAAAAAGCAGCAGGTGTTTATTTGTATGATACCGATGGTAAACAATACATCGATTTAATTTCGGGCATTAGCGTAAGTAATATTGGGCATTGCCACCCTGAGGTAGTAGAAGCCATTAATGCCCAAACTAAAAAATATATGTACTTAATGGTGTATGGCGAATATGTGCAAGCCCCGCAAGTGCAATATGCAAAGCTGTTAACCAGCCAGCTACCAAAAAATTTAGAACAGGTTTATTACTGCAACTCCGGCGCAGAAGCTACCGAAGGAGCAATAAAGTTGGCCCGTAAATTTACCGAACGAACCGAAATAATGTATTTTGATGGTGGCTACCATGGCAGCACAATTGGTGCGTTAAGTGTAATTGGTGATGAGTATTTCAAAACCAATTATCGCCCATTGCCGCCAGGCACCAGGCGTTTACAATTTAATTGCGAAGGTTGTTTAGATTATATTACTAACAAAACCGCAGGCGTAATTGTAGAACCTGTGCAAGGCGAACCAGGCATTATTGCTGCCAACAAAAGTTGGTTGATTGCTTTGCGTAAAAAGTGTACAGCAGTTGGGGCTTTATTAATTTTTGATGAAATACAAAGTGGTTTTGGCCGCAGCGGTAGTTTGTTTGCCTTTCAGCAATATGGGGTTGTGCCTGATGTGTTGAATATTGCCAAAGGCATGGGCGGCGGTATGCCTATTGCCGCTTTTGTTTCCAGTAAAAAAATTATGGCTACTTTTAAAAACAATCCTTTTTTGGGCCATATTACTACTTTTGGTGGTCACCCAGTTTGTTGTGCCGCAGCAATTGCCAGTTTAAAAGTGTTATTAAATGATGGCTTAATTGAACAAGTAGCAGAAAAAGCAGCCTTATTTGCTGAACTGCTACAGCATCCTAACATAAAATCGATTAACCAAAAAGGCTTGTGGATGTCGTTACAATTTAAAGACTTCGAAACCAACAAGGCTATTATTGACAACTGTATAGAAAACGGTATCATCACCGATTGGTTTTTATTTGCCGACGATCGTTTGCGTATTGCCCCACCACTCATCATAACCAAAAAACAAATTAAAACTGCCTGTGCCACCATTTTAAATGCTATTGAAAAGGTAACTGCTTGAATTACTTAAAGCTCATATTGCACATCATTAGCCTTTGTATTGTTTCATTTTTATTGGTAAGATGCGAAAAGAATGAACTAAAAATATTGGCTTATGAAGAACAGGTTTTAAGTGATGACAATTTTGAATCTATCTATTTTATAAATGATAGTGTTGGTTATATTTCTGGTGGTAATACTTTTCTTAATTCCAAACTATACCAAACAATTGATGGAGGCCAAACTTGGGATATTATACCCACCAATACAGGTAAAACCTTATATAAAATCGCAGCTAACAAAAAAGATGAAATTTTTGTAGCTGGTTTTGATAGTAAAATAGTTCATCACCAAAACAATATTTGGCAAACCCATCAATTACATACCAAACCAATTTGGATGCCGATAAAACAAATTGCATTTTCAAAAAATTATGCCATTGCTTGTGGTGGCTTGTATTTCAATAAAGGTTTCTTATTAAAATCAACAGATAAATTTAATACTTATGTACAAACAGATTTTGAAACTGAGTTATACGATATCGCTTTTACTAACGATTCTACCATTTTTGCAGTAGGTTATGGCACTATTAAAAAATCTACCGACTATGGCCAAACTTGGAAAAGTGCTGACGTAGAAGGCGATGTTTATGTAGCGATAGATTTTGCAAGTGAACTAGTAGGTTATGTTGTTGGCGAACAAGGCAGTATATTAAAAACATTTGATGCAGGGCAAAGCTGGCAATATTTAAGAAAAGCCAATACGCTTTCGCAAAAACGGTATCGTTTTACAACGGTTTATTTTATTGATGAGTTAAATGGCTTTATTAGTGGCGAAAAGGGTATTTTGTGGCAAACCAATAATGGTGGTGATACTTGGCAAATGCAAACGATTAACAAAAAACACAACTACACTGCAATTGAAGTAATTAATAAAAACCTTTTATTAGTGGGTAAAAATGGAGTTATTGTAAAACTAACTTTACACTAACGTTGATAAATTAGCGTATCACTATTTTTGAATTTAGGTTAGTACACTATTTTTCTTACTTTTGTTAACAGATATTAAATTTTACGTTATTTTATTATGAAAATTTGGAACTATATAATCATTTCACCCCTATTGTTAGTAATATTTTTATTTAATGCATGTGTTGGTGATGGAGGCAACTCTTCTTCAAACAGCAAAGAAGTTATTAGCAAAAAAGCTGGAGTAAATGAGGTAACCGTTCACTTGCAAGGCGATCCTGATAAATTAAACCCTCATACCTCAAGTAATGCTGATGCCACTTATATACAACAAAACATTTTTCAATCATTAATTGATCAAGACCCGGTTACTTATGAGTATTATGGCTTATTGGCTACTTCGAGGCCTAAACAAACAATTATAAAAGACGGTAAATTTAAGGGGGGAGTAAGCTACGAATTTGAAATACGCCCAGAGGCAGTATGGGATAATGGCACACCAATTACGGTTGATGATTATATTTTTACTGTTAAAGCAGTAAAAAACCCTAAAGTAGATGCTGCATTAGTAAGGCCGTTTTATGAATTTATTAAAGAAGTAAAGGCAGACCCGAATAACAATAAAAAGTTTACGGTATTTGTTGACTCTCCTTATATATTAAATGAAGAGATTGCTGGTTATTGGGTATATCCAGAATATATTTACGACCCAGAAAAAATGATGCGTAAATTTTCGATAGCAGAACTAAGCGACAAGAAAAAAATTGAAAAATTAAGAACCAATGCCAACATAGTAAAGTTTGCCAACGAGTTTAATTCTGAAAAATTTCAAAGAGAAAATGGCTTTGTGGTTGGCAGTAATGCTTACGAATTTATAAATTGGAAAACTGGGCAATTTATTGAACTGAAACGCAAAGAAAATTGGTGGGGAGACAAAGTTAAAGGGCCAGATGCAAAGTATTTTACTGCAGGGCCAGATAAAATTATTTACACAGTTGTAAATGATTGGACTACCGCAGTTACCGCCATGAAAGATGAAGAAATTGATTTAGGAAAATCCATAAGAGCAAAAGATTTTGTTGATTTAACAAAAAATGAAAATTTTAATAAACTATATAATTTGCATACACCCGACTATATGGTGTACGATTTTATTGCCTTTAACCTGAAAGACCCAAAATTTTCAGATAAAAAAGTTAGGCAAGCGCTTAATCATTTAGTTGATAAAAATTTAATTAAAGATGTAATAATGTATGGTTATGGTTTAGAAACCGTTGGGCCAATACATCCATCAAAAACATACTATAATAAAGATATAAAACCTTACGATTTTAATGTTGAAAAAGCTAAGCAAATGCTAGCCGAAGCAGGTTGGAAAGATACTGATGGCAACGGAACAATTGATAAAGTGATAAACGGTAAAAAAACAGATTTTGCTACAACCATTTATTATAACCAGGGTAACACTCGTAGAGAAAATATTGCTTTAATGTTTAAAGAAAATGCTAAAATTGCTGGTATTAGTGTTGATGTGCAAGTTCGTGAATTTGTAGTAATGATGGATTTGGCGAAAGCACATAATTTTGAATTAGTAGTAAGTGGTTGGGCTGGCAGTACCTCTTTAAACGATTTTAAGCAAATATGGCATACCGAAAGCTATAACGGTGGCACTAATTATGGAGGTTTTGGCAATGCAGAAAGTGATGCGCTAATTGAAAAAATACGCACCAATTTAGATGAACCAAGCCGAACAAAACAATACAAAGAATTTCAAGCCATTTTACACGATGAAGCCCCTTATATATTTTTAAACGCACACAAAAATAAATTGGCTTTTCATAAACGATTTGATAATGCTAATGCTTATGTACCACGGCCGGGGCATTCAGAAAGTGAATGGTTAATTAACCCTAAGTTTGGTTTTACTAATAGCCCTTCTAGCAATTAATTAAACTACTATAATAGCAGCAATATATGCTTAGTTATATATTAAAACGAGTATTAATTTTTATTCCTACATTAATTATTATTTCATTAGTAATATTTGCCCTTAGTAAAATTGCGCCAGGCGACCCAGTTGAACAAAAAATGCAAGGCGGCGCATCTGCTGGTGATACAGGACAATTAGCTGATAGGCAAGCAGGTGAAAAGGCATACTTTGATGTTGCTAATGAATTAGGAATGGATTTGCCTAATTTCTATTTGCAATTTACTGGCCGGCCACAATGCGATACTTTGTACAAAGTTGGCAGAAGATATGAAAAAGAAACATTACAAAAACTATCAAGCAAATATGGTAATTGGGCTAATGTTTCTACCTACTACAGCAGCTTAAAAAAATTAGAAATTGCATCGTTTAAAATAGATAAAAACGAATATACTTACGAAAAATTAAGAACTTTAAGAGAGAGCTTAAATACATTATACAGAGAGCCTAATGAAAAAGTTATTATTAATAAGCTTCAACAAATTAATGAAAGTATTAATAGCCAACAAGAAGTAACATTAGATACTGCTAACTTTATAGTTAACACAGCAACAGGCGACACAACCACTGCTGCCAAAAAACAACTATTGGCAGGTTTAACAAACAACTTTAATAATACCAATAATGCTTTCAAAACAATGAAAGCAGAACAGAATAATTTTGCGAAATATATACCAAAATTTGTTTGGCATGGCATCAATAACCAATATCACCGTTGGTTATTTGGTAACCGGCCTTGGTTTCGCAAATCTGATGACCCAAATAAAATACACGGCGGTTTTTTACGTGGTGACTTTGGTATTTCATATTCTGACGGCCGGCCTGTTTGGAGCACTTTAAAAGAAGCATTAGTCATTACCTTTTGCCTAAATTTTGTTGCTATTTTATTAATCTATCTAATGGCTATACCGATAGGTGTATATATAGCAATTAAAAAAGATAGCTTGTTTGATCGTATCGTAACATTAATATTGTTTGTACTTTATTCTTTACCTAACTTTTGGATTGCCACCATCTTAATTGTGTTTTTTACTAACAATGAATATAACATGGATTGGTTTCCAGGCTTTGGCTTAGGTACAAGTAAACTAACCGAAGCAATGGGCTTTTTTGAAAAAACAGGCATAAGATTATACCATATAATTTTACCTATGTTTTGCTTAACTTATGGAGGTTTGGCTTATTTATCGAGGCAAATGCGTGGTGGCGTTATTAATACTTTTAAGCAAGATTATATAAGAACAGCCCGCGCCAAAGGCTTAAATGAAAAAGTTATTATTTGGAAACATACCTTCCGAAATTCACTCATCCCGCTTATCACCATTTTCGCTGGGCTTTTTCCTGCAATGATTGGTGGTTCTGTAATTATAGAAATTATATTTTCAATACCAGGTATGGGAAGTTTAGCACTTAGCTCACTATTTGCTAGAAATTGGCCAGTATTGTTTACAATAGTGATGTTTTCTTCTATACTTACTTTAATTGGTATTTTAGTATCAGATATTTTATATACTATTATTGATCCTCGAATAACCTTTACCAAAAAAGCTTAACACAATGGCAACGCAACAAAGAGAGGAAATAAAACAATTAGACCAAAGTTATAGTGCAATTGTTAAACGACAGTTTCGTAAAAACAGGCTAGCAGTATGGTCATTACGTATAATTTACCTAATAATTTTTATTGGCTTATTGGCCGATTTTTTGGCTAATGATAAACCCATTTATTGTAAAATTGATGGACAAAGTTATTTCCCTATTTTTAAAAGTTATGCCGTTGACTTAGGCGTTGCCAAATGGCAACCAGAGTTGGCTAAAATTATTAAGTGGAGTAATGTAGATTATGATAACGTTATTTTTCCACCAATACCTTATTCGCCAGCTTCTACTGATTTTGCAAATGCTCAATTTGTTAGCCCTCTTGAAGATCAACAGGTAAAAAGTAGCTTTTGGAAACATCGTATGGGTACCGACGATTTAGGTAGAGATGTTTTTTCTGGCATGATACATGGCACCCGAATAGCTATGTTAGTGGGTATTATTTCTATGACTATTGCCACCATAATTGGTATATTTTTTGGCGCATTATCTGGTTACTTTGGAGATAATAAGTTGTTGGCCACCAGAGCCAATTTATTTTCAAATTTATTGTTTTTTCCATTCGCATTTTATTCATCGTTTATGGCGCGCTCTTATTTAATTGGTGATGCATTTAGCCAAAATTTAATAACTGGTTTCTCACAGCTATTTATAAGTCTTGTAATATTTTCAATAATTATGGCAGTTGTTAACTTCTTGGCTTGGTTACTTAGTAAAATTCCATTCTTTGCAAAAAGAGTAAAAATACCGATAGATATTTTAGTGATGCGTTCTATTGAAGTATTACGTTCCGTACCTACTTTATTGTTAATACTTTCTATTGTGGCTGTATTTAAGCCTTCAATTTACCTCGTTATGATAATAATTGGTTTAACAGGCTGGACAGGCATTGCACGTTTTGTGCGTGGTGAGCTACTACGGGTACGAAGCTTAGAATATATTGAAGCGGCAGAAGCTTTAGGCTTTAGCCGTATGCGAATAATTTTAAGACACGCTATACCCAATTCATTAACACCTGTATTAATAGCTATTGCCTTTGGTGTAGCATCTGCAATACTAACAGAAGCCAGTTTATCATTTTTGGGTATTGGTGTACCTGCCGATACCATTACTTGGGGTAAATTGCTAAGTAAAAGTCGTAGCGCAACCGAGGCTTGGTGGTTAGCCATAATACCCGGTTTTGCCATATTTATTACCGTTACTATTTTTAACTTATTAGGTGATGGTTTGGCAGATGCCATTGACCCACGTTTAAAGCAATAATACAATAATTTTCATTATATGATAAGCCTTTTTAAACTATATAGTGAAGGTATTTTATTAATTTTATTGGGCTTAACCATACTATTAAACATTAATATTTTATTTCAACCCGTTATATTTAACCTACAAGGTTACGCACCAATTACTGGTAGTTTGGCAAATGTTTTACAAAATTTTTTAAACATACCCAAATGGCTATACTTCATATTATATATAACTATTCAATTTGGTAGTGCTGTTTATTTTGGCAGCGTAATAACCAAACATAAAATTGTAAACCAATACAACTACATTCCAGCATTGCTTTTTGTAAGCATTTTTGCATTAACTAATTCTTATACCTTCGGTTGCGCTACATTTTTAATGTTACCAATATTGATCCTTTTGTTTGATCGTATTTTTCAAATTGCAACAAACGATAAAAACATGGCCAATGCCTTCGATTTGGGCCTTATTTGTGGTACACTTTTTTTCAGCTACTTTCCGTATGCCTTATTAGTGGTGTTTGCCTATTTTATGTTTATCATTTTAAAACCATTTTACTGGCGGTATTGGGTGGCTTCGGCTATCGGTTTTGTTTGTCCTATATTAATTGCTCTTATTGCTTATGCCGTTTTTAACCAAACCGATATATTTTTTGAATATTTTACATCAAACAAATCTTTTTTATACAGTAATTCAATTATAACTACCACTTATTTATTTCTACACTTAGCTGTAATTGGTACAATAATTGGCATTCTTTATTTTTTTAGCAGCGCCGACCATAATAAAACCATACCGATTGTTAGAAACTATTTGTTTTTGATAGTTGCGTTGGCCATAGTGTTACTGCTTTTTCAATTAATAGGAGGCTTATGGACGATGGAATTACTGATAGTAGTTTACATAATACTTACCATTGTGCTAACCAATTTTATCATAAAATGTAAAAACCCTTTGTTAAAAAACGCTTTACACGCACTAATGTTAGTTTACCTCATTTACTTTCAATATTTTAGCGGTAATTAAAACTTATTAAAATTGAAATTTGGTGTTGTAATTTTTCCTGGCTCAAACTGTGATAAAGATGTACTGCACGTTTGCAGCAATGTTTTAAATTGTGAAGTAAAAGAGTTGTGGCACAAACGCACAGATGTTGCTGACTTAAATGAAAAAACAGATTGCATTATATTACCAGGAGGTTTTAGCTATGGCGACTATCTGCGTTCAGGAGCAATAGCCAGCCACTCCCCTATTATGAAATCTATAAAAAAATTTGCACAAAACGGTGGTTTATTAATTGGTATCTGTAATGGGTTTCAAATTTTGTGCGAAAGTGGTTTGTTACCCGGTTCGTTAGCAAAAAACGAAAGTCAAAATTTTATTTGCAAAAATGTGTTTCTAAAAATTGAAAATGATGCAACTCCCTTAACTAACCATACAACAAATAATCAAATACTTAAAATACCTATTGCCCATAGTGAAGGTAGATATATTGCAGACGATAATACATTAAATGACTTAAAAGCCAATAATCAAATATTGTTTAGCTATTGTAATGAAAATGGAGCGCCAGAAAACCCAAATGGTTCCGCATTAAACATTGCAGGTATAAGTAATTTACAAAAAAATGTTATTGGTATGATGCCCCATCCAGAGCGTGCAGCAGAAACAGTTTTAGGAAATACCGATGGCTTACTGCTTTTTAAATCTTTATTAAGATAGTTTTTAGATTACAGATAGGTAGACAGACAGTGCCAAATAGTTAGAGATTACACACGAATAGATTGTAGACGGACAAACAGATTTTAAATAAGCAGAACGCAGCCCCGCTACCCATTTTTTAGGAGGCCTGTGTTTTTAGCCTTACCTTATTATCAATAACAGCAGCTAACTACATAAAAATTTTTTAACTGGTAGCTAAAGGTTTAAATTTTCTAAAATTACTTTCAAATATCACTCCTTGTACTTTTTACTATCATATAATACCTATTTTTACACTTATTAGTTTATGAAGGACGGTAAAGACAAACGTGTACTAGAGTTAGAAAGACAATTGCAGGTAAAGCAATTACAAATGGAATCGTTGTTAGAGGTTACAAAAGCTATTAATAACAACATGTCATACACCTCATTATACAGTATTTATAAGTTTATTTTAATGGCACAGCTAGGCGTTGAGCGCTTTTTGTTTTACATAAAGCGAGATGACACATGGGAAATAGCTACCATGATTGACATTAAAGATGAAAAAGAATTAGAAATAAGCTTAGAAAATGAATTGAGCTTTTATACTAAAACGACCAACTTAGAGGATGCCAAAACTGGTTGTGCCAAACATTTTAACACCATAGTACCCGTTTTACATAAAAATACGCCTTTAGCTTATACCTTGTTGGGTAATGTAGCCCTACACGGCAACGAGCGTATGGAAGAAAAGCTAAAATTTATACAAACCATTACCAATATAATTGCTGTTGCTATAGAAAACAAAAGGTTGGTAAGGCAACAAATTGAAACAGAAACTTATAAAAGAGAATTAAAATTGGCTGCAGATGTGCAGTCACTACTAATACCTGATGTACTGCCTAACGATGACAAAATTAGCATAAACGGTATTTACAAACCGCACCAAAGTATTGGCGGCGACTATTATGACTATATACCAATAAGTACCGAAGAAGCATTTATTTGCATTGCAGATATTAGTGGAAAAGGTGTGCCGGCAGCAATACTGATGGCTAATTTTCAAGCAGTATTACACACTTTAGTTACTGAGCGTCATTCAATGATTCCGCTGGTATATAAACTAAATAAACGAGTAGTAGAAATTACCCAATGCGAAAAATTTATCACCTTGTTTTTGGCAAAGTATAATGCTAAAACCAGAAAATTAATTTATGTAAATGCTGGCCACAATCCATCTTTATTAATTAACAATGGCGATGTGGAAGTATTGCACAAAGGCTGCACAATATTGGGAATGTTTGAAGAATTGCCAGAAATAAGTTTTGGTGAAACAGTTATTAAACCAGAGAGTATATTATTAAACTATACCGATGGAATTACTGATACCAGCAACTTAAAAGGAGAGCTTTTTGAAACAGAGTATTTGATAGATTTTATGAAAGATAATGAAAATTTATCTCCTCCAAAATTTAACCTAAAACTTATTGAAGCATTAGACGATTTTAAAGGAGATAAACTATATGATGATGATATTTCCATCTTAACTTGTAAGATGCATTAATATCTCCATTTCTTTTAATTTTTAGCTGCCTGCTCAGGATCTAACAAATCGTAAAACTGGTCAAGTTTTGGAAGTATAATAATGCGTGTTCTACGGTTCATTTTTCTTCCTTCATAAGTATCGTTAGCCGTTAGCGTATTGTATTCGCCTCTACCCGCTGCAATCAATTTATTAGGGTCAACACCATGTTTGGTTTGTAATACTCTAACTACCGCAGTAGCTCTTTTTACACTTAAATCCCAGTTGTCTTTTATACAGTCGTTTTTAATAGGCATATTGTCTGTATAACCTTCTACCATAACCTCTAATTCTGGTCTATTTTGTAGTATTTGCGCTATTTTACCTAATACTTCATTGGCTTGTGGTGTAATTATTGAGCTTCCGCTGTTGTACAACATCTTGTCAGATAGGTTAACAAACACAACCGTTTTGTCAACTTTTACTTCAATGTCATCATCTAAAATACCGTCTTTTAAAACAGTTTTTAAGTTAACTGCTAAAGCTAAGTTAATAGAGTCTGCTTTATCTTTTGCTTCATTTAACAAATTAATGTAAGCATCCTTTTTATCCATTTGGGCCAATGTTTCTTTAATATTATCGTTAGCCGATTTTGATAATACCGTCAAATCTCCTACTTGGTCAATTTGTTTATCACGCAATTGCCTAAAGTCTTCAACTTGTGCTTTTAAATCCCCAATCTGCTCTTCTTTTAGATTTAAAGTGGTTTGGCACTCACTAAGATTTGCTTCTGCCTGTGCCTGTGCATTTTCGCAGGCTTCCATAGCAGCTAAGTGGCCTTTTAATTCTTCTTCGTACTTAGTTAATTGTTTGTTGGCAGTTGTTAACTGATCTTCTTTTGAAAGTTGCATTTCGGCAAACTTTTTATTGCTTACACAAGAAGTTGTTGTAACCACAAGCAGCAATACCAATAACTTGTTTAATAATGTATAATTCATTGTTTAAATGATAATAAGTTTTACAAAAAAATAAATGTTTTGAGTTAAGTTTTAATGAGATGAATATTAAATTGAGTGCGAATATATTATTTTTATTGTAAAAAACATTAAGTAGTTAGTCAACTTAATAGTGTTGTTTTTTTTAAAGTTAAATTTGAACCATTATAAGGCCAAAGTTTTTGAGCATCGCCAACAAAATAGTTGTTGTAATTTCAATCAAACCCCCTTACAATTTTATCTTGATAGATGATTTAAGTAAACCGTTTACGTTCTTCGGCTTCTTTTACAATAATAGTATTATCGTCTAATTCGGTTTCATTTAAAGCCGCTATAGCCTTGCGGGCAGCTTCGTCATCTGGCATTTCAACAAAAGCAAAACCTTTTGATTCGTTTGAAAACTTATCGTAAATAATTTTGGCAGCTTCTACCTGCCCAAAAGTACCAAATGCTTGCATTAAACGATGTGCATTGGTTTGTTTGTTAAGTTTGGTTACAAATATAGTCATCTTTTATATAATAATATTAGCGCATCAAATATAGTTAGTGTTTATTAATTTACCAGTTTAAAAATAAGGTTTTTTTTTGAAGTGAAATGTTAAACTAATAAAATAGATGATGGCATGCTTAAAATATGACGATTGGTTGTTATGACAATCTCTCAACGCTCGACGCTCCTATTTCTTTTTTCCATCATACAAAAAACAACTAAAAAACGTAGCCTACTAAAAAGGAAATATATTCTGCAACTGCAAAATGGCTTTTTAAAATAACTGAAATTCTGATGTTATTATTTGGCTTATCATCTAAATTTTTAAAATAATAATTGGCGCCTATTGTAGTAGGTATTCTGGTGGAGAACGCATTGGTACTTACCGGGTAAAAGCCAACAGAAGCAGCTACACCAAAATTACCATAAAGCAACTCTGCACCAATATATGGGTACCACCGCAGCGACTTAATAAATCGTTGACCATTATACAAATCGTAATTTTTAAAGCCTTGGGCAACGGCTGAACGATAGTTGAAATTTAGGCCATAATTAAACTGCCACAAGGCACTTAATCTTTTATAGGCAAAAAATTGCAGGCCATAAACTGGGTATTTGGGGCCGTTATAGGGCTTAATGCGCTCGTGTGTTGCATAAGCCAAGGCTATACCAAATTGCTGTGTTTTATCAATTTCGTTTTGCGGTTTTTCGTTTTGCGTAACTGAGGCTTTACTTTGATACCATTTTAAATTAAGGCCAAGCCCCAGTACATTAATACCTAAATTTGGCGTTTGTGCGCTGCCATTGGAATGATGCATTAAAACTGCGTGTAGCCCTGTTGATAAAGTTGGTGTTACAAAATATTCGAAACCATAGGTTAATTTTAAAGCCAAGTTAATAGTAGAACCTATTACATTATTTTGTAAATTAGTAACTATATTATATGATTTTGTGCTATAATTTAAACCAAATTGATAGGTGAAATTGCGTTTCCAATTGTGTGTTTGTTTTGTATAGTTTAAGCCAATTAAAGCATTATAACTGTCTCCAAAAACTGATCGGTTACCGTAGCGAGCATAAAGCAAGCTTACATTCAACTCCGGAAAATGATGTTGTTGTTTCCAGGCTTTGGGTTTTAAAAAACTATTGGCATAATTAATTTCATAAAAACTGGTAATGCCAGCAACTTTAGGTTCAAAATCAGTACTGTGTTTAATTATTTTGCCAAAACTTTGGTGGTAGGCAAAGCCATTATAATTACTCAAATAGGCGTTTTGAGCCTTTAATACTATAATAAAAGCAAATTGCAATAATAAAATTGCCAATAGCATTTGCCGATGTTGCTTTGTAAATTCTATATTTTAGTTTTTATTGTTGACAAATTTACCAATAAGAAGCGTAATAAATTGTATTTTTGTGTTTACTAATCGCAAATAAAAACTATGAATAATAGTAACGCACAAAATTTAAAAAATTTAGAGCTAACCATAAGCAAATTAGATAAAGTTTATGGTAAAGGAACGGTAATGAAGTTGGGTGACTCTACCGTAATACCATTAGAGGCGATATCGACTGGCTCGCTTGGTTTAGATATTGCCTTAGGAGTTGGTGGTTTACCAAAAGGTAGAGTGATTGAAATATATGGCCCAGAAAGTTCGGGTAAAACAACTTTGGCAATACACGCTATTGCAGAAGTACACAAAAAAGGCGGTATTGCTGCTTTTATTGATGCAGAACATGCTTTTGATAAAACTTATGCGCAAAATTTAGGGGTTGATATTGACAACTTGTTGATTTCGCAGCCCGATAATGGGGAGCAAGCTTTAGAAATTGCCGATCACTTAATAAGATCTGGTGCTTTAGATATTTTGGTAATTGATTCGGTTGCCGCATTAGTACCTAAAGGCGAAATTGAAGGCGAAATGGGCGATTCAAAAATGGGTTTACAAGCTCGTTTAATGTCGCAAGCAATGCGTAAGTTAACTGGTAGCATTAACAAAACAGGTTGTTGTTGTGTTTTTATAAATCAGTTGCGCGAAAAAATTGGGGTAATGTTTGGCAACCCAGAAACAACTACCGGTGGTAATGCGCTTAAATTTTATGCTTCGGTAAGGTTAGATATTAGAAGAAGTACCCAAATTAAAGATAAAGAGAATAACGTACTTGGAAACCGAACCCGTGTAAAAGTGGTGAAAAATAAAGTTGCCCCACCATTTAAACAGGTTGAGTTTGACATTATGTATGGCAAAGGCATTTCTAAAATTGGTGAGATAGTTGATATTGGTGTGGAGTGCGATTTAATTGAAAAAAGCGGTTCGTGGTATTCTTACGATGGTAACAAAATAGGTCAAGGGCGAGAAAACGTGAAACAGTTTTTGTTAGATAACCCAGAAGTAGCAGAATTAATTGAAGCTAAAGTTAAAGAACAATTGCTACCTAAACCAGAACCAGTTGAAACTACTGAGGAAGCAGAAGCTAAAGATGAGAAAAAGTAAATTGAATAAGTTGTAAAATCTATTTTCAGTTTATAATGTAAACGCATTAAATTTAAAAATATAAAATTGAATGCGTTTACGCACATTTTAGTATACTGCCTGTTTAGAAGGTGCTTTATTCATTATCTTCTATTAATTGTAAGCGATAAATGGTTTGTTCAAATATCTTTTCCCCACAATCTACTACAATATAGATAGCT
>ENA-ORXT01000721-ORXT01000721.1-marine-metagenome-genome-assembly--contig:-NODE-721-length-50364-cov-8.471692_pt1 | contig 50364 bp, 44 predicted proteins | sample MGYA00237868_ERZ511482 | MGnify/ENA metagenome assembly ERZ511482
CGCTCGTGGGAGCAGTCCATGACGATGACCATGACCGGCGAGGCGGCGTTCTTCCTGATGGGCGACTGGACCGTCGCGTCAGCGAACCTGGCAGGCTTCAAGGAAGGCGAGGACTATCTGTGCAACCAGACGCCGGTCGACTGGGGCGGCACCGGCTTCATCCTGAACGCGGACTCGGTGGTGTTCTTCGGCCAGGAGGATCCCGACTACGTGCAAGGTCAGAAACTGCTCGCCAGCACGATCATGTCGCCCGAGTTCCAGGTGACGTTCAACGTCGCCAAGGGGTCGATTCCCTCGCGCACGGACGTGGACCTCTCGAAGGGCGGTTTCACCGGGTGTCAGCAGCAGGGCCTGGCCGATCTGAAGGCCTCGGCGGCGGAGGACACGCTGGTGCGCTCGATGGCGCACAACATGACGGTGCCCCAGAAGTATCGCGGCGCGATGATGGAGGTGATCACCGAGTTCGTGGCGGACGATTCGATCACGCCCGAGGAGGCCGCCGAACAGCTGGCCGAGGCCGTCGAGCTGCAGGACTAGGTCCGCTGGCGATGCAGCCCTTGCTCGGCGCGCGCCTGTCGCGCTGGACGCCACAGCTGGTCCTGGTACCCACCCTGGCGGCCGCCTTCGTGTACGTGGTGGTCTTCTCGGTCTGGACGCTGTGGATCTCGGTGTCGCAATCGACGCTGTTGCCGAACATGGCCTATGGCGGCTTCGGGGAGTACGCGGCGCTGTGGCAGAGCAAGCGCTGGATCGTCTCCTACCAGAACCTGTTCCTGTTCGGTGCGCTGTACGTGCTCGGGTCGCTCTTCGTCGGGACGCTGCTGGCGATCCTGATCGACCAGCGCGTACGCTTCGAGTCCGTCTGGCGGACGATCTTCCTGTACCCCCTCGCGATCTCCTTCATCGTGACCGGCACCGTCTGGCGATGGATCTTCCATCCGCAGACCGGGGTGGAGCGCGCGCTGAACGACATGGGGTGGCTGAGCGCGAACTTCGACTGGATCACCGATCGGGACATGGCCCTCTACGTCGTGGTGTTCACGGGGATATGGCACGCGTCCGGCTTCGCGATGGCCCTGATCCTTGCTGGACTGCGCTCGGTCGACGGCGACCTGATCAAGGCGGCGCAGATCGACGGTGCCTCGATGCCGCGCATCTATCGCTGTGTCGTGTTGCCGACGATATGGCCGATCTTCGTCGCGGTGACGGTGGTGTTGCTGCAGTTCGCGATCAAGACGTACGATCTGGTGGTGGCATTGACCCAGGGCGGCCCCGGCGTCGCGACCACCGTCCCGGCCATCGTCGTCTACGACCTGATGTTCGAGCGCGGCCAGATCGCCCAGGGCGCGGCGGCCGCGGTGATGATTCTCGCAGCGCTCGCGATCGTCCTCGTACCCTACGTCGTCTGGACGAGCTGGCGCGACAGGAAGCAGGGGGCAGCGCATGGCTGAGACCGCACGCCAGTCCTTCGATCCGCTGGCGACGGGCAGCCGCTCGCGGCAGCTTCGCGCCAGGACCATCGTCTACGCGCTGCTCGGCTTCTTCGCGCTGCTCTACCTGTCGCCGCTGCTGATCATCCTGATGAACAGCTACCGGCCGCTGGCGGAGATCGTGCGCGAGGGATTCATCTCGGGCCCCGAGACGATGAGCTGGCGGTACTGGGGAGAGGCCTGGGGTTCGTTCTGCCTCGGTGGAAGCTGCGAGGGCGTGTCACGGTACTTCTACAACACGTTGGTGATGACGGTTCCGGCCACTATCCTGTCGACGGCCTTCGGGGTGGTGAACGGGTACGTGCTGTCCAAGTGGCGCTTCCGACACGACACCTGGGTGTTCGGCCTGATCACCCTGGGCGTGTTCCTGCCGGCACAGATGACGCTGCTGCCCTGGGCGTTCGTGCTGGGAAAGATCGGTCTGTCCAACTCGCTCGCGGGCCTGGTCCTGGTGCACACCGTCCAGGGGATCAGCTTCACCACCCTGTTCTGCCGCAACTACTTCGTGGCCGTCCCGGATGACCTGATCAAGGCGGCCCGCATCGATGGCGCGGGGTTCTGGCGGATCTTCAGGCGCATCATGCTGCCGCTCTCGCCGCCCATCCTCATCGTGTGCGTGATCTGGCAGTTCACCGGCATCTGGAACGAGTTCCTGTACGGCGCCGTGCTCACCTCGGGCGCCAACCAGCCCATCACGTCCGCCATCGTGGCCTTTTCCGGCTCGGGTACCGGGGAGCGGCACTACAACGTCGAGGCCGCCGCGGTCATCTTCGCCGCCCTGCCGCCCCTGTTCATCTACCTCATCGGTGGCAAGTACTTCGTCCGGGGGTTGACCTCCGGTGCGGTAAAATAGGGGAAACCGTCATGTCATCATTGCGGATCACGAACCTGCGCAAGCGCTACGGTTCGGTCGACGTTCTCAGCGACATCAACCTCGAAGCGGACTCCGGGGAGTTCGTCGCCCTGGTCGGTCCGTCCGGTTGCGGGAAATCGACGCTGCTGTCGATCATCGCGGGCCTCGAGAGTGTCACGTCCGGAGAGCTGAGGATCGATGACCGGGTCGTGAACGACGAGGCTCCGAAGGATCGCGACATCGCCATGGTGTTCCAGTCCTACGCGCTGTACCCGACGATGACGGTGCGCCAGAACATGACGTTCGGCATGGAATGCCGCAACATCGACAAGGCGACCCAGAAGGAGACGGTCTCCCGGGTGGCGTCGATGCTGCAGATCGAGCCTCTGCTCGATCGCAAGCCCGGCCAGCTGTCGGGCGGTCAGCGCCAGCGGGTCGCGATGGGTCGCGCCCTGGTGCGCGATCCGAAGCTGTTCCTGTTCGACGAGCCCCTGTCCAATCTCGACGCCAAGCTGCGGGTCGAGATGCGCGCCGAGATCAAGAGGCTGCACCAGAGCGTCGGCCGCACGACGGTCTACGTGACCCATGACCAGATCGAGGCGATGACGCTCGCCACCCGCATCGCGGTGATGTACGAGGGCGTGCTCCAGCAGTACGCCACCCCGAAGGAGATCTACGAGACCCCGGGCAACGTCTTCGTCGCAGGGTTCATGGGCCTGCCCGGCATGAACTTCCTCTCGGCCAGGGTCGTGGCGTCGACCGGCGGCTTCGGTCTCGTCCTCGACGGGGGTGACGGCACCGTGTTGCCCTTGCCGCCGGATCGGGCCCGGCCCCTGGATGACGGGCAGCCGGTGTCGTTCGGGGTCCGGCCCGAGCACTTCTCCCCGGCCCGCGAGGGTCGGGCCGCTCGCAAGGGGAACGCGGCCGTCGTCGTGCCGGCAGCGATCGAGCTGGACGAGCCGACCGGGTCCGAGACCATCCTGATGGCAAGGATCGCGGGACAGGACGCGATCATCGTGTGCGAGCCGGACGAGGCGCCCGAGCCGGGCGGCACGATGGACTTCGAGATCGACATGAGCAAGATCAGCCTGTTCGACCCTGCATCGGAGGTACGTCTGTGAACGCGGAAGGGCGTGCAGGCGGGGCGGTCGGTCCGACCGCCCTCCACATGGCAGCACACGCCTTCGATGAACCGGTCTGATCGGACCGAAACCGTTCCCGCCCTGGTCACCGACGGACGCGGGGCGCACGCGCTCCGGGCCATCGAGATCGGTCCGCCCGGCCCCGGTGAGGTCGCGGTGAACCTGAAGGCGTCGGGCGTTTGCCACACCGACGTCGACTCGCTCACCTGGGGCCATCCGCACGTGCTCGGGCACGAGGGAGCGGGCGTGGTGGCGGCCGTGGGGGCAGGCGTGTCGGCGGTGGCGTGCGGGGACCGGGTACTGCTGAACTGGGCCATTCCCTGCGGCGGCTGCGGTGCCTGCACGCACGGCCACCGCAACCTGTGCGAGGTGAACAACGAGGTGACGGCGTGGCCGGGTTCGGAGACCGCCGGCGCCGCCCACGCCGCGTCCACCCGGCTCGACGGCGTGCCGCTGCGCCGCTCCTTCCACCTTGGAACGATGGCGGCACGCACGGTGGTGAAGGAGGCGGCGGTGGTGAAGATCCCGGCAGCGTCGACCATCTCCTGGGCGGCGGCGAGCATCGTCGGCTGCGGCGTCATGACAGGCTTCGGCTCGGCGGTGCACGCGGGAGAGGTGCGGCCGGGCGAGCGCTGCGTCGTGCTCGGCTGCGGCGGCGTCGGATTGTCCGCGGTGCAGGGCTGCCGCATCGCCGGGGCATCCCGCGTGGTGGCGGTGGACCTCTTCGACACGCGGCTGGAGATCGCCACGAGCCTGGGAGCCACCGACGTCATCCGGGCCTCTCGCGATGACGTGGGGCTCGCGGCGGTGGCCGCGAAGGTGCGCGAACTGTTCGGCGGCAGCGGAGCGGACATGGCCGTGGAGTGCACCGCCGTGCCGGTCCTGGGCGCAGCCCCGCTGGCGATGATCCGCAACGGCGGCATCGCCGTGCAGGCCTCGGGTATCGAGAAGGAGATCGTCATGGACATGCGCCTGTTCGAGTGGGACAAGACCTATCGCAACCCGCTCTACGGCGGGTGTGATCCGACGATCGATCTGCCGCGGCTGCTCGACCTCCACGACGTCGGAGCGTTGAAACTGGAGGAACTGGTGAGCCGCAGCTTCCGCCTCGACCAGCTCGACGAGGCCTTTGCCGCCATGCGCTCCGGCGAGATCGCCAAGGGCGTCATCCTGTTCGACGACTGAACCACGCCATGTCGACCTTCCGCACGCTCGAACTCTCCGATCCGGCCTTCGAACGCGACGGCCTTCGCCAGGTCACCGTGAAGACCTCGCACCTCGGCGGTCGTGGCGATATCAGCGTGTTCGTGCCGCCGGGCACGCCTGCGGATGCCGCGCTGCCGGTGGTGACGCTGCTGCACGGCGTGTACGGCAGCCACTGGATCTGGGCCGGCAAGGCGGGGGTGCACCGGACGGCGGCGGCCCTCTTGAAAGCCGGCGACATCCCGCCGATGCTGCTCGCGATGCCCGGCGACGGGGGCCGCTTCGACGGGACCGGCTACCGGCGCCACGCCGACGCCGACTACGCCTCGTGGATTGTCGACGACGTGCCCGCCGCGCTGCTGCAGGCGGAGCTGCCGACGAGCGCCGCGTCGCCGAGGTTCCTGGCCGGGCTGTCCATGGGCGGCTACGGGGCGCTGCGGCTCGCGGCCCTGCACCCGGAGCGATACGCCGGATTCGCCGGTCACTCGTCCATCACTCGTTTCGCGGAGATGGCTTGCTTCGTGGAGGAGCCGCCGGATGCCTACGAGCTTGCGGATGCGACGCCCGAGGTCATCGACGCGTTGCGGCAGAACCGCGACCGGCTTCCGCCGTTTCGCTTCGACTGCGGCGTGGACGATCCACTGATCGAGGGGAACCGGCGGCTGCACCGGGAGCTGGAGCAAGCGGGCGTGGCCCACGGCTACGCGGAGTTTCCCGGGGGGCACGAGTGGTCGTACTGGGCCGAGCACGTGGCGGGGACGCTCCGGTTCTTCGGCGCCCTGGCGGCCGACCAGGCCGTTGCGAGTTCCGGCTGAGCGTCACGGATTCCGAGTCTTGCGGTGTGAACGAGTGGCCACGCGGAGCATGCGGAAGATGGCCGTGAAGAACCTTCCCGATCGACCGAACATCGAGCACCCAGTCGGCGCAGCCGCCCCTTCCCGGTCGATCGGCATCGACTCGCTCGGCGTCCGGACCACGCCTGGCGCCGCGGCGGTCAGTCGTCGGGATCGCGATCGGAGCATTCGGTCTGCAGCAGGATCTGCTTCCAGATCGCGACCTCGTCGAACAGCGTCGTCTCCCGCCGCAGGCCACGCGGACCGAACTCGGCATGGCTCACGCCCATGACGTGCACCCGCGCGCCGGTCGGGCGGCCGAAGTGTCCCCACCCGTCGTGTCGTCCGGTCAACGACCAGCGGATCGCGCTGCGCGGCGACAGGAGCGCATCCGTACGGCCGATGCGATGATCGATCGTGAACACGGCCGACGGGAACGCGCTGCGCAGGCCCAGCCAGAAACGGTCCGCCGCGTCGTGGCCGTGAACGTCACGTCCGCCCGGCAGGGACAGGTGGCACGCCCGGTCATAGCAGTGGGTGACGGCGGCGAAGTCCGCGGCCATGATCCGGCGCAGCAGCTCGGCGTGCCGCAGGCACCATTCGTCCTCGTTTCCCGTGCCCGTGTACGGGCCCGCGATGTCGGTCTCCGGCGTCAGCGGCATGGCCGTGTCGCCGGCGAGCATGGATGCCCGGGCGGCCTCGCGCGCCGTGCCGCCCAGCTGCCGCGCGATCGCGGCGTTGTCCCGGATGAGCCACTCGTCCGATACGCGGTTGTTCCTGCAGAAGGTGTCGGCGATGGTCCTGAACGTCAGCTGCCGATCGCTTGCCGCGCCGAAGATGCCGCCCCGGTGCGTCGCGGTGGACACGATACGATGGGACGACAGGAACCCGTCATCCTCGTTCCCGCACCAGATGACATCTTCCCCCAGGAGCTGACGGTCGGGAAACTCGGCCAGCGTCGCCATCGTGTTGGCCTTGCCCGCAGCGTTGCCCCGGCTGATCCCGGCCGGCGTCCGCACCAGCAGGTCATCGTCGTAGTGCCAGTCGAGCGCCGCGATCTGCCGACCTTCCCAGATCATCGCCGTGCATTCGAGGATGTAGTGGGGAAGGTCCGTGAATCTCGGATCGAAACCCTTCATGCGCATGCTCCGTCGAGGCGACGTCGATACCTTCATCGCGATGCGCCTGCCCGGGGCACCCCGTCCGGGTCGAGCGAAGATACACGTTCGGACGACACCCGACTACGTGCCCCGGCCAAGCGCCTTGAGCGCCCGACGACGAAACACCGTCATCTCCTTGCCGGCCTGCTTGTCACCGGTCCGCTCGACCGCGGCCAGGCCGGCATCGAACGCAGCCACCGCCTGTTCCGCCCGCCCCGCATCGAGCAGCGCGCGCCCCAACGCGCGCCACGCGGCGGTGTAGTCCGGCTCAAGTTCGACGGCACGCTGCAGGTGCGCGATACCGGTCGGCGGGTCGCCGGTCTTCAGGTACTCGGTACCGAGCGTGTAGCGCAACATCCCGCCGTCCTGACCACGGGCCAGCATCGCCTCGAAGGCATCGATCCGGTTCATCCGCGTCTCCGGTTCATCGCCCCGAGCATACCGACCACGACGGTGGCACGGCCCGACCAGCGTTGCCGGGGCCGCCGCAGCGGTACGAGGTAGTCCGAGGCACACGCGACGACCATCGGAACGGCCATGGCAACCATCCCTCTCGCGTGCCGCTGCGGCGACATGGCCGGCTCCGCTGCCGACATCACGCCGACGAGCGGCAATCGCATCGTCTGCTGCTGCACCGATTGCCAGGCGTTCGCCGCCTGGCTGGGTCCCGACGCCGGTGCGCTCGACGCGTTCGGTGGCACCGACATCTACCAGGCGCCAGCGTCCAGCATCGCGATCGATCGGGGGCAGGACCGGTTGCGATCGATGCGGTTGAGCGAGAAGGGCCTGATCCGCTGGTACGCCGGGTGCTGCAACACGCCGATCGGCAACACGGTGAACGCGCGGCTGCCCTTCGTCGGCCTGATCCACACGTTCATCGACCTGGACGATCGCGACGCCGTGCCGGGGCCGTCAGGGTGGCCATGCAGGTCCGACACGCCAAGGGTGTTCCCGACTGTCCGAAGCGGTCGGCCGGGTTTCCGCTCGGGGTCACCGCCCGCGTCGCGGTGAGGTTGCTGATCTGGAAGCTGCAGGGCAGGCACACGCCGAACGCGCTCTTCCGCGCCGACGGTCGGCCGGTGGCCGAGCCGGTGATCGCCTCGGGCGGCGGCGAAGCTCAGTCCAGCTGATTGATCGGAAAGTCGATCACCGGCGTCGAGACGTTGTCGCGCCGAATCCGTGCCAGCAGTCTCTCCGTCTTGCGGATGCTGCCATCCCTCTCCGATCGGATCACGGCGTAGCCTTCGGTGATGCCGTGATACATGTCGAGCGCGAGCAGGTTGATGGAGTCCGCACCGGGTGTCAGGCCCAGCGTCGGCACGGTCAGCCCGAACTGATCGTTGTCCGTGCCCATGGAGTTGAAGAACACGTCCAGTTCGGCCACCGAGGGCTCACCCGGGCCGGCCACCCGGATCCCGTGGGTCAGTTGCAGCTGGGCATCGATCAGCCGCTCCGAGTAGTCCCTCAGGGGGTGCTCTCGCAGGAAGTGCACGCCCAGCTGCACGGTCTCGCCGGCCATCGCGACGATGTCCGGTTGTGCCAGCAGCTCCTCGATGAACTGGTCGAGGCTGTAGGTCACCAGCCGCTGTGCCGTGGAGCCTTCCAGGGGGTCCACGACCTGCCGGGTGGAGCAGCCCGCCACCGTCACGCAGGCGCTCAGGAGTGCCACGGCGAGAACGCCGGGGCGATGCTGTCTTCGGGAATGGTGAAGGGACAAGTCCGGGCTCCTGGTGACGATCCCGGATGCAGGCGCCGCCGGGTCGCTCGCCTGATGGTGATGGGTGCACCGCGACTATAGTCAGTTATCGGAGCGTGACCGCGATCGCGTCGGGGTGGCTGCATTTGCGGGGCATGCTCAGGCCCCGCGCGGCGCGGCCAGCAGCCACAGCCCGAACAGCGTGTAACCGAGCATGAACCCGACCAGCGGCAGCTGGCTGACGAAGGCGCGGCGGTGCCCGCCGTACAGGTCCAGGGCGATGCGGTGCGCCAGCAGCACCGACAGGGCGTGACCCGCCACCACCGCGCCGGCCTGGGCGAACCAGATCAGCGCCACGCTGGCGGGCGTGTTGAAGAAGCCGGTGCTGACGAACCACGGGCCGAGCCCGAACGGGTCGGTGCCACGACCGAGCGGATCGCCCAGTGCCACCAGCGCGTACTGGGCGTTGACCAGGAACGTGCCCAGGTAGTGGGAGGCGTGGTAGGCGAACGCGATCGGCAGCACGCACGGGGCGAGCGCATCGAAGGCCCGTCCGGCACCGACCCGCGGGGACCCGGCCCAGCGGGTGCCGATCAGCACCGCCAGCGCGAACAGCGTCACCAGCAGCAGGTTGAACCCGATCAGGCCCGACAAGGTCGAGCCGATCATCGCCGAGCGGCCCGGGTAGGCCAGCGGGTTGACCCCGAGCAGGTCCAGCCAGACGAAGGTGTCGGCCAGTCCGTCGAAGCTGCCGCAGCCCAGGATCGCCAGGCAGAACACCGCCGCCCCGTGCGAGCGGTCGTGCACGGGACCGGGTGTCCGGTCGGGCGGTGCGGCGTCTGGCAGCAGGGCCCGCCCGGGCATGCCGAAGCGGCGCCGGCCGTCGTCGTCCGGTTGCCACGGCGACAGCGCGGCGAAGCGTGCGAGCAGCATCGAGAAGCACTCGCCACGGCCGAGCCAGGCACGCTCGCCCACGGCCAGCATCAGCAGCAGGGTGGCGCCCCACCACACGATCACCAGGCGGGCGAGCCGGGCCGGGTCATCCGGCGCCGGATCGGCCAGCACGAAGCCGCTGGTCAGCAGCAGCAGGATCACCCCCGGCCAGGCCCCGGCCCGCTCGTGCAGCGTCACCGGACCCGGCGAGTGCGCCGGCTGGTGCAGCGCGTGACGCATCACGCCGCTCCACGGGTTCAGGGTCACCGACGTCGGTCCGAACACCCCGATCAGGGTGGCGATGCCGATCCACCACACCGTCCACACGCCCAGCGGCAGCAGGTTGGCGAGCGGGTCGTGCGGACCGGTCAGCCCGAGCACCGCCAGGGCGGCGAGCAGGATGGCGCTGCCGAGGGAGACGCGTGCGGTGGCCGCCGTCCCGGCGGGCCGGTTCGAGGCCCGGCACGAAGCTCGGGAGCGGGGCCGTGCCGGAAAGGCACGCCGCACCAGCCGGTCCGGCACGTACCACAGCATCAGGGCGGTGAGCGCGACGATGCCGGTGCCGACCACGGCGTGCACATCGGTCGGCATGAGTCGCACCAGTGCCTGCTCGGCGGTGTGGGCGGCGGTCGTACCCGGCGTCAGGACCACGATCGGTGCCGTCACCAGACCTCGAACGGGTGCCCGGCGGGCCGGCAGCCCGGAACGGGTCCTCAAAACCGGTAGCCGATGCTCACGAATCCCTGCGTCTCGTCACGGATCGCTCCCCGGTCCGGATCCACCCGCCGCGTCTGCAGCGTGTAGCGCACCGTGCCACCGCCCAGGTTCAGCGCCACCGACACCTCGCCTCGCAGCTCGGTGAGCCGGTCGGTGCGGGCCAGTTCCATCCGGGCGTCCAGCCGCAGGCGGTCGAGCACGTTGCGAAAGCCGTCCGCACGCAGCAGGCCGATGCTTCCGACGCTCTCGTCACCGTCGGACACGCCGTCGTCCAGGCGGGTCGAGACGACACCGGCTCCGGCCTCGATGCCCAGCCCGCCGGCCGGGGTGCGCTGCCAGCGGTAGCCGGGTCCTGCCACGACGCGCCACTGCCGGTCGATGCCGAGCGGTTCGTCGCGCAGCAGGCGGGTGTCGATGAAGCCGTGGGCGCCGCGGGTGAGCCAGTAGCGCAGCGATCCGTCCAGCACGAACGTGTCGCCGCGGCCCGGATCGGCGATGTACTCCGCACCGAGTGTACGGGTCAGCGGCCGGGACGGCTCGCTCAACGTGGCGCGCACCCGCCGAGCATCGGACGCGTCGCCGATGGTGACGCCCCCGTCCAGCGTGCCGCGCCAGTCGGCGGCGACCGGACCGGTCGACGTGATGCAGGCCATCGCCAGCAGGGCCGCCACGGCAGGTCGGGTCGTTCGAACGGTGCGCGAGATCTGTGGCATGGGTCCGGGACGTGTAGAAACGGTGGCGATGTGCCACGGTGGGACGCGCAGCTGACACCGTGTCGACGGTGCCCGTCAAGAGCGGCCGGTGAACGGTTTCCACCGGTGTCGCGTAACGACGCACTTGTGACGCCACGACAGCGGATTCGATCCGTTCCGTTGGCAAACCGTCATTGTTAGCGGTAACATCCGCTCCACGCCACGCCCGGGATACCTCGCCACTTGCCCCGCATCCGTTTCGACGACGTCAGCAAGCGCTTCGGCCGCACCGAGGTCATTCCGGGCCTCGACCTGGCGCTGGACGACGGCGAGTTCACCGTGCTCGTCGGGCCCTCGGGCTGCGGCAAGTCCACCACGCTGCGCATGCTGGCGGGGCTGGAGGAGCTGAGCGGCGGCGAGATCTGGTTCGACGACCGTCCGATCAGCGCCCTGGAGTCCAAGGACCGGGACCTGGCGATGGTGTTCCAGGACTACGCGCTCTACCCGCACATGAACATCGCGAAGAACATGTCGTTCGCGCTGCGGTTGCAGCGCGTGTCGAAGTCCGACATCGACCGGCGCGTCAAGGAGGTGGCCGAGATGCTCAACATCGGGCCGCTGCTGCAGAGAAAGCCCGCCGAGCTGTCCGGTGGCCAGCGCCAGCGCGTGGCGATGGGGCGCGCGCTGGTGCGCGACGCCAGCACCTTCCTGTTCGACGAGCCGCTGTCGAACCTGGACGCCAAGCTGCGCGGGCGCATGCGTACCGAGCTGGCCACCATGCGCGACTCGCTCGACAAGAACATGGTCTACGTCACCCACGACCAGATCGAGGCGATGACGCTCGGCGACCGGATCGTGGTCATGAGCGAGGGCCGGGTGCAGCAGCAGGGCGCACCGGAGACGTTGTTCAAGGACCCGGCGAACCGCTTCGTGGCAGGCTTCATCGGCAGTCCGACGATGAACTTCCTGCCCGCCGAGGTGCAGGGCATCGATGGTCGTCCGGTGGCGGTCGGGCACGGGTTCCGCCTGCCGCTGGACGCGGCCCAGCAGCGCGCGGTCGAGGCGCGCGGTGCGTCGCGCGACGTGCTGCTGGGCATCCGTCCGTCCGCGTTCCAGGCCGATGCCACCGATGGTCATCCGGTCGAGCTGCGGGTGGTGGTGTCCGAGTACACCGGCTCCCTGTCGGTGCTGACCACCGAGCTGGGGGATGCCGAGGTGCTGGTCGAGCGCGCGAGCGACTCGCCGGTGCCGGCCGGCAGCGTGCTGAGCTTCGGGGTGCGTGCCGACGACGTCCTGCTGTTCGATGCCGGTTCGGGCGAACGCCTGCGTGCACCCCGGGACCGGGCCGCCGCCTGATCGCGTACGTACACACCCCATTCGATTCACACAAGGAGATATCCATCATGCTGGACATGAAGAGGGCGGTCACGACGACGCTGCGCACCGCCGCTGCCGGGGTCGTGCTCGGCGCCGGTCTGGTTGCCGTGCCCGGGGCCACGGCCCTGGCCCAGGGCCCCTACGAGCCCTACGAGGGCGAGACCGTCGTGGCGATCTTCCCCGCGCACCCGCACTACGATGCGGTCATGCGGGTGCTGCCGCAGTTCACCGAGGAGACCGGCATCCGCGTCGAGGTCGACCAGCAACAGTACCTGGCCATGCGCGAGAAGCAGACGCTGGAGCTGACCAAGAACACCGGCGACTACGACCTGATGGGCTACGTGGTGTTCTCCAAGGCCGACTACGTCTACGCCGACCAGATCGACAACCTGGCCCGGTACTTCATGAACCCCAGGCTGGCCGATCCGAACTACGAGCCCGAGGACCTGATCGACGGCTACCTGCAGAACATCGGGGTTGCCGGCGGCAAGAAGGGCTACCTGCCGGGGCCGACCGGTTCGCTGTTCGGGGTGCCGTTCGGCTCCGAGACCTCGATCCTGGCCTACAGGAAGGACATCTTCGACAAGCACGGCCTGACCCCGCCGACCAACTACGAGGAGATGCTGGATCTGGCCTGCCGCATCCCCGAGCTGGAGCCCGGCATGGCCGGTGTCGCCTCGCGCGGCCAGTCCGGTCACCAGACCAGCCATGCGTTCCTGCTCCACCTGGCGCCCTACGGCGGCAAGGTGCTCGATGACGAGTTCCGGCCGGTGATCAACGACGAAGCGGGCCTGAAGGCGGCCGAGGCGTTGCAGACGATCCTGGATTGCGGTCCTGAAGGCGCGACCTCGTTCGGCTTCGCCGAGGCGAAGAATGCGTTCCTGACCGGTCAGACGGCGATGTTCCTGGACTCCACCATCGTGGCCGGCGAGGTCGAGGACCCGACCCTGAGCCAAGTGGCCGGCAAGGTCGCCTACGTGCCGCACCCGGAGGCGGTGCGCAAGGGTTCGCAGACCGGCGGGTTCGGCCTGGCGATTCCGAGCAACGCCGAGAACAAGGAGGCGGCGTTCCTGCTGATGCAGTGGTTGACATCGAAGAAGGGCGACAAGCTGATCGCGCTCGAAGGCGGCAACCCGTCGCGCTTCTCGACCCACCAGGACGAGGAGGTCAACGCGAAGTTCCCGCACATGATGACCTTCGGCGAGGCGCTGGCCGATGCCGATCCGGACTGGCGTCCGATCATCCCGCCGTGGGGCAAGATCAACTCCGAGCTGGGCACCACGCTCAACAAGGCGCTGATCGGCGAGATGGGCCTGCAGGAGGCGCTGGACACGATCGCCGAGCGTACTGAGGCGATCATGGAGGAAGAGGGCTACTACACCTGGTCCGAGCAGTGATCCGTCATCGGCCGCGACCCGTTTCGCCGGCCTGACACCGAGTAGCCGAGCACGCCCGGTCGATTTCCGACCGGGCGTGTCTCGTTCACCTTCCCCTTTGCCTTTCCGCCGAACCCCAGCGCCCCGTCGATGGCCGTCAACGTCAACCGCCTGACCCCCTACACCTTCCTGGCGCCGGCCGCCGCCGTGATGATCGTGGCGCTGCTGTACCCGATCGGGTACATGGTGTACGCCAGCTTCCTGGACTGGAACCCGAGCCAGCGCATCGGCGAGGCCGACTGGGTCGGGCTGCGCAACTACACCAACCTGTGGTCCGACCCGAACTTTCGCGAGTCCTTCTCGGTCACGCTGATCTTCGCCGCCATCGTCGTCTCGCTGGAGATGGTGCTGGGCGTGGGCCTGGCGCTGCTGCTGGACAGGAAGATCCGCGGCATGTCGGCGCTGCGCACCGTGTTCATCCTGCCGATGATGATCGCACCCATCGTGGTCGGCCTGATGTGGCGCTACATGTACCACCCCAGCGTCGGCGTGTTCAACCGCACCCTGAACGACCTGGGATTCTCCAGCATCCCGTGGCTGTCCGACCCCGCCTGGGCGTTGCCGTCGGTGATCATCGCCGATGTGTGGCAGTGGACCCCATTCATCTTCATCCTGGCACTGGCCGCCCTGCAGAGCCTGCCGCAGTCGATCCTGGAGGCGTCGCGCATCGACGGTGCATCGGGCTGGCAGCAGGTGTGGTTCATCAAGCTGCCGCTGATGATGCCGGTGCTGGTCATCGCCGCCCTGCTGCGCCTGATCGATGCGTTCAAGGTGCTGGAGGTCATCCTGGTGATGACCAACGGCGGACCGGGCCTGTCGACCGAGATCGTCGCGCTGCGCATCTCGCGCACCGTGTCCGAGTTCCGTGAACTGGGCGTGGCTGCCGCCATGTCCAACTACCTGCTGCTGCTGCTGTTCGTGCTCACCGTGGGCATGTTCCTGCTGACCAAGGCGGCCGAGCGGCGCGAGGAGCGCCTGCGCCACGCCGCCGAGGACGCCTATGCCGAGGACACGCTCGTGAAGGGAGGGCACTGACATGGCCGCCAATGCGCGCAAGGGCGCATCGCCCCTGCTCTACGTCTTCCTGATCCTGCTGGTGATCGCCGCCCTCGGCCCGATCGTGATGATGCTGGTGACGTCCTTGAAGTTGAAGGTCGACATCGTCAGCGGCGGTTCCAGCCTGCTGTTCCTGCCCACCATCGCCAACTACGAGACGGTGCTGTGCGACCTGCTGTGGTACGAGCCGTCGCACGTGCGCTTCTGCGACCCGACGTTCGGTCGCGCGCTGGGCAACAGCCTGTGGATCGCCACCATCTCCACCGCCCTGACGTTGCTGCTGGGCACCATGGCGGCCTACGCCATCGTGCGGTTCCGCTTCATCGGGCGCGGTACCGTGTCGCTGACCACGCTGATGATGCGCATGGTGCCGCCGGCGGTGCTGCTGGTGCCGGTGTTCGGCATCTGGAACTTCGACTTCTGCTTCGGGGACGACTGCCTGGCCGGCACCTACTCCGGCGTCATCCTGCTGTACACGGCGATGAACCTGCCGTTCGTGATCTGGATCCTGCAAAGCTTCATCAAGCAGGTGCCGATGCAGCTGGAGGAGGCGGCGAAGATGGACGGTGCCAACGCCTTCCAGACCTTCTTCCTGGTGGTGCTGCCGGTGATCAAGCCCGGACTGGCGGCGGCGGCGATCTTCACCTACCGCATCGCCTGGAACGAGTTCATCCTCGCCAACGCGCTGCTGGATCGCAACACCCGCACCGTGCCGGTCACGCTGGTGAACTCCCTGACCGAGCACAACGTGGACTGGGGCGTGATCATGGCCACCGGCATGCTGCTGGCCATCCCGCCGATCATCTTCACCTTCGTGGCCTCGCGCCAGATCATCACCGGCATGACGGCGGGGGCGGTGAAGGGCTGAGCCGGCCCGTCGTCGCGGTGACAGGACGTGCGGCCCGTGCGGCCTGTGCGGAACGGTGCCCGGGCCGTTCGAGCGGTATATTGGCAGCGGGTACCGGCCGAGGAGAACGTCCACTGGACACGCGAACACTGCCTGCCGGCCACCGGATCCACTGGTACCGCATCGAGTCGGTGCTCGGGCAGGGAGGATTCGGGGTCACCTACCTCGCTCACGACACCAATCTCGACCGGCGGGTCGCGATCAAGGAATACCTGCCGGCGATGGTCGCCGCGCGCCACGCCGACGACAGCGTCCGGCCGCTGGCCGAGAACAAGCGCGAGGACTTCGCGTGGGGGCTGGACAACTTTCTCGTCGAGGCGCGCACGCTGGCGCGCTTTCGGCACGAGAACATCGTCGGTGTGCACTCGGTGTTCGAGGAGAACAGCACCGCCTACATGGTGATGGCCTACGAGCAGGGCGACAGCCTGTCGTCGCTCTACCGGCGTGGCGAGTACCGTTCCCAGGGCGAGCTGGAAGACGTGTTCTTCCCGATCTTCGACGGGCTGGGCGAGATTCACCGCCTGGGCTTCGTGCACCGCGACATAAAGCCTGCCAACATCTACATCCGCCAGGACGGCACGGCGGTGCTGCTCGACTTCGGCGCCGCGCGACCGATGGCGCAGCAGCAGACCGGCGAGATGACATCCCTGGTGAGTCAGGGCTACACGCCGCTTGAACAGTACAGCGTCAACTACGGCGAGCAGGGCCCGTGGAGCGACGTCTACGCGCTGGCCGCCACGATGCACGAGGGCATCACCGGCCGCAAGCCCGAGGAGGCTCTGAGCCGCTCCGCGTGCCTGTTGCGCCGACGACCCGATCCGGTGTCGGGCCTGTCCGCCGATGCCCACCCGGGCTTCGATGCACGTTTTCTCGATGCCGTCTCCACCGGTCTCGCGTTGCAGCCGGAGGAGCGCCCGCAGGATCTCGAGCGCTGGTTGGCGCATTTTCGCGGCAGCCCGTCCGGCTCGTCGGCAACGCGGTCCGACGCGTTCGACGTGCTGGACGAGCCGACCCGCCTGCGTCGACCCGAGCCGCCGCCCGACGTTGGCCGGACGCGGCTGCGGCCACCGGGCCCGCGCCCCGGTTCCGGTGCGCCGGAACCGTCCGGGCCATCGGGCCGCGCGATCGCCGCTGCCGCGCCATCGGCCATGCCGGTGTTCGACCGCCTTCCGGCGGACCGGCCCGCACCCCCTCGAAGGCCGGGACCCGGCCAGCCGGACGAGCGGGCACGTCATCCGCGCAACGGTGGGCGAAGCGGTGTCGGAAGGACCATCGGCGCCCCGATCGCGTTCGTGCTGCTCGCCGCGATCGGCGGTGCGGCCTGGTGGTTTCTCGACGCTGCACCGGACGAGGCGATCCTCGCCTCGCCGGACCCGGCCCTGGTCGACACCCTGCCGTCGCCGCGCGAACCGCTCGGTGTCGCGTCACGTGCGGCCGAGGTGGAACGCCGGCTCGACGGCATGGGCCGACTGGCCGCGCTGTACCGGCAGGCCGATGATGCGGGAGCCATGAGCGAGACGCTCGAGCTCGGCGCCCGCGCACTGCGCGAGGAGCTCGGGGCACTCGCCCTGGAATGGCACCCTCAACGCCATGCGGGCCTCGTCGGCAGCATCGAGCGGGTGGCGGCGCTGTTGCCCGAGCGGATCGCGGAGCGCGCGGGCCTGCAGGGGATCATCGGCTCGGCGAACGGACGCTCCGAGCTCGACGCGGCCAGGAGCATGCTCGAGGCGAACGCCATCGTCACTCCGGCGGATGCCGCCCTGATCGATCGGATCGGACGTCTCGGTGTCGACGACTACCGTGCCCTGTCGAGCACGTCGGCATGGGCAGGCATGATGGCGGCGCTCGGCAACGGGGCGCTCGAACGCGTGCGTGCCGAGGATTTCGACCAGGCCTCGCTGCTGGTCCGTGCCGCCCTGACGTTGCAGCCGGACGAGCCGTTCATGCGTCGGCTCGGCGAGCACCTCGGCAGGGCGGGCACGGGCTCCTGAGCGCTGTCGGGATGCCGTCACGGACCGGATGGCGCTACGGCGCGTCCAGCGTGCGCTGCACCGCGTCGCGCAGGCGTGCCGCGTCACGACGCGCCGCACCATCCGCTTCGGCCAGTTGCCGCTCGAGGGTACCGATGCGCGTCAGCAACCCGGCCAGGGCATCGGTGCGCACCGGCGTGTCGGGCACATCCGCCGTGGGCGACGCATCGAGGGCTTCGGCATCGGCACGCCGCGCCGCATCGGCCAGGCGACGGGCCTCTTCCTCCTGCGCCAGCCGAACCTTGTCGGCGGCAAGCCGACGGCCCTGCTCGAGCCCGTTCCGGTAGCCGGGTGGCACGCGCAGCAGCGCACTGGCGGACTCGGCACTCCCAAGCCGTTCGATCGCCTCGTCGAAACGCCCGTCGCTGGCGGCGGTCCGGCTCGTCACCAAGGCTTCTTCAGCCGCCGTCAGGCGCAACCGTTCCTCCTCCAGGGCGGCGAGCGTGCTCTCGTCGAGCGGCGAGTCCTCACGTCCGGTCAACCGGTCGAAGCTGGCCAGCGCCTCGCGGGTCCGCTGTCCGGCAATGCCGTCCGGCCGTCCCGCCGGCTGGCCGAGCGCGTTCAGCGCGCGTTGAATAGAGGCGACGCGCTCGCGCCGCAGCTCGGCCTCCGGATCCGGCACCCGCAGCGGTTCCCCGGTGCGGGCAAGCGGTGCGGCGGCCGGTTCGACGCTCGGAGCGGCGGGGTCGTTCCGCACCGTGGTGGTCGGCCCGGAGACAGGTTCCCCGGACGGTTCGACCGAGGGTTCCGGCAGCGGTATCGGTCGAGGTCGATCCGGTGTTGGCGGAGCGGGAGCTCCGGCGACATCCGGTGCCGCCCGTTCGAGCTCGGCGAGCCGTGTCCGGATGCGCTCCCCGTCGACATCGGTCGCGGCGAGATAGCGACGGCAGGCCTCGATCGCGGCGACCCCGGTCCGGGTGCGGCAGAGCAGCTTCAGCTCGCCCTGAGCCACCGCCGAGACGTTGCGCCGCCCGGCCCGCTCGAGACGCTCCCTCTCGGTGCCGCGGGCGGCGAGCCGTTCGCGCAGCGCGAGCAGGTCGGCGTCACGCGGGTAACGGGTCAGCGCCGTATCGATCTCGCTGCGGGCCTGCGCACCTCGGCCGTTCTTGTCGAGACTCAGCGCGAGCTGCGTCCAGACGTCGGCATTGCCGCGCCCCGCATCGATCAGGGCACGGCACAGCGCCGGCGCCCGTGCCGGGGAGGCTTCCATGCAGTCATCGACGCCTTGGGCGGCCGCCTCGCCGGCCGGCAACGTCCCCCCGAGCAGGACGGCTCCGAGCCACGTGGCCGCGGTGAGCCGACCGGCTCGCATCAGTAGCCCGCTCCGGCCACGCCGCGACTGCGTCTGCTGGCGAAGCTCCACTCGCCGCTCGGCAGCCTGACGAGATTGAACAGGTACCAGGCGTCGACGGTCTGGTAGGGAGGATCCTCGCGCTCGACCATGGCCTCGATGTCTTCGCGGAACTCGTAGAGTCCGTAGACCTCGTCGGCCATGTCGGGCCCTCCGGCGATCCGCCGCAGCACCAGCGCCATCTCCTCGGCGATGATCTCCATCTCGATCACATCGTCGGAACGCAGTCCCGCATCCATGAACGCGACCAGCTCGTCGGCCCGGTCGACGATGCGCGAGGCGTGCACGTTGCCGCGCGCGACGGTGCGCTGCACGTTCGCGCTCGCATCCGGAACCTCGCTGGCGAGCTTGAGGTGGGTGACCGCCTCGGCGGTGGCGCGGCGCAGACCGTAGTCGCCCCCGGCACTCTCGTCGCTGCCGCCGGTGCCGCTCGTGGCGCCGTGGGCGTGAGTGTCGGTACCCTCGCCGCCTGCGTCAGCCTGGCGCCGGTCGGGGTCGAGCAGCATCGGATCGACGCTCTGCACGACCTGGCGCAGGTAGCGCTGCGCGTTCACCAGGTCGCCGTCACGCGCGGCCTCGAGCATCAGCTCGGCATTGGTGGCGGCCTTGACGCTCTCGATCTCGGCGACGACCAGCAGTCCCTGGCGATTGGGTGTCAGCGGCCAGCCGGTGATGGCGTGTCCGATGTGGACGTGGGCGATGCTCGGCGTGTCGCGCTTGACCAGCGAGCCGCAGGCGGCGAGCGCGAGCGAAAGGCCGATGGTTGCAAGTGCGGTACGAATCCGGCAAGGGGACGGCGTGGGCATCGTCTGGTGTCTCGGTTCGGGAATCGGGTCCGGATCATCGTGGACGCCGCACCGTGCCGGCATGGCCGGCCGACACGCCGACAACGCCTATGTTGTCGTGCGCGCCGCGCCGGTAGTAGCGTGCGAACAGCGCGGCCACGGCTGCCTCGATCGAAGCGGCGTCGCGCAGCTCACCGAGAATCTCGTCCTCCTCGACGTCCTTGACCAGCCCGTCCGTGCAGAGCAGGAAGCGGTCCTGCTCGTCCAGCGTGAACCAGCCGTGCTCGAGCCGCGTCGACGCCGCGCCGCCGATCGCCGCGGTCAGTGCCGAGCGGCCGTGCTCGACCGGCTCGGGCAGCACGTGCCGGTCGCGATCGTCGGATTCGGCACCGACGCTGTGATCGCGCGTCAGCGCCTGGAGCCGTCCACGTCTGAGCCGGTAGACGCGTGCGTCCCCGCACCAGCTGACCAGGGCCGAGCCGTCGTGCAGGGTCAGCACGGCGAGCGTGCAGCCGACCACGTCCAGGGCGTGATCGCGCGCATGCCGGAGCAGCGCATCGTTGCAGCGCACGGCGAGTCCCTGCAGGCGGGCGAGCGTGATGCCGCGGTGCGGGGAGGCGTGGTAGCCGCGCAGGGCGGCGATCGCCAGCGCGCTCGCGTGCGCACCGTCCTGATGGCCCCCCATCCCGTCCGCCACGCACCACAGCCGTTGTTCGCCGAGCTCGAGCACCGCATCCTCGTTGTGCCCGCGCACGCGTCCGGCGTCCGTCACGGCATGGCTGTGCCAGACACCATCCATCACGGGTCGTCCCACGGTGCACCCTCGTCCTCGTCGTCGATGTCCAGGGTCTCCGCCTCGAGCGGTGCTGCGCGGTCGGGGATGGCATCGGCGGGCATGCGGGGATCCGGTGCCGCTGCGTGCACGGTGGTCGTCGCCACCGCTTCCGAGGTCCAGGCCTGTGGATCGACCGGTGCGCTCTCGAGCGGTGGAAGGGCCGGTACCGTCGTGCCGGGTGCCGCGAGTGGCGGACCCGGATTCCCCGGACGCCGCGTGTCGGTGCGTGCGCTGCCGTCGAGCCGTCCGCCCGCGCTGGCCGACCACTCCGCGCCGAACAGCGCGAAGGCCGCCGCCCCGCGCGGCAGTCCGCCGCTGACCAGCAGCCGCCCGTCCACCGGTCCGCTGTCGCGCCGGCGCCATGCGCTGTAGGGGCCGGTGCTCTGGCGCAGCACCGCGTCGAGCAACCGGGTGGTGCCGGCGCGGTCCGCGAGCAGTTCCGCATCCTCGCTGAACACGGCGGGCTCGGCCGCGCGGGTCGAGGAGCCCGGGCGAAACGGCACGGGTTCCGGACCGTGATGGCGCTCGGACAAGGTCTCCTGCAGCTCGCCGAGCGTTGCCTTCAGGCACTCGTACCCGGCAGCGTCATCGACGGCGTTTCGTGCGATCCGCTCCAGAGCGTCGAGCGCGGGGTCGACGGCGAGCGCCTCCAGCGGCGGCGTCGTGTCCGGCAGGGTCGCGAACAGGGCGAACGGGTAGCGGCGCCCGACGCCGTCGCGCGAGCTGATCAGCACGCCGGCACGAGCCTCGTCGCCGGCCAGGTCGGGCGACAGCGCGAACTGCCAGGGCGGGGCGGCGTCGTAGCCACCGGGCCAGTCGTCGAGCTGCTGCGCGGCCTGCAGCAGCACCTCGCCGAGCCAGTCGTCCCAGACGCGGTGCAGCTGGGCCGGCACGTTGTAGCGCACGAAGTCGCCGCGGTGCGGGACCTTGCCGAGGTAACCGAGCTGTCTCACAGCGCCTCCGGGGCGCGGAAGGCGGCCAGCGCGCGCGAGTCGAGCGGGTTGAAGCTGCCGGTGTCGAAGCTCAGCGAGACCGCCCTGCCCGAGAAGCGGTAATCGACCTTCAGACCGCGGTCCGTTCGCACGGGCTCGCCTTGCTGGAACAGCTTCAGGATCGCCCACGGCCCGCTCGCGGTGATGCCCGAGGAGCCACCCGACACCACCGGCTCGACGCGCAGCGACGCCTGCAGGGCGCCGCCGGGGTCAGGCCAGACGAAGGAGGGGCTACCGATCACCGGTCCGTGGAAGTAGTCGATGCGAGCGGCACCGACCTGCAGCCGCAGCGTGTCGATGTCGGTGGACATGGTGATGCCGGACGGTGCGAGTCCGAACGTGAAGGCCGGGCCCGCACCGCCGGTGGCGAAGAAGGTGTCGCGGATATCGTCGGCGAGCGCGAACTGGCGCAGCGTCCCGTCGGACAGGCAGCTCGCACCGGCACCGCGCCAGCTCCAGCGTCCCGGGGTGCGCGTCACCAGCGATGCGAGCCGGGTATCGACGAACCGCTGCAGCCGACCGGTCGGGCCGAAGAAGGCGGTGAAGTCCGCCATCGCCACATCGGTGAGCGCTTGCCGGTAGAGCGGGTAGCGGCCCTGCACCGCGCGCTTCCAGAATGACAGCACCTCGGCTTGCCAGGCCGATTCGAGTTCGCGGCACAAGCCGCTGCCGGCCGCGTCCGCGATATCGCTCGACAGCTCCTCCATCAGCGATGCGAGCGGTTCGGCGAGGCGTTCGGTGCGAAAACCGAGTGTCTGCAGCCCGATCGCCAGATCGCGGGCAAGCGCAGGATCGCCGGCCGCGCCGGCACTGTTGGTCATCGCCAGCAGTTGCGCGTTCAGCCCGGCGAGTTCGCCGAGCACGCCGTCGAGCGGCGACGGTGCGCCGTCGGCGGAGGCCACCAGCTCGTGCAGCGCACCGAAATGCTCGGCGATCCGGTCCGGTGGCGTCTCCGCCGTACCGCCGAGCGCGGCTGTCGCCGCCCCCTCCCCGGTCGCCGCGGGGCCACCGAGCAGGGCGGCGAGTTCCGCGGCGCGTGCGGCCGCCGCGGCGTTCTCGATCGGATTCGATGCGTTGTCCCCGGTATCACCCGCACCCCTGCCGCCGCCTTCCACGCCGGTGCCGCGGGCCCGTCGCACGAGCGTGTCGACCGGTGCGGTCTGGCGGGCGCTCTCCCGCAGCAGTGCGGCGAGCGGCGAGTCGTCGGCGGCGAGCTGGGCGATGGCGCGCGCCGCACCGTCCAGTCCGTCGACCGGTCGCAGCCTGAGCGTGTCGAGCAACGTCTGCCACACCGCGATGTACTCGTTCTCGTACTGCCGACGCACCGCGGCATCGAGCGATCCGTCATCGAGCGCCCCGGCGGTGCCGAGCGCGAACCGCGGCCCCAGCACCCACCGCTCCTCGGCCAGCCGCCGGGAGATGTCGCCGACGCTGGGCAGGAAATCCTCGCGATACCCCGCCAGGGTGAACAGCTGCGGTACCGCGCGATCGAGCGAGCGCCCACCCTCGAGCGTGAACAGCCGCGGCAACTCGGCGCCGACGTCGCTCAGCGCGAGGTGCCGTTCGAGCGCATCGCGCGAGCCGCTCTTCAGCCGTGCGTAGGCGCGCTGCTCGAGCGGCACGCGTGCGGCGACCTCGCGCAGGCGCGCGACCAGCGCCGCATCGAGCGGTCGCGGCAAGCGGACCGGAGCGGTGTCGAACAGCGTATCGATGTGGCCTTCGAGCGCCGCCATCGTCCGAGGCTGTGTGTCGGCCGGCAGGTTGGCGACGGTGTCGAACCGGAACCAGCCGCCGACCGCGGCGCTGTCGAAGTGTTCCGCATCGCCGATCATCAGGTAGGTCTTCAACCCCTCGAACAGGAAGTCGTCGTTGTCCGTCTCGGCCTGCAACCGGTGCTCGAGACGGGTCATCAGCCGCGGGAGCAGCACATCGACCAGCAGCTCCCGATACTTGCTGTCGGCCAATCGGGTGATGGTGGGCCGTGCGCCGGATCCCGCGAGCACCGAGGGCAGGGAGAAGCCCGCGCCGTCCTCGCCCCCGGGACCCGCCGCGAGATCGCGGGCGAGCGTCAGCACCCGGGTGGTGTCGATCAGCTCGAGACTGTCCGGGGAGAGCGTCGCGAGCGCGCGTTCGAGCTCGTCGGCGCGCGTGGCGACCCTTTCCAGCTGCGAGCGCTCGTCCAGCCAGCCGACGCTCCACGCCCCGAGCAGCCCCGCCAGTGCGACCAGCACCAGCGCGGCGATGCCCAGTTGCGCGCGTGCCAGGCGCCTTTCGGTGCGCGGATCGGTGCCCGCGAGCCCGGACTCCGGGAACACGACATCCTCGAGCAGGCGACGGATGAAGTAGCTGCGCCCGCGGCCCGGTGGGGCGGCTTCCGTACGTCCCGGCAGCCCGACGCCGGCCGAGACCCTGTCGATGACCTCGTCCAGCACGCCGCCGGTCTGGGTCGCGCTGGTGAAGTAGACGCCGCGCAGGAGCAGGGGGTCGACGAGGCGGGAGTGCGCCGCGAAGCGCTCCACGAACGCGCCGACGTGCCGGCGCAGCGCGGCGAACTGCAGCGGGAAGGTGTAGACCGAGGCGCGCTGCCCGGCGCCGCGTTCGGCGTGCAGCCGCGCGATCGTCTGCCCCTGCAGGCGCGAGACGAGCAGGTCGAGTTCGCCGGCGGGTGTGGCCTCCGAGTGCTCACCGGGGGGCGGCAGGGTGAACCCCCAGACCTGGTCGCGCGCCTCGGCGTCGCTGTCGGCGAAGAAGGCATCGAAGCCTGCGAGCAGGTCGCACTTGGTGAACACCAGGTACACCGGCGGCACGGTGCCCAGTTCGCGCTGCAGCTCGTCGACGCGGTTCCTGAGGCGCCGTGCCAGGCCGTCGATCGCCTCGTCGCGCTGCCCGAGCACGTCCTGCACGCTGAGCGCGACCAGCACACCGTTCAACGGACGGCGCGAGCGGGTCTCCTTGAGCAGGGCGGTGAACGAGTGCCAGGCCGCGCTGTCGATCTCGGCATCGCTGTCCTGCGTCGCGTAGCGTCCGGCGGTGTCGAGCAGCACGGCGGAATCGGTGAACCACCAGTCGCAGTCGCGCGTGCCGCCGACGCCCTTGACCGACTGTCGCCCGTGCGTCTCCTCGAGCGGAAAGTCCAGTCCGGAGTTCGCGAGCAGCGTGGTCTTGCCGGCGCCGGGCGGTCCGATGATCGCGTACCAGGGCAGCTCGTAGACGAAGCGCTTGTCGCGCCCGCGGGCCGCACTCCGCGAGCGCAGCGTCGCCACCGCCGCCGCCATCTTCTCGCGCAGTACCGCGCGCTCCTCGGCGGCGGCGAGGTCGCCGGGCGAGCTTTCGGTATCGCTGGCCATCGCTCTCAGGAGCGTCGCCTCGCGACGCCGCGCGAGCAGCCGGCCCGTGACGAGGAGGAGAACGGTCACCCCGACCAGGGCGCCGATCGCCCACCGGCGTGCACCGACGCCGACCAGCGGCGCGTGTCCGGCGACGCTTGCCAGAGGGCCCGCGAACCAGATCAGCAGCGCCGACGCCACCAGTCCCGTGACGATCACGAGCCGTCGTCCGCTCAAGCCTGCCACGATCGCTTTCACGGGCGCTCGTTCATCGGTAGGCGATCGTCACGTCGACACGTCGGTTCTCGCGCCGGAGGGCCGGCGTGGACTCGTCCTCGTTCAGCGGTTCGAGACTGCCGCGCCCTTCGGCGCGTACCGGCCGCCCGGGCGGTAGCGAGCGAACCAGCTCGGCGAGCACGGCGTCGGCTCGCGCCAGCGACAGCTCGAGGTTGGAGGCCCAGCGCCCGGAGCGGATCGGCACGGCATCGGTGTGGCCGGTGACGACGAGCTCGCCGTCGAACTGGGCCAGCGCCCGCGCCACGCGGGCGAGCAGCGGTGCGAGCTCGGGCGCGACGTCGGCCCGCCCCGAGGCGAACAACGCATCGCCGACGATGCGTACCCGGCCCAGTGCCGCGCTGTCGTCGACGATGACGGCCGCGGCGGCAATGTCCGGTGCGAGCAGTTCGGCAAGGGTCGTACGGGTCCCCTCCACGTCCGACACCGGGTCCGGCGCGGGCAGTGGCGGCGCGACGTCGCGCGCCTCGAACGGCGGTGCCTCGAGCTGCCAGAAACGGGCGACCGTCTCCTCGGCGCGTGCAGCGGTGCTCATGCGCAGCGTGACCCATACCGTGGCGGCGATGGCGAGCGCGACCAGTGCGGCGAGCCAGGCACCGGCGAAGCGCGGCAGCGATCGCTCCTGCACGGCGCTGCCTCGCCAGTGCGGCGACAGCGCCTGGCGCCTGTCCGGACCGCCCTCGCGTTGCAGCGTCGTGTACAACCACTCGCGCACGCGGACCAGCGTGGCCTGGCCGTCACGCACGATGCGGTACTTGCCCTCGTAGCCGAGCGCGAGCAGCACGTACATGAGTTCGAGTACCGGGCGGTTGCCGGCGGCATCGCGTCCCAGGCTCTTCAATCGGGAGAAGAAGCCCTTGCCGCCGGTCACCTCCTTGTGGAAGGTCTCCAGCAGGCTGTGCTGCGCCCAGTTGGCACGGTGGCCCCACGGGGTGTGCATGGCCGCCTCGTCGAGTGCGGTGCACAGCACGTAGCTCGCCTGGGTGACCTGCAAGGGCTCGTCGAGCACCTCGCGGGCACGCCGCTCGAACTCTTCCAGCTCGCGCACCAGGCGCTCCCGCAGTCGCGGCACGTCCGGCTCCTCGATGCTGCGTCCGATCGAGACGAGCATCGGCAGGAGCCGCGAGGCGGCGTGTTCGAGCGGGTTGATGCCACCGAGCAGCGGCAGGGGTGTCGCGTCATCGGTCTGGCGGTCGGTGGCTGCACCGCGACCACGCGGCCTGCCGGCGCGCGGGCGCAGGACGGTGCGATCGTCGTCCGCGTCGTCGAGGGCGAACGGATCGTCGTTCATCGCGACAGCGTCCACAGCTGCATGTCCAGTTCGGGCATATGGCCGGCGACGTGCAGCGCGATGATTCCGCCGGTGGCGATCTCGCGCCACAGCGGGCTGTCCTGCCCGAGTTCGAAGTAGACGTGATCGGCCACCATCGGGATGCTGTTCGGCACCGTGGTCATCGGCGCGAGCTCGACACCGGGCGTCTGTGCCTCGACCAGGTCCTGCAGGCGTGTCTTCGAGGCGATCGTCGTCTGCCGCGGCAGACGGCGCGAGAGTTCGTCGGGCGTCAGCGCTGCGCGTGCGGCGAGAATGAAGCGCGCACTCTCGAAGCGGCTCGAGTCGCGCACCGTCGCGGTGTAGATGCCTCCCTTGACGTGCTGTACCGGAATGGCATCGGCGCTCGAGTCGGGAATCCAGTTCAGGCTCGCCCGCAGGGCCGACACGATGCTCTCGAACGCCGGGTACGGGTCGCGGTGCACGTAGGCGGCGTAGTCTCCGGCCAGCCGGGCCGGCGTGGTCAGCGTCGCCAGCTCGCCGGCGAGCTGTACCAGCTCCCGGTACAGCGCCTCCGGGTGCAACCCGTCCACCTCGAGCAGGTGCCGCAGCAGCGCGTGCGCGCGGTTGATCGTCTGCAGCAGCAGGAACAACGTCACCTGGGCGCTGTCGCCCGCGTCCGGGCGTCCGACCCGCGCGGCGATCTCCGCGGCCCGTTGCCCGAGCAGGCCGGCGATCTCGCGCACCAGACGACGGATCGGCGCGCTGCCGCCCAGGGTCAGCGCGCAGCAGGAGAACCCGGGATCGAGCAGTACGGTTCCGTCCTCGCGCCGCTCCAGGACGCGGGCGATCGGCAGCGTGTGGAAGGCGCTGTCGCCGGGCCCCGCGATCGACAGCCGGGTCCAGAGCCGGCCGACGAACAGCGTCTCTTCGCTGTCCAGCCCGGGCGTGTGCCGGTCCTGCACGGCCAGGTCGTCGATCAGGTAGCGAGCGAAGGTACCCGGGCCCGGGTGCTCGGCGAAGTCCTTGTCGTCGCCGTCGAGCCGTGGCAGCACCAGCGAGACGAGCTTGCCGCGCGCGTCGCTGCCGATCGCCAGCGGCTCGGGCAACGGCGCGTCCGCCGGCAGAGAGAACGGGGTGCCGTCGGAAAACAGACCGCTCAGCGATCGCAGCGCGACGACACCGTCGGCGAGTGCTGTTTCGTCGATCTCGAGCGTGGCGAAGCCGAACGGCCACGGACCGCACAGTCGGGTCTCGAGCGCGCTCCGATCGATCAGGAAGCGCTCCTGCTGCTGGAAGTGATGCGGGCCCAGCAACATGCCTTCGGCCCACAGCGGGCGGTCCGCGCGGCTCACCGGTCGGAACCCGGCAGCAGCCGGAGCGTGGCACGCTCGAGCTCGACCCGCACGCGCGCCGTGCCCGATCCATCGACCCGCACGCTCTCGCTCCAGATCGCCGACCACGGTTCGCGATAGGCGGCAGCTATCGTCACCCAGACCGCCCGGGTGTCCGGTGTCAGCGCAAGCTCGACGCTCTGCCCGGGTGCGACGACCAGCGTGTCGAGCGGCGTCGGCCCGGTGCCGGATGCGGCACCCGTACCGAACACCGCGTCGAAGCCGAGATCGCCGAACCCGGGATCGCGCTCGCCGGCGTAGACGTGCAGGCGCAGCGGCGAGGCGCGACCGGAGGCATCGGGGTTGATGTCCGGCGTGGCGGACAGGGTGATCGCGAGCAGGTAGTCGGTCGGCGGCGGTGGCGAGGGCAGCAGTCCGATCGAGCGGAGCGGTCCGCAGCCGCCGAGCGGCAACGTCAGGCAGACCAGCAGGGCGGTACGCACCCTGGCACGCCTTGCGCGATCGCCGGGATCCGGTCGCCGCCGTCGCGAACCGCTCACCAGAAGTCCGGCTCGCGTCCGAGCGCGCGGATGCGTGCCTCGTAGGCCTTCCGGAACTCGCGGCCGAACACGGCCGTGAAGTCACCGCGTGCGGCCTGCTCGATGTCCGCGTAGTGCTCGCGGAAAAGCCGCCACAGCCGGGCGTCGCGCGTCACCGGTATCGTGGCGGCGATCGGGTGGTCGGCGGTCAGCTGCCCGGTCAGGCTGTCCGGATCGAAGCGTGCGAGCAGCGCATCGACCGCGCCCTTCATGCCCTCCAGCATCGCCACCTCGTGCAGCACCAGGTCATCGATCGCCTCGGCGAGCGCGACCTCGGGGGCGAGGTAGTCACCGGTCGGGGGCGGCTCGAGCAGCCGCGTCAGCGCCTCGCCACCGTCGCGCGAGAATTTCAGCGGATTGTTGCCGGTGCCGCGCAACGAGGTGACGTCGGTACGCATCGCCTGCTTGAGTTCGGAGCGCGAGCGCAGCAACGCCATCAGGCCTTCGACGCATTGCAGCAGCAACGGCTCGAGCGCTGCGTCGGCGGGTGCCGCGTTGTCGGGTGAGCGTACCGGGTGGTGCCCGGTGGGCGGCGTTGCGGCCGCGGCGGGACCGGGCGAAGGCGGCGGTACGCCCGACGGCGGGTCCGACGCCCAGTCCGCCCAGTCGTCGACGGGTGCCGCGGCGAAGGGATCGTCCGTGCTGGCGGACGTGGCTCGTGCAGGTTCTCCGGCGGGCGTTTCGGGCGGTGTCATCCAGTCCGGTTCGGCGCCGAACCAGGGGTCGTGCGCGGCGCCGGGCATCGCGCCGCCGTGCTCGTCCGGGGCGTCGAATGGGGCGTCGGATGGGGCGCCGTTCCGTCCCGCGGGCCCGCGAGCACCGTCGAGGAGGGATGCGAACGGATCGGCCGGTCCGGCGCCGGGCCCGGGCTCGAACGCCACGGTCAACACGTAGTCGCCGACCCCGACCGTATCGCGATCGCGCAGCTGCACCTCCTTGCCGCGTCCCAGCGCCTCGTCGGAACCGTTCAGGAATACGCCGTTGGCGCTGGTATCGCGAATGCAGGGCTGGTCATCGACGAGCAGGAGGATCGCGTGGTTCGACGAGATGAAGCGGCTTTCATCGTGCAGCACGAGATCGCAGCCGGACGAGCGGCCTATGACGAACGGAAAACGCTCGATGCGACGAACCTCGTCGCGCGCCTCCGGCATGGTTCCCGTCTGCCGCACTGTCAGCTGCAATCGCATGGTCGATGAAGGGCGGATGTCATTGTGTGGCGCCGACAAGTTGGCGCCGGAGCCGCTTGCCCGGACGGATTACCTCGGACCATGCTTGCATGATCCAACGCCGGAGACTGCAAGGTACGCCCTATACTTGAGAACAGCCGATCGAAGGATCCTCTCTTTCGGCTAGTGCCCTATGTCGATCGCCTCTCACTGGAGTACCGTCCAGCGGCAGATTACGAGAACGCTGCAGCTTACGAGAACGCTTCAATCCGCGAAGGTATCCGCGGTGGCCCCGATTCGTTCGACGGCCTCCCGATGGAGAATGACGCTGGACTCGCAATCCCAGGAGCATGTCGAGGATCCCGAGACGCATCCGGCCTTCCAGGCCATGCGCCTCGCCGCGAGCGGGCGTCCCGAACGCCGGATGGGGGAGTCGATCATCGCCGCCGAGTCGCCACGCTGGAGCGAGGCGCGCGAGCACGCCGGCGAACTGGCGTCCGGTCCGGTGCATCTCGAAGTGCTCACCACGCTGGTGCGTGCAGGGCTTGCACTCGACGGGTTCGGCGGACTGGAGCGCGCCATGACCGCCATGGCCGAGACGCTCGAGCAGCGCTGGGATTCGATCTTCCCGGAACCCGACGAGGACGACCCCGACGAGCCGTGGTACGCCCGCAGCAACCTGCTCGCCGATCTCGCCGCCGGGCCGGACTTTCGCGAAGCGCTGCAACGCACGTCGCTGGTGAGCGTGCGCGGCATCGGCACGTTCTCGGCTCGCGATCTGGACGTGGCGGGCGGTCAGGCCGAGGCCGGGGAAGAGGAGCGTGCGCGCTGCCAGGCCGGTGTCATCGATGGCGCGTTCGCCGAGGCGCCGGCCGAGGCACTGGGTGCGACCGCCGAGGCGCTCGACGGCGCGCTCCTGGCCTGCCGCAGAATCGGCACCGTCGTCGACCGGGAGGTCGGTGCCGGTGCGTCGAACGCGATCGCGCCGCTGGTGGAGCGCCTCTCGGTGCTGCGCACGCGCTTTCTGGAACGCGCCGGCACCAGACTGGTCGACACGGGTGGCGAGCGTGCCGCGAACGGTGCGGCGGACCGAGACGATCCTGACGGCATCGATGGCGCCTCGTCAGCCGCTGCACCGACCGCATCCGACACCGTGTCGGCCGGGGGAGCCGGGGCGCACGGCTCGACGCTGGCCGATCACGATGCCGTGCGTGCCGCGCTCGACGGCGTGACCCGCTACTACGCCCGCCACGAACCGGGCAGCCCGGTCGCGGTGCTGGCCGCGCGTACCCGCGAGCTGGTCGGACGCGGCTTCTTCGAGCTGGTCGGCACGCTGTATCCGGAGACCGGGAGCGGGGAGGATCTCGCCGCCCGGTTGGGAGCCTCGCGTGGCGACACCCTGGCGACGCTTCTGGTCGAAGGGTTCGGGCGCCATCTCGCCGGTGGTGCCGCTTCGGGAACGAGCGTCCGCGAATCCCGCGACGAGACCGATACCGAGAGCGGAGAGACCGCAGCGGTGGTGCCCGGCACCCGGGCGGACGTCATCGCCACCATCGACGACATCCTGGCCTTCTATCGGGTGCGGGAGCCGTCCAGCCCGGTTCCCTCGATTCTCGTGCCCATGCGCACGCTCGTTCCGCTCGATTTCGACGGTGTGCTCGACACGCTACGCAAGGCGTTCGCCCCGGGTCCGTGAGCGTCTGAAGGTCCACCGGGCCGCATGTCCGACACACCAACGAAAGCGACGTACCACCAACGTTTCGAAAGCCGTCATACAGGAGAAGCGTCATGGCCAGCGGCCAGAAGTTCATCGCCCGAAACCGCGCACCGCGCGTGCAGATCGAGTACGACGTCGAGCTGTACGGCTCGGAGAAGAAGGTGCAGCTGCCGTTCGTCATGGGCGTCATGTCGGACCTGTCGGGCAATGCCGGCGAGGCCAAGGCGCGCATCGACGATCGCAAGTTCAGCGAGGTCGACGTGGACAACTTCGACGACTACATGAAGTCGACCCGGCCGAAGGTGCAGCTGAGCGTGCCGAACGCGCTGACCGGCGAGGGCGAGATGAGCGTGGAGCTCGCCTTCGAGAGCATGGACGACTTCTCGCCGGCGGCGATCGCGGCCAAGGTCGAGCCGCTGGCGAAGCTCCTGCAGGCACGTACCGAGCTGGCCAACCTCAAGACCTACATGGACGGCAAGGCCGGTGCCGAGGACCTGTTGCAGAAGGTGCTGGAGGACCCGGCGCTGATGAAGACCCTGTCGGCCGCTCCCGCCCCGGATGCCGGCGCCACCGAAGAGAAGGGCTGAGATCATGGCAGCGAAAGAACAGGTCGCGGAAACCGCGGCCGGCGAAGCGCTGGAGAGCGACGATTTCTCGGCGCTTCTGGAGAAGGAGTTTCGTCCGAAGAGCGATGACGCGCGCGATGCGGTCAGCCGTGCCGTGGCGACCCTGGCGCAACAGGCGCTCGAGGGCACCGCGGTCGTCGGCGAGGACGTCGCCGCGACGATCGAGGCGCTGATCGCCGGCATCGACGCGAAGCTCTCCGAGCAGGTCAACCTGATCCTGCACGCCCGAGAGCTGACCACGCTCGAGGGCGCCTGGCGGGGGCTGCACCATCTGGTCAACAACACCGAGACCGACGAGTTGCTGAAGATCCGCGTCATGAACATCGAGAAGAAGGAGCTCGGCAAGACGTTCAAGAAGTTCAAGGGCACCAGCTGGGACCAGAGCCCGCTGTTCAAGAAGGTCTACGGCGCCGAGTACGATCAGCTGGGCGGCGAGCCCTACGGCTGCCTGGTCGGCGACTACCACTTCGACCACGGCGCCCCGGACGTCGGCATCCTGGCCGGCATGGCGCAGGTCGCCGCCGCGGCCCACGCGCCGTTTCTCGCCGGCGCCAGCCCCGGCGCGCTGCAGATGGATTCGTGGCAGGAACTGGCCAACCCGCGCGACCTGACCAAGATCATGTCCACACCGGAGTACGCGGCGTGGAACTCGCTGCGCGAGTCCGACGATGCGAAGTATCTCGGGCTGGCGATGCCGCGCTTCCTGTCGCGGGTGCCCTACGGCGCCAGGACCGATCCGGTCGACGAGTTCGATTTCGAGGAGGACGTCAAGACCGGCGAGGAGGGCTACGTCTGGTCCAACTCGGCCTACGCCATGGCGGTCAACATCAACCGCTCGTTCAAGGAGTACGGCTGGTGCTCGCGCATCCGCGGGGTCGAGTCCGGCGGGGCGGTCGAGGGGCTGCCCGTGCACACCTTCCCGTCGGACGACGGCGGTGTCGACATGCAGTGCCCGGTCGAGGTCTCGATCGGCGACCGGCGCGAGGCGGAGCTGGCCAGGAACGGCTTCATGCCGCTGCTGCACCGCAAGAACACCGACACGGCAGCCTTCATCGGCGCCCAGTCGCTGCAGAGGCCGACCGAGTACGAGGACCCGGCGGCGACCAGCAACGCCAAGCTCGCCGCGCGCCTGCCGTACCTGTTCGCCACCTGCCGCTTCGCGCACTACCTCAAGTGCATGGTTCGCGACAAGGTCGGCTCGTTCAAGGAGCGCGACGAGATGAAGCGGTACCTGCAGGACTGGATCACCCAGTACGTCGACGGCGATCCATCGGCCTCCAGCGAGCAGACCAAGGCCCGCAAGCCGCTGGCCGCCGCCGAGGTGGTCGTCCAGGACGATCCGGAGAACCCCGGCTATTACCACTCGACGTTCTACCTCCGTCCGCACTACCAGCTGGAGGGTCTGTCGGTGTCGCTTCGACTGGTCTCCAAGCTGCCGGAAGCGGCCGGTTGAGCGTGGACGACCCCGCCACGAACCGGGCGTTCCGACACCGCTTCCGAAGGCATGCGGTGAACGGCCGGCCGTACCCCGTGCAACGGTACGACAACCACCAGGAGAACGACGATGGCTGTAGACATGTTCCTCAAGATCGACGGGGTCAAGGGAGAGGCCCAGGACGCGAAGTTCAAGGAGGAGATCGATGTGCTGGCGTGGAGCTGGGGGGCGAGCAACGCCGGCACGACCCACATGGGCAAGGGCAGCGGTGCCGGCAAGGCCAACTTCCAGGACCTGTCGATCACCAAGTACGTCGACTCGGCCAGCGCCCGGCTGCTTCAGGCCTGCACCACGGGTGAACATTTCGCCACGGCGAACCTGGTGGTGCGCAAGGCCGGCAAGGCGCCGCTCGAGTACATCAAGCTCGACATGAAGGACGTCATCGTCACGTCGATCTCGACCGGTGGCTCCGGTGGCGAGGATCGGTTGACCGAGAACGTCACGTTGAACTTCGGTGCCTTCCATTCCCAGTACACGCCGCAGAAGGAGGACGGCTCGGGCGATTCGGTCAAGGAGTTCAAGTTCGACATCGCGGCGAACGAGGAAGCGTGACGCCGGCATGACGGCGGTGGACGACGCGGCCGAGCAGCATCTCGCCGCGGGCGACCCGTCCGGGGCGCTCGCGGCGTTGCAGGAACGGGTGCGCGCGCGGCCGGCCGACGCGCCCGCTCGCGTGTTCCTGTTCCAGCTGCTGTGCGTGCTCGGGCAGTGGTCGCGCGCGGGCAACCAGCTCGAGGTCGCCGCCGAGCTCGATTCGCGCAACCTGCTGATGGCGCGGACCTGCCGCGAGTTGCTGCGCTGCGAGGCGTTGCGCGAGGCGGTGTTCGACGGTCGGCGTGCGCCGATGGTGCTCGGCGAGCCGCCGCCCTGGATCGCCTCGCTGGTGCAGGCGCTGCCGCTGGCGGCGGCCGGTGACGGGGCGGCCGCCGCCAGGCTTGCCGACGATGCGTTCGAGCGGGCCGCGCCGCGTGCCGGGCGGCTCGGTGGCACCTCATCGGACGAGGAGAGCCCTGAAGGCGTCGTGGTCCCTGGTGTCGGCGCGGCCGGCATCGCCTTCGACTGGATCGGTGATGCCGACATGCGACTCGGCCCGGTGCTCGAGGCGATGTTCGACGGCAAGTACTGTTGGGTACCGTTCGAGCGTCTCGCCGGGCTCGTCCTGGAACCGCCGAGCGATCTGCGGGATCTGGTCTGGACACCGGCCGAGTTCCAGTGGGACGGCGGCGGCAGGAGCGTCGGCTTCGTACCGACCCGCTACCCCCGCGTGGCACGCGCGGACGAAGCGGTAAGCCCGGTCGATCCGGCCTGCCTGATGGCCCGCAGGAGCGACTGGACCGATCTGGGTGGCGACTATTTCACCGGTCGTGGGCAACGCGTGTTCGCAAGCTCCGCCGGCGATCACGCGTTGCTCGACTGCCGGACGCTGCAATTCGGCACGCCCGACGACCGCGGAGCCGACGCCTGATGGCGACGGCGCCGCGCGAGCGCCTGCTGCCCTCGCTGCTCGATCGCCTGATCGACGAGGCACCCCGCGAGACGGCCGAGTCGCGCGAGCGGCGCGCGTTCTCGATGGCCGATCTCAGGCGCGCGGTGCGGCGCGATCTGGAGTGGTTGCTGAACACCGTCAACCTCGAGGCGGTCTCCGATATCGGCGGGGAGCCTGCGGTGCGCGATTCGGTGATCAACTTCGGCATGCCGGCCCTGTCGGGCATCACGCCGAACCAGGCCGGGCGGGCGGCGGTGCAGAAGCGTCTGCGTCAGGCGATCATCGCGTTCGAGCCGCGCATCCTCGCCGACTCGCTGCGCATCGTGTTGGAGGAACAGGACGACGCCGACGGGCACCGCGACGGTTCGCTGGTGTACCGCATCGAGGGCATGCTGTGGGGGCAGCCGTTGCCGGAGGCCCTGTACCTGCGCACCGAGATCGATCTCGAGCGCGGTGACGTCAGCGTCGCCGAGGGCTGAACCGGCGATGGATCCACGGCTCCTGCACCACTACCACCGCGAACTGCAGCACGTGCGCGAGACGGGCGGCGAGTTCGCCCGCGAGTTCCCCAAGATCGCCGGGCGGCTGGCGCTCGAGAGCCTCGATTGCGCTGATCCCTACGTGGAGCGGCTTCTCGAGGGGTTCGCGTTCGTCGCGGCACGCACCCAGCTGAAGCTGGAGACGAGCCGCGGCGCGCTCGCCCGGCACCTGCTCGAGACGCTGCACCCCGCAGCGCTCGCACCGCTGCCCTCGATGCTGATCGCCGAGGTCGAACCCTCGCTGGATGAGGGGTCGCTCGCGCAGGGGTTCACGCTCGAGCGCGGTACCCGGCTGCGCGGACCGCGTGTCGGCGGGCAGAGCGACTGCGTGTTCCTGACCGCCTCCGCGCTGACGCTGTGGCCACTCGGCATCGTCGCGGTCACCCCGCTCGCCACCGCCGCGGCGATCGAGGCGCGCGGCGTTCGCGTCGCACCCGACATCCGTTCCGGGCTGGCCGTCGAGCTCGAGACCAGCGGCGGGCACGCCTTCTCCGAGCTGCCGCTCGACGAACTGGTGCTGCACTTCCACGGTGCCGACAGCGTCGGCGCGGTGCTCTACGAGCAGGTGTTCGCGCACTGCCGCGAGGTGTCCGTGGTGGCCGAGGAGCGCGAGCTGCGCTCGGCACGCGGGCCGGTACGGCTCGAACGTCAGGGCTTCGACGATGCGGAGGCGCTGCTGCCGGTCGGCGATCGCCAGTTCCAGGGCGAGCGCCTGCTGCAGGAATACTTCGCGCTGCCGGCGCGCTTTCGCTTCGCGCGCCTTGCCGGGCTGTCGGCCCCGCTCGCCGGTTGCACGGGCGAGCGGGTGACGCTGGTGCTGCAGTTCGATGCAGCACTGGGCGAGCTGGTCGACACCTGCAGCGCGGCCAACCTGCGCCTCAACTGCGTACCGGCGATCAATCTCTTCCCCAGGACCGCCGACCGCATCCGTCTGGATGCCGGTGCGTTGCACTGCCACGTCGTGCCGGACCGCACGCGCCCGATCGACCACGAGGTGCATTCGGTCAATGCGGTCACCGGGTACGGCACCACGCCTGCCGACCACCGGGCGTTCGCACCGCTGTTCGGGGTGCCGGATGCCGCCGGTGCCGATCTGGCCGCCCGCGCGCCGGCCTATTACACCGTGGAGCGCGAGCAGCGGTTGCCGTCCTCGAAACGACGGCGCGAGGGCGGGCGCTCGAGCTACATCGGCAGCGAGGTGTTCATCTCGATCGTGGACGGCGGCAACGCACCGTACGAGGCCAGCCTGCGTCAGCTCGGTGTCGAGCTGCTGTGCACCAATCGCGACCTGCCGCTGCACCTGCCGTTCGGTACCGGACAGTCGGACTTCACGCTCGACATCGGCGCACCGGTGCGGCGCATCGGTTGCCTGTCGGGACCGACGCCGCCGCGACCTTCGCGTGCCGGCAGCGACGATGTCTGGCGTCTGGTCAGCGCGCTGAGCCTGAATCACCTGTCGATCGATCGGGGAGACCGGGATGAGCGCGTCGGCGGGAGCGACGGGTCCGGTTCGACGGCTGCACGCGATGGTAGGCGCGATGGCGGACGCGACGGCGCCGCGCTGCTGCGACGCATCCTCGAGTTGCGCACCGCCGGCGATGACGCCGCCGCGCGCCGCCAGCTCGACGGCATCGTCGCGGTCTCGACCGAACGCGTGGTGCGCCAGCGCCGTCACGGCGGGCGTATCGATCTGGCTCACGGACTGGAGATCACGCTGTCGACCGACGAGGCGGCGTTCGAGGGCGGGGGGGTCTACCTGCTCGGCGCCGTGCTGGAGCGCTACTTCGCCCGCCACGCGAGCATCAACTCGTTCACCGAGACGGTGCTGACCAGCCTGCAGCGCCAGGAGATCGTGCGCTGGCCGGTGCGCCTCGGCCGACGGACGCTCGCGTGACGCCCGGGCAACGCCTGGATCCCGAGGAACTGCTCGACGGGGACCTGCGCTCGGCGCTCAGGCTGCTCGAGTGCAGCGATCCGTCGCGCCCGCGGCTCGGTCATGCGGTCCGTCTCGCCGAAGAGGTCGTGCGGCTGTCGCAAAGCGTCTCGCTCGGGTTCGGCGGCCATTCGCTGGTCTCGCTGGAACAGGGTGACGGGCCGCGGCCGTGGCGCCTGCACTGCCGATACCCCGGCCTGTTCGGCACCAACGGCCCGTTGCCGCTGCACGTCACCGAGGAGGCGGACCGGCGTGCCCGCCACCACGGTGACCCGACCGCGCGCGAGTTCATCGACCTGTTCAACCACCGGCTGATCACGCTGTTCTACCGCGCCTGGGCGGACGCCGAACCGGCGATCGCCGGTGACCGGCCGGCCGACAACCCGTTCGCCGACATGCTCGGCGCGCTCGCGGGCTACGGCGAGCCCGAGAGTCGCGGGCGCGATGCGTTGCCCGAGCCGCTGCACCAGGGAAGCGCGATGTGGTTCGGACCGACGGCGCGCTCACCGGACGGGCTGCTCGCGCTGCTGCGCCGGCATCTGGACACCGATGCGCAGGTGATCGAACTGTCCGGCGGCTGGGTGCCGGTACCCGCCGCGTCGCGGCTCGTGCTGGGCGGTCGCGATCGGCGGGACCGCGCCCGTCTGGGTGACCGTCTGCTCGGGCGGCGTGGCTGGTGCGCCAACGGCGCCTTCCGGCTCGTGGTGCGAACACCGACCCGGACGCACTTCGAATCGCTGAGCCGGTCCGGACGCGCGCTCGACGTGCTCCTTGATCTGGTGCGCGGTTATGTCGGCGACGAACTCGCCTGGGAACTCGACCTCGAGATGCCGGCCACCGAGGCGCGGCCCGTCTCGCTCGGGCGCAGCTGCCGGCTCGGTCGTGACAGCTGGCTGATCTCGCCATCGGTCCTCACCGCGTCGTCGACGCCCTCGGCGGTGTGCCGGTTGCGTCTGGACGAAGGGCGCCGCCACCGCATCCGCCGCACGCCACCCACCCCCCGTTCAACGGAGCGTCCCGCATGAGCACCGACATCAGCCGCGCGAGCCTGTTCGGCAAGCTCAACGACATCGGCTACCGCTCGATCGAGAGCGCCACCAAGGTTGCGCGCCTGCGTGCCAACGCCTACGTCGAGCTCGCCCACTGGATCGACCAGATCGTCAACCAGCAGGACAGCGACGTGCACCGCATCGCGCGCCACTTCGAGCTGGACGGCTCACGTCTGGCGAGCGACATCACCGCATCCCTGGATCGGTTGCCGACCGGTGCGACGGCGATCTCGGACTTCAGCGACGATGTCTCCGCGACGGTGGAGCGCGGCTGGGTGTACTCGACGCTGCTGTTCGGCGATGCCGGCATCCGTACCGGGCACCTGATCGTCGGTGCGTTGAAGACCCCGCACCTGGCGCGACGCCTGGAGGGCATCTCGCCGCTGTTCGGCAAGATTTCGCTCGAACGGCTGTGCGAGGGGTTCGACGACATCGTCGCCGGTTCACCCGAAGACCGCATGGGTGCGCGCGACGGCTTCCGGCTCGGCGGCGACGACGCGGCGGGCGGCGAGGGCGGGGAGAGCATGGCACCGGCCGCGATGGGCAGGCGCGAGGCGCTCGAACGCTACACGACCAGCCTGACCGATGCGGCGCGCGAGGGCCGCGGCGACCCGATCGTCGGGCGCGACACCGAGATCCGGCGGATGATCGACGTGCTGATGCGGCGACGTCAGAACAACCCGATCCTGACCGGCGAGGCCGGCGTCGGCAAGACCGCCGTGGTCGAGGGATTCGCGCAGCGCATCGCGCGCGGCGACGTGCCGCCGGCACTGCACGGTGTGGACCTGCGCGCGCTCGACATCGGTCTGTTGCAGGCGGGCGCCAGCATGAAGGGCGAATTCGAGAAGCGGCTGCGCCAGGTGATCGAGGAGGTGCAGGCCTGCACTACACCGATCGTCCTGTTCATCGACGAGGCGCACACGCTGATCGGTGCGGGCGGTGCGGCCGGCACCGGGGATGCGGCGAACCTGCTCAAGCCGGCGCTCGCCCGCGGCGAGCTGCGCACGGTGGCCGCGACCACCTGGGCCGAGTACAAGCGGCACATCGAGAAGGACCCGGCACTGACCCGACGCTTCGAGGTGGTCAAGGTCGAGGAACCGGTCGAGCCGCAGGCGGTGCTGATGCTGCGCGGCATCGTCGGCACCATGGAGAAGCATCACGGACTTGAGATCCTGGACGAGGCGCTCGAAGCGGCGGTCCGGCTATCGAGCCGCTACATCCCCGCGCGTCAACTTCCCGACAAGGCGGTGAGCCTGCTCGACACGGCCGCGGCGCGCGTGGCGATCAGTCGCCACGCGGTGCCGCCCGCGCTGGACGATGCGCGCCGGAGCATCGAGGCCCTGACCCGTGCGCAGGGCATCGTCGAGCGCGAGGGCGCGGTCGGCATGGACACCGCCGAACGGCTGGAACGCGTCACGGCGGAACTGGATGCCGAGCGAGAGCGCGAGACCGGGCTCGCCGCGCGTTGGGAGGAGGAGAAGGTGTTGATGGACCGCATCCTCGGTGCGCGGGCGAAGCTGCGCGGTGACGGTGACGGTGACGGTGACGGTGACGGTGACGGTGACGGTGACGGTGACGGTGACGGTGACGGTGACGAGCCGGATGCCATCGAGAGCGCCGACGGTTCGGGCACGGGCGAGATCGATCGGGGTGCATGGCTGGCCGAGCTGGCGGAGGCGCGCACCGCACTCGCCACGCTCCAGGGCGAGGCGCCGCTGATCCTCGCCGATGTCGACGCGCAGGCGGTCGCCGCGGTGGTGCAGGACTGGACCGGCGTGCCGGTCGGTCGCATGGTGAAGAACGAGATCGAGACGGTGCTGAACCTGGTCGAGGTCATGAACCGCCGCATCATCGGTCAGCGTCACGCGCTCGAGATGATCGCGAGCCGCGTCCAGACCTCGCGTGCCCATCTCGACAACCCGGACAAGCCGATCGGCGTGTTCATGCTCGCGGGCTCCTCCGGGGTGGGCAAGACCGAGACCGCGCTGGTGCTGGCCGAAACGCTCTACGGCGGCGAGCAGAACATCATCACCATCAACATGAGCGAGTTCCAGGAGGCCCACACCGTCTCGACGCTCAAGGGCGCACCACCGGGCTACGTCGGCTACGGCGAGGGCGGCGTGCTGACCGAGGCGGTACGCCGTCGCCCCCACAGCGTGGTGCTGCTCGACGAGGTCGAGAAGGCCCATCCCGACGTGCACGAGATCTTCTTCCAGGTGTTCGACAAGGGCTGGATGGAGGACGGGGAAGGGCGGGTGATCGACTTCCGGAACACGCTCATCCTGCTGACCACCAACGTCGGCACGGACCTGATCATGGGTCTGTGCAAGGATCCCGAGCTGATGCCGTCGGCCGACGGCATGGCCACGGCGCTGCGTGAACCGCTGTTGAAGGTGTTTCCGCCGGCGTTGCTCGGGCGGCTGGTGGTGATTCCGTACTACCCGCTCGATGACGCGATGATCGGGCAGATCGCCAGCCTGCAGCTTGGACGCATCCAGCGTCGGGTCGCCGCCCGGCACGCGATCGAGTTCGGCTGGGACGGAGATGTGGTGGCACTGATCACGCGGCGTTGCCAGGAGCTGGACAGCGGTGGGCGGATGATCGATGCGATCCTGACCAACACGTTGTTGCCGGCGATCAGTCGGGAGTTGCTGGAGCGGCAGTTCAGTGACGGGGAAAAAGTGTCGAATATTGCAGTTAAGGTCGTGAACGAGGGGTTTTCCTACGACATGACGTGAACTACGTGAAGGCATCGCAGGTTCGGCGGGGGCTCCTTCGAAGTGGCTCGCCGTCGTCGGCGATCGGGGGTGATGCCCCGGGCCCGCTCCCGGGGTGTCCGGTGAGCGTTCGGTGTACGCCACGGCCGCGATTCAGGGAGTCGTCTGCAGGGCGAACGCACAGGAAGGTCGAGTCTTTGACGAAACACGCCGGCGTCCTTGGATTCCTTCGCTTTCTTGGGGATAATCCAAAGATCCGCGCACGCATCGCGCCGATGCACAACCTCGGCACGATGATCCCAATGACCAACGGCGGCAACGCCGGACTCGCCACGGGGGTGGCGTCGGGCACCGTCATGGGCCCGTCACGCCATCTCGCCGGGGCATTCACCTGCCTGATCGGCGGTATGCCCGCTACGCGCGTGACCAGCACGTCATTGCAGAATTCTACGAACTGACTTGGTGCCAGACTTGTTCCCAGTCAAGTGAAGATGCTCGTACTCGCACCGTGATCGCCACCATCACGTTCGCCGATACCCGCGGCACGGCAGACTACCCAAGGGTCGAGTGGAACGCGCGCACCAGCCGGAGTAGGGTCTAGGGCCAGGTCTCGCCCGGTTGGTCCGACCGGGAGCACGAGGCCACCCGTCGCGTTTCGGGCCGCGTTTCACCGAGTGCGGATCATGTCCGTAGCGAGTGGGAACAACGGAGTCGAAACGATGTTATACAGCTTGTTCTTCCGCCGATACGCACCCTTCGCCACCTTCGGCGGGGGCTTCGAGGGCGATACGCGCACATCGGCCTCGACCAGCATGACGGCCACCGCGCGCACGATCGGCGGCGTATCCTTCGGTCCTGGCTCGGTAGGCAGCGGCTTCGGCTCCAGTTCCGGCACCAGCATGCCGAGGGCGCCGTGGCTCGGGAGTCACAGGTCCTCCGTGACGTCGTCGGTGGCCGTGGCGTTGCGTAGCATTGCCGCGGTCCGGTTCACCGCGCGGACCGCGGGCTCGAATCCCATGGTTCCGGGGTCGCCCGACATCGACACGTTCGTCGACATGGCCGTCTGTTTCCGTCCGGAGTCGATCATCGTCGAAGGCACCATTCGCGGCGACGCATTTCCGAGCGCCGAGGTATTCGTCTACGACGGCGCCGGGACACCGATACTGCTCTGGGATTTCGCCACCACGGCCGGGCCGCTGGAAGGGCCGGCTACCAAGCTGTTCGGACGTCACGCCGGGAACACGCTGGGGTCGTTCTTCAAGCGGTTGCCGATCAGGAGCGACGGTTCGTTCTCCCTGGCTTCCTGATGGCCGGGGGCACGAGCTGGCGCCAGTTCTGCTGTGCAACGCTGGCTTGTCGAAACCGCTTCCATCGCCTGGCTACGTGACGACCCGGCGTGTACCGAACTGTCCGACGGGTCCGGGCTACGTCAATGGCGAAAGACAAGGATTTTCTGGCTTACGAGACGCTGTTCGCCGAGGTGTCCGTGGAATGCGATACCGACGCCGCACCGTTCTCCAGAACGGAGAGGGCGTTTCGGAGTGGTGGGTCGGAAACCCGGAACGTCGCACTGGACGTGCCGGCGGATACCGGGTTCACGATGAGCGTCACGTGGTACGACATGTAGGATGCGCCGAGACGTGCCGATCTGGCCCGACTGTCCAGAACGTTGCTGGCCGGCGCGGTGGGAAGCCGGATCATGTTCTTCTTCGCGTTCGACGAGCACGACGATGCCGGATTCGATGCGGACAGCGATCGCTTCACCAATCTGGAGGAGCGCGGGATGGGGACATCCCCCTTCGTTGCGGACGGCGTCCTCCATGAACCGGTCATCAGGTTCGAGGAGCGGCTTGCGCTTGCACTCTCGATCGGCGGCAGCACACCCGGGGCGGCTTCCGCGGTCGCGTGGCGCTGTAGCGAGGATCCGGTCGTCGAAGATGCGCTGGGTGTCAGCGCCGACGTTTAGGGCTTCGATGCACCATCGGCTGCATCGAGCCTGGAGGCGGCTTGCACCGGCATCGATGCCTGTGTGCACGGCCCTTCGATCGGACGACGACCTCGCCCGACAACGGTGCTCTTTTTCCGGTCACCGTTCCGTCCCTGGTGGCGTCCGTCGGCGTGACCTACCGACTGGAGGCCATCGATGGTGCGCAGCGCTCGACGGCGACCGACGTGAACCTGTGTCCGACCGCGATCAACGAGGCACCGGTCGCGGTCGGTGATCGCTTCACCGTCTTGGCGGGCATGCCGTTGACGCTAGCGGCGAAGCCGGGGGGTGACTCTGCTCAGCAACGAACCCGATGACCTCGACGCCAGCAATCGGCCGCTGTCGATCTCGACCACGCCCGCCAGGGCGCCGGAGCAGGCCGCGGAGTCACGCTGCAGTCGGACGGTGGCTTCACCTACTCGCACCGGGGCGGCCCGACGGGCACGGACGGCGACACGAGCGACAGTGTCGAGTACGCCTGGAGGGACGGCACGTTCACCAGCCGTGCGACCGTGACGCTCGATATCGTCACGGTGGACCGACCGCGGGTACAGGTGTCCGACTTGCCCGCACAGGCGGCGACCGTGGGTATCGAGACCGTCCTGGACCTGTCCGCCTTTTTCGAGGACCCGGGGGACGAGGGCACCTACAGCATCGAGATCGAAGCGCGTGACCGGAACGCGTCGGCGGTCGGCATCCTGGCATTGGAGGTGAGAGCCCACCAGCCGCCGATCGCCCGTCCGATCCCCGACATCCCGGGGGTGGCCAGTGGCGAAGTGATCTCCGTGGCGCAGACGACTCGGTCAGCCTCGGCAACGCTGGCAACATCGAATCGGGACTATCGGGTGAGCAGTGACCGGTCGTTGCTGACAGCGGATCCGGCTGACGGGACGATCGCTGTCGGGGCATCGGACGACGTATCGGTGCCGGCGCAGTGTGGAGAGGCATCCGGTACCCGGTTGGAAGCCTTGCGCGTGACGGGCAACATCGACGGTGAGGTGAAAACTCCGATCCCGCTCGTCTGCAGGCCATCGTCCTACGAGTATCCGGACTGGACGTTCTGTCCGAGCTGGCGGGCTTGCCGGGGCGCAAGGCCGTTCGATCAGCTGCTCGCCGCCTGCGATGCGTCGCGGGCACGAGGCGCACGTCGGTTCCCGCGGGAGGGAGCTTTCGAGTATCGCAAAATCGTCCGGTTGCTGCGTGACTGCAACCCCGGACGCCGGACCTCTTGTCGTATGGCCAAGGCCGACACGAGCCGACACGGATCGACGCGGTCCTTCGCTTGCCTGGTCGGCTTGCACGCTTCCCGGCCCGTTGCCCTCTGCGGATGCTTGGCGTAAGCTGACGTCGTGCGACATCGCAGGATGCCTACTCGTCGCTGGAAGGCACGGTACCCATGCAGTCCGACCTGCACCCGTTGGCGATTCGACGGACGATGAACGCGATGTGAAGCTTGCGATGTGAAGTTTTTGCCTACGCGCCCGGGATCGATCCGGCGAATCGTTGCGAGAGGACCGAGCGATGTCCCTGGAACTCCACCGTCGGTGTCTGTGCGGCGCGCTGGCCATCGTCGTTGCGCTGTCCACGACAGTTTCCTCACCCCTGTTCGCGCAGCAGAAGCGTGTGGACTTCATTCCGCCGAAGATCGTTCACGACGCGCAGTCGCAGGACGAGTCCGGCGATGTGCGCGCCTTCGTTGCAATGGTCACCGACAACGAAGAGGTCCGCACGGTCACGTTCCACTACCGCCCGGTACCCGGCGACAGGCCGTTCCTGTCCGAGCAGATGGAAGTCCTGGGCGAGAACCGCTACCGATTCGTGCTCGATGCAGGCGATTCGTCCGATCGGGTCGAGTACTACCTGCGAGCCGAGGATGCGACTGGAAACGCGGTCTTCAAGGGATCCGACGCCGAACCGCTGTTGCGCGAGTTGAGTGTGGCCGAGAAACCCGTCGACGACGGCGAGGTTGCTCGCCCCACGGTGGTCCCTGCACCGGAACGATTGGACCTCGGGGTACCGCCGATGGCTGACGAGTCGTTGGAAGAAGAGCCGGACATCTCGATTCCCGCTGCTGCGAACGAGATTGCCGAAACACCGCGTTCGCGCCCGACGCTTCTCTACATCGCTCTCGGCGTGCTGGTGGTAGGCGGTATCGCTGCCGCGGCGGGCGGCGGCGCCCACGGCGGTGGCTCCCCCGCCACCCCAGCGTCCATCACGGTGCCACCGCGGGGGCGGGGGAGCGGCACGCTGCGGCAAGCGCCACGAGCTCCACCGCCACGGGGGCCCGCTACCGTCACGCCGCCCGCAGCGTCGGAGGGCGGGGGGTGACGCGACGCGGGAGCCGGGGGGGAGGCCACCGCGGTCAAGTCGCCAAGGGCCTCCACCACGTTGCGTGGTGCGGGCCGCGCGCAAGTGTGCTCCTCGGACGTCCCCCCCTCGACGGCTGGCGCGGGCGCGGGCGCGGCACGGCAACGCGGCACGGTGCGCAGCCGCCATCCACCGTCGGGTGGGGGGCGGGGCGCTCACGCCATGGGGTTTTTCCACGCCGGCAGCTCGTCCCGGCGGGGGGCGCGTCCAACCACCGACCCCCCTCTCTCGGACAGCACCAAAAGCACTGGCAGGAGGGTGGAGGTGGGCTCCCCCCGCCTACAGCGACGCCATGCGTCGAGCTCTGATGGCGCCGGCGTCAGGGCGCTTCGTGCGGCGCCCCACTGTGCTTTCGATGCGTGTGAGACGGGTCCCGCACGGGGCTGTGTACCACTCAACGCCAAGGCCGCGGCGGCCGGCGGGCGAGTCATCTTGAGGTTGACAGGTGACGCGCCTATGGGCGAGTCATCTGGGGGTTGACAGGTGACGCGCCTAACGGCTCGGGCAGCCCGCTCGATTGCGACCACACGGGATCCAGAGCGCCCGCCACGTGGCGGACCGTGTCGCCAACACAAAGAGGAGAGCACGAGACTGTCACGGACGCGGATCAGTGACTCCTCAATTACACATGTGATTTTCTCATGGAAATGGATTCAGGGCGAATCAGGGTGAGTCTCGAGATGCCACACTCAGACTACAGCCATGTATTAGGCTAGTTCGGTCTTACCACGCCCAGCTAAGGGCGGCCGTGGCGTATTTATGCTACATCTAACCTCCGCTGCCACGCGCTTTCAGGGTGGCGTGTGTCAGCCGAAAACACGACTTTTAGCCGTCACCTCTGCGTACTGCCAATGGGAACTCAGGTTGTTCTCCGAGCGAGAATGGCAGCCAAGCAGCAGGGCAGACACGCCAAGTCCGCTTTCGGAGGATCGTATGGTGAATGCGCCAAAAACTGCGTGTGTTGCCTCTGCCATCTACCGGCACTGGCCGCTCATGCGCTTTCCCACCACGGCGGTCGCCCCTCACCCCCCCCCCCCCCCCCCCGAGCCACCTGTCATCGACGTCACGCCCGCCCGCGTCGCTCTCCAGCGCTGGCAGCGGCGCGCTTCACCGCGCAACCGCGGGGACAGTCGGACGGAGGGTTTGCGCTCGACGTGGCCCCCACCGCCGCCGCCAACACCTCTGCCGCAGGCAAGGATGGCGCCGACGTGGCCACGACTTGCACCTCGGCGGATGAGTCGAGGCGTGGCGTGAGCTGCGGCGTCCGCGTGGGCCGACGTGGCCGCCTCGCCATGAGCTGGGAGGCGGCGGCGCTGGGCGCCGCCGGCAGCGCACCCTCCCAGCGTCAGAGCCTGAAGTGAACTCGCTCCGCAGCAGAGCGTGCGGCTCGACCTGCGGCGCGCGGCCTTGGACTGTGCATCCTCCGCGCCGCCAATCGTCGGAACGGACTGTGTCTGTGCGCCGCGCTCCTCCCCTTCCCCTCCTTGCCGTCTCCCGTGCTGCTTGGTACAGAGCCGCGCCCGTCATCCCCTTTTTGTCGGCCGCCCCTGTCCCCCTGTCCCTGCCTTCCCACAGCCATGAATTTCTCCGTCGGCACCCTCAATGCCGGCCTAAACGCGGTGATACTCGCCGTGCACGTGGTGCTCGTCCTCCTCACCGAACACACCTACCTCTTGCTTGCGCGCCTGCAGGCGCACCGACGGGGCTCGACGTCCGCCACCAACGTGGCGCAACTGCACTTGAGCCACTGGGTCGTGTCTGGGCTGCGGAGGCTATGGCACGCCCGGCCGCCCCTCTTTGGGGGCCGCGACGCCCCGACGAATGACGCGTTGGCGGGTTGGGACGTGGCTGTTGACCCGGCGGTGCCGCTTGTCGACGGCGGGAGCGCCGGCGCGCCGGGTGGGGGCGCGGCTGGGGACGCGGCACACCGGGGCTCCGACACCTTTCGGGCCGTGGGTTCGTTTAGCCGCAGCGCCGCCGACCAGGGCTCCCTCGACCGTGGCCCCGCGTCCGAGGACCGCGGCGCCGAGGGCGGCGCCTCTGTGGACCGCGGCGCCGGCCATCTCGGCGCGGCCGACCCCGGCGGTGGGGGGCGCGACTCCCGAGGCCGCGGGGCGGACGCCGCCTCCCCCGCGTCGAGCGGTGGTGCGCGCAGCTCTGCCGACGGCAACGGCGGTGACGCCGGCGCGGACCCCCCCCCCAGCTGGCTCCACCGCCGCCGCGCGGCGGCCGCGTGGGTGGTGCTCCTCGCCGTCGGCCTCGTCGCCCTCATCCCCGCGGAGCTGTTCCTCGAGTCGGGGTTGGACACCCGCCCCGACTGCGCGCCCGTGGCGGTGCCCGTCGCCGACGGGGTGTGCGCGTCGCCGTATGGCGGGACCGTTGCGGTGGCCACCTCCACGGCGGCGCTGCTCGCCGCCCGCCTCGACTGGATTGACAATGACTGGACGGTCGTGCCCGAGGGGGCGTCCAAGGGCATGGTCGCCGCCGAAGTGCGGACGGGCGCCGTCGACGGGCGCCGCGTCCTCGCCACCGACTGCGAGCTGCGGGTGACGCCGTGCGAGGCGGTGCCTGGGGGGTGTGGGAGCATTGAGTATGTGCGGAGGGGGGCGTTTCGGTTTGTGGCGTCGCGGAGTAGCTTGCAGGCGCCGGCAGCGGACGTTGAGGGGGGCGGGCGGACGCGGGGGGGCGGCCTCGATGGGGCCCTCCACGTGCGCCAAGCTCCACTGGACGGCGCCCCCGTGGGAACGCCGACGCCGACGCCCGCCCCCGGCCAGGCGGTGTTTGGCGACATTGTCTTGAGCGGCGCCTTTGTGTTTTTCGACGACCCACCGGCGGCGGCCGCCGCTGCCTCTGCCGCCGCCACGGCACGCGCGCGTGGCGGCGGCGGCGGCGGCACCCGGGACGGGCGGTACCACATTGCGGTGCGGGGCGTGGAGGTGGCGCTCGGTCGGCGGGAGGGGGAGCGCGTCTTTGCCGCCTCCCGCTCGGAGAGCGGGGCCCCCCTCACCCTCCACGCGCGCGCGCCGCTGCGCGCGCGCGCCTACGCCCTCGCGTGCGCGACCGACGGGTTGACGGCGGCGGACCTCGCGCACGCGCTCACGGTGTACCGGCGGATGCAATTGTCCGCCCCCGGCGTGCTGCCCTTCCTCCTCAACGACTCGGTGCAGGCGCTGCCGGCGGCGCTGACGCGCAACGACGCGCTGCGGGCGGCCTTTTCCCTCAAAGCCGAAGACGTGACGTCCGTGTGCGCGGCGGAGACGCTCGTCTATGCGGGCTGCGGGTCCATGGACTGGTGGCGCGCGGCGCCGCTAGGCGGCATTGCCATTGCCCTCGTGGCCGTGTGGGCCGCCGCCGTTGCGGCGGCGAGCCGCGTGCCCCCCTCCGTCGACGTGCCGACCGACGCGACGGCGTGGCGGCGGCTTGCGGTCGGCGGGCAGGGCGGTGTCGGTGAGTTCGCAGACGGTCGGGAGGAAGTCGACGCCGCTCACCGGCACATCACAGGTCGAACCTGCCGCGATCTTGCCCGGCCAACGGAAGATGCCGGGAACGCGGTGGCCGCCCTCCCAGAGGTTCGATTTTTTGCCGCGCAAGCCTTTCAGGGAGAAGCTATTCAGCCCGCCGTTGTCCGAGGTAATGAAGACCAACGTGTCGTCCTTGACCTTCAGCGCCTCGAGTTTGTCGAGCAGACGACCGGTGGCGATGTCGACGTTCTCGATGTTGGCGTAGTAGGTCGCGGCCTTCTTTGTGAGTTTGGGGAACTTCTGCTGGTACTTTTTTACTAGGTCGGGCGGCGAGGCGATGGGCGTGTGGGGTTCGTGGAACCACACGCAGGCGAAGAAAGGCTTGGTTTTCTTGCTGTCTGCTTTCTGGCTCTCTGCGTTCAGCCCATCCAGCCAGCCGATGGTCTCGTTGACGACAATCTGGCAGGAGTAGCCGTCGGTCTTCGGCACGGGCGTTCCATTGCGGACAAAGTTCTTTGGATTGAGGTGGTTCGGGGCGGCGTTGTTGTCGGTGCCGAGGGAATAGTCGAAGCCGGCTTCGGTTGGTCCCGGTTGGTCGCTCAGAAGCGTGCTGATGTGCCACTTGCCGAAGTGTCCGGTGTGGTATCCCTGCGCCTTGAGGAGTTCGGCCAGTGTCACCTCGCTGGCGGGCATGTGCATGGCGTGCGCCGGCGGGCGGTAGCTGTACATGCCGACCCGCGAGGGCGTGCGACCGGTGAGCAAGCCGACGCGCGCGGGCGAGCAGTTCGGGGCGGCGGCGTGGCAGTCGGTGAACCGCATCCCTTCGGTCGCAAACGTGTCGATGTTTGGCGTTTCGATGTCGCTGCCGTAGCAGCCGAAGTCGGTCCAGCCGGAGTCGTCGAGGAGGACCAAGACGATGTTCGGGGCGGCGAACGAGGTTGGGGCGAGGGTGACGGCGAGAAGGATGAGAAGGGTTCGCATGGATAAGTGGATAGGAGGGTGGGGCCTCCAATACAAACGTGTTCGCCGGAATTTGAACGGGCGTTGTTCCCAGCCTGAAAACACCTGGAGGGCGAGCGGCCTCGCGAGCCGTTTCTCGAATTTGGATCGAAGAAACCCTGCGGATGCCGAGGCCGGCATCCCTCCAGTTTACTTTGCGGCACCCTGAAAAAACACCTGGAGGGCGAGCGGCCTCGCGAGCCGTTTCTCTGATTTGGATCGAAGAAACCCCGCGGATGCCGAGGCCGGCATCCCTCCAGTTGAACTTTGTGGCAATCGGAAAAAACACCTGGAGGGCGAGCGGCCTCGCGAGCCGTTTCTCCGATTTGGATCGAAGAAACCGCGCGGATGCCGAGGCCGGCATCCCTCCAGTTTACTTTGCAGCAACCTGAAAAAACACTGGAGGGCGAGCGGGTTCGCGAGCCGTTTCTCCGATCTGGAATCGAAGAAACCCCGCGGATGCCGAGGCCGGCATCCCTCCAATGAACTTTGCGGCAACCGGAAAAAACAC